>JAEEGH010024985.1_pt1 | contig 12014 bp, 9 predicted proteins | sample 9134181 | NCBI WGS metagenome assembly JAEEGH01 (sample SAMN16246544, study PRJNA631951) | gut metagenome | biome: gut microbiome; feature: rumen; material: DP-attached | host: Bos | place: Iran: Karaj | collected 2018-10
GTGGCAGATAGCCTACTCGGAACTGTACTTCTGCGACACCTACTGGCCCGACTTCGACGAGGCCCAGTTGCACAAGGCCATCGAGAGCTACCAGCATCGTCAGCGCCGCTTTGGCAAGACTGAGGCACAAGTAGAGGGTGAAGGAAAGGAAAAACAGTAAAAGGGTCAAAAAGTAAAAAGTAAATAAGAAATAATGAGTATACATGTATCTTATCTGGTTGAAAGGGGGGTGAAGGGGCTTTTGCCTGTTTGCCTGTTTGCCTTTTTACCTTTTGATGTCAACGCGCAGGACGTCATAGTCAACCCCGACATCTCCTATGCCGGCACACCTCGCCAGTGCGAGATTGGCGGTATTACCGTCAAGGGTGTCGAGGGCTACGAGGACTATGTGCTCATCGGACTCTCCGGTCTCTCTGTGGGACAGCACATCAGCGTGCCAGGTACTGAGATCACCGAAGCTGTCAAGCGCTATTGGAAGCACGGACTCTTCTCCAAGGCAGCCATCACTGCCGACTCGCTGGTAGGGTCGAAGATCTACCTCTGCATCCATCTGGCTACTCGCCCGCGTGTCAGCACCATCAACTACTATGGCTTGAAGAAGTCTGAGCGTGAGGACATGGAGTCCAAGCTGGGCATTATGAAGGGTTCGCAGATTACGCCCAACATGATAGACCGTGCCAAGATCCTGGCTAAGAAATACTTCGACGACAAAGGCTACAAGAATGCCGATATCAAGATTTCCCAACGCGACGATGTCACTGGTAAGAACGAAGTCATACTGGATGTGGAAGTCGACAAGAAGTCGAAGATGAGGGTGCGTAAGATTATCTTCGAGGGCAACGAGCAACTCACCGACAAGAAGATCAAGGGTGGCCTCTTCAAGAAAGGCTCTTTTGGCAAGATCAACGAGGCTGGCAAGTTCTATACCATGTTCCGTGCCAAGAAGTTTACTCCCGAACGCTACGAGGACGCCAAGAAGGCCTTGATAGACAAGTATAACGAGCTGGGCTATCGTGACGCAGCCATCTTGGAAGACTCCGTGTGGACCATCGACGAGAAGCATGTCAATGTCTTTGTCAAGGTGGACGAGGGTCAGAAGTACTACCTGCGCAACATCACATGGGTAGGTAACACCGTCGTTACCAGCGACTACCTCGCTCATGTGCTGGGCATGAAGAAGGGCGATGTCTACAACCAGAAGCTCTTGAACAAGCGCCTCTCCGAGGACGAGGATGCCGTGGGCAACTACTATTGGAACAACGGTTATCTGTTCTATCGCCTCGACCCCACTGAGGTCAACATCGTGGGCGACTCCATCGACCTCGAGATGCGTATCCAGGAGGGCACGCAGGCTCACATCAGCCACGTGCGTATCTATGGTAACGACCGCCTGTACGAAGAGGTGGTCCGCCGCGAGTTGCGCACCAAGCCCGGTGACCTGTTCTCCAAGGACGCTATCCAGCGTTCCGCACGTGAGATTGCCTCTATGGGCTTCTTCGACCCTGAGAAGGTCAACCCCGACATCAAGCCCAACTACGAGGACGGTACGGTAGACATCAACTGGGAACTGCAGTCCAAGTCCAACGACCAGCTGGAGTTCTCGCTCGGTTGGGGTCAGACGGGTGTCATCGGTCGTATTGGTGTCAAGCTGACCAACTTCTCCATGCGCAACCTCTTTGGCAAGAACCGCATGCACCGCGGCATTCTGCCCATCGGTGATGGCGAGCAGCTGTCATTGTCACTCCAGTCCAACGGCTCCTACTACTACTCCATCTCTACGGGCTACTCCACGGGATGGTTTGGCGGCAAGCGTCCTAACGCACTCAGCGTCAATGCCTTCTACTCCAAGCAGACCGATATCTCCAGCACCTATCGTAACTCCAGCTGGATGAACAACTACTACAACTATGCTTACGGAATGGGTTCCTACAACAGCAACATGTATGACATGACGTCGCTCTACGACGACGACAAGTACATCAAGCTGTTCGGAGCCAGCATCGGGTGGGGTAAGCGTCTGCGCTGGCCTGACGACTACTTCCAGCTCTCCGTGCAGTTGGCATACACCCGCTACATGCTGCAAGACTGGAGCTACTTCATCATCAACAACGGTAACTGTAACAATATCAACCTCGGTCTCACCCTGTCGCGTACCTCTACAGACAACCAGCTGTTCCCACGCCGTGGTTCTGAGTTCATGGCGTCAGTCACCCTTACGCCGCCCTGGTCACTGTTCGACAACAAGGACTACGCCAACCTGGCTTCCGCAAAGACCTATAATGATGACATCGACCGCTATCGCGACGAGCAGCAGGAGAAGTACAAGTGGATTGAATACCACAAGTGGAAGTTCAAGGCCAAGACCTATACCGCCCTCACTGGCGGACAGAAGTGCTTTGTGCTCATGACACGCTTCGAGATGGGTATCCTGGGCTCCTACAACAAGGATAAGCGCTCGCCCTTCGAAACCTTCTACATGGGTGGTGACGGTATGAGCGGCTACTCTACCAGCTATGCTGAGGAAACCGTGGGTCTGCGTGGTTACGAGAACGGTTCGCTGACTCCCTACGGATCTTCCGGTTATGCCTACGACCGCTTCACGCTCGAGTTGCGCTATCCCTTCATGCTGGGCAATACCACCATCTACGGACTGGGCTTCCTTGAGGGAGGTAATGCCTGGAACCAGACGCGCAACTTCAACCCCTTCGACATCAAGCGCTCTGCAGGTCTCGGTGTGCGCATCTTCCTGCCCATGGTGGGTCTGATGGGTATTGACTGGGCTTATGGCTTCGACCGTGCCTTCCCGACTGCCAACAAGGGAGGCTCTCAGTTCCACTTCATCCTCGGACAAGAATTCTAAAGGGAGTTAAGAGTTAAGAATTAAGAGTTAAGAGTTATATGAAAAAATTTTTATTTTATAGCCACATGAGCAGTGGGAATGTGATTTGGAAAGCGATGGTGCTGACAGCACTTTTCACTTTTCACTTTTCACTTTTCACTTCTGTCAGCGCACAGAAGTTTGCCCTCATCGACATGGAGTACATCCTGAAGAATATCCCTGCCTACGAGCGCGCCAACGAGCAGCTCAGTCAGGTGTCGAAGCAGTGGCAGGCAGAGGTCGATGCCCTCACCACCGAGGCGCAGACCCTCTATAAGAACTATCAGAACGAGGTGGTCTTCCTCTCCAAGGAGCAGAAGAAGCAGCGCCAGGATGCCATCGTCGAGAAAGAGAAGCAGGCCGCCGATCTGAAGAAGCAGTACTTCGGCCCCGAAGGCGAGCTCTTCAAGAAGCGCACCGCCCTCATGTCGCCCATCCAGGAAGAGATCTACAACGCCGTGAAGGATGTGGCCGATCTGCGAGGCTATCAGCTGGTGCTCGACCGTGCCAGCGATACCGGCATCATCTTCGGCTCGCCCAAGATCGACATCTCCACCGAGATCCTCAGGAAATTAGGATATTAAACATTAAACATTATATATTTAAGATGAAAAAGATTATCATTTGCGCTATTTGCGCTATCTGCGGTTTCACCACCGCCAACGCTCAGGCCAAGTTCGGCCACGTCAACACCCAGGAGATCATCCAGGCCATGCCTGAATACAACAAGGCCAAGACTGAGATCGATGCCCTCCAGGCACAGTATGAGGCTGATCTGAAGTCAATGCAGGACGAGCTGCAGAAGAAGGGTGAGGCCTTCGACAAGGAGCAGGCAAACCTGCCTGAGAACATCAAGCAGCGCCGTCAGACCGAGCTGCAGGAGATGTATCAGAAGATCCAGCAGAGCTATCAGGACAATCAGCAGGCACTTCAGAAGGCATCTGCCGAGAAGATGCAGGCTATCCAGGCAAAGGTGATGGAAGCTGTCAACGCCATCGGCAAGGACGGAGGCTATGTCTACATCATGGAACTCGGTTCGCAGCTCTACATCAGCTCTACACTCTCTACCGACGTTACAGCACAGGTCAAGGCAAAGCTCGGTCTGAAGTAGGAGTGAATAGTGAATAGTGAATAGGGAATAGTGAATAATGAATAGGGAATAGTTTATCGTTATAATATCATTATGCAAAATATGAAGAATCAAACGTTTTTATATTTAAGAGTGATCGTCATACTATTCACTCTTCACTATTCACTATTCACTGTACAGGCGCAGGAATACAAACCATTCTCTTTCGGCTATCTCAGCTACGAGGCAGCCCTGAAGTCGATGCCCGACTACGCCATCGTCGAGAAGCAGATGTCCGACCTCCGCGCCCAGTATCAGGCCGAGACGAAGCGCGTCGAGGACGAGTTCAACCGCAAGTACGAGGAGTTCCTCGACGGTCAGCGCGACTTCCCCAAGACCATCCTTCAGAAGCGCCAGACGGAGCTTCAGGAGCTGATGGAGCGTAACATCGCCTTCCGCCAGAAGAGCCTTGAAGAGCTGTCAGAGGCCGAGCAGCAGGCCATGGCCCCGCTGCGCATCCGCCTCATCGAGGCGCTGGGCAAGATCGGGCGCGAGCGTGGCTACGCCTTCATCGTCGATACCGATCAGAAGGCCCTGCCCTTCATCAACCCCTCCATGGGCGAGGACATCAACCAGCTCGTACAAGATGCTCTCAAGTAGCCCCGGCCCCATCGGCATCTTCGACAGCGGTTACGGCGGCCTCACCATCCTGCATGGCATCCGCCAGCTGCTACCCGAATACGACTATCTTTATTTGGGCGACAACGCCCGTGCACCCTATGGACCACGTTCGTTCGACGTGGTCTATGAGTTTACGCGCCAGGCCGTGGTGAAGCTTTTCGAGATGGGGTGCCACCTCGTCATCCTCGGCTGTAACACCGCCTCCGCCAAGGCCCTGCGCACCATCCAGCAGAACGACCTGCCGAAGTGGGATCCCGAGCGCCGCGTGCTGGGCGTCATCCGCCCCACCGCCGAGGTCATCGGCAGCCTCACGCAGAGCCGCCACGTGGGCGTGCTCGCCACCGAAGGCACCATCCGCAGCGAGAGCTACACCCTCGAGATCCGCAAGCTCCACCCCGACATCGAGGTCACGGGTGTCGCCTGCCCCTTCTGGGTACCCCTCGTCGAGTACAACGAGGCCGACTCCCCCGGAGCCGACTATTTCGTCAAGAAGCGTATCGACCAGATTATGCGCCTCGATCCTCAGATCGACGCCATCATCCTCGGCTGCACCCACTATCCGCTTCTCATGCCGAAAATCCTGAAATACCTCCCTTCAGGCGTGCGCGTAGTCCCCCAGGGCGAATACGTGGCCGACAGCCTGAAAGACTACCTTGAGCGCCACCCCGAGATGGCCAGCCGCTGTTCCCGCCAAGGCCAGGTACACTACCTCACCACCGAGAACCCCGACAAGTTCAAGGAGTCAGCCCAGATCTTCCTCCATGAATCCATCGACGTCGATAACATCACCTTAGGGTAGTGATTTGTTATTTCGTTGGCTTGATGACGATAGCCATCAAGGTGAGGTCGTCTGACTGGGGCGCCTTTTTGACGAAGGCGGCCACATCGTCGACGAGTTGCTGGACATAGTCGCGGGCAGCGGCAGTCTGTCCCTTGTCGACGAGCTGTTGCAACGAGGCCTTCATACGCTGTTTCTCGAAAAGTTTCAATTCCTCGTTGGCAGCCTCCTTCAGACCGTCAGTATAGAGCAGGAGCACATTACCCGGCGCGAGCTGTATCTCCTCCGACTTGTAGACGAAGTCCTCTCCCAGTCCCAGTGCGAGATTACACTCTACAGGAATCCTATTGACCTCTGAGGAAATGAGTATGGGGCATTCATGACCAGCATTACAGTACTTCAGCAGATGCGTCTTCAAGTCGAGTACGCCTAGGAAGAAAGTACAGAACATCAATTCATCGTTGCCTTCGGAAAGAAGATCGTTCATGATCTCCACTATCCGCTTCGGGTCGTTCTGATGCCCCGAGGTAATGCGGAACACGTAGTGAGTCGCTGCCATCAGCAGAGCTGCCGGTAAACTCTTGCCACTCACGTCGCCGATGCAGAAGAACAGCTTGTCGTCGCGGATGAAGTAGTCATACAGGTCACCGCCGATACTCTTGGCGGGTTTAAGATATCCGCAGAGGTCGATGTCGCTACGCTCGGAGAAGGTGTGGGGTATCATCGACATCTGCAGTTTTCCGGCCACGTCGAGCTCGTACTCGAAGGCCGCCTCCCTGGCCGTCTGCTCCTTCAGGTCCTGCATATACTGCTCGAGTGACTGCTGCATGGCGGCAAACGAGTCGCGCAGCTTGCAGACCTCATCCTTGCGCTCGATATCAGGCAGGGGCGCATCGAAGTTTCCCTTGGCCACCTCGTCGGCTGAATCGGCCAGCGCATTCAGGGGACTGACCACCTGACGGATATTCGAGCGGCAGAAGAAATAGATGACCACCAGACCGATGACCATGACCAGCAGCAGCAGACTGATCAGTGAGAGTGCGGGAAGCCAAATGGCACTCATGGGAACGACGATGGCCATCGACCAGTTAGTAGACTCCAGTTGGGAGTAATACACGTTCGCCCACAAGCCGTCGATCACCATCGAGGTCTTGCCCTCCTTACCCTGTATCATGTCGGCAATAATCTGCATGTCGTGCTCATTGTGCTGATCAATGTACGACAGCACGTTCTCTTTCATCACTCTTTCCCACTGGGGATGCGCGATGAAAGTGCCGTCACGGTTGATGATAAAGGTATAGAAACTATAATCCTTGTTGTCGATGTTCTTCAGCGCGCCGCTATGATAGGTGTCGGTATTGATGATCTTCAGCTCATTGGCAAGCCATTTCAGCGACATATCGGCACCGAAAACGCCCACAATCGAGTCTTTCTTATCGTAGAGGGGCATGACAAACGAGCAGATATTGTCGTTCTGTCCGATATCATCGAAATAAGGATCCGTCCAGAAGCCGTTCTTCGACTCCTTGCCCTTGGAGTACCATTCTTCGTTCAGATAGTCATGATCGGGCGAGCCGATGTTCCTCGCATGTTCGTCTGTATTCTGGTTCATATAGATCTCGAACCATCGTCCGTACTGGGGGAAGTGATCAGGCTCGAAAGCGATGAAGTAGCCCTCGATATAGTTGTTCAGCTTAATCTCGTTCTCCAACGACTGCATCATCATCTCGGGGGAGTCCAGCCAATAGGACACCTCGTCGATGACATTCCTGGCACACAGCTCCTCGGTGGCGAGAATCCTTTCCAGTTTCTCATCGACCAAGTTCATGACAGACTCGTACCTTTCGTCTGTCGCGTTCTTGACAACGCTGAAGGTGATCCCAATGATGATGCTGGCTATGACTACCAGTGTTGCCAGCAAAGCCAGCATCACCCTCCGGGTCAGCCTGTTGGCGAAAGATTGGTAATACTCTCCCACTCCACTCGTTAATGATTACAACTGCTCGAAGAGATTGAGGAATCCGGTCAGCTGGAATGCCTCACGGATGTTGGATTCGATATTCTTGATATACACGTGGTGCCCGCCCTTTTTGGCATTCTTCAGAATCCCGAGCAAAAGGCGCAGTACACTCGAAGCGATATAGTCCAATTCAATGCAGTCGATGACCACGTCCTTGCCGACACTCCCCAAAAGGGGTGTCAGCGCCTTTTCTACCTCAGGTGTCGACGGCGTGTCGAGAAAGCCTCCCAACATGACGACCTGCTTGACCTCGTCTTCTCTAATTGATATTCTTACCATGATTCAATCTGTTTTATTTACATTCCATCACTACTCATCTTCATTGTAATCCAGCCTCATCGAACGGTCTGAATACGAATTGTGGGCTGCATCTTCCTGCAAACGGGTGAGCGTCTCCTCCACACGGTCGGCCATCCAGATATTGTGGGCATCCTCGATCTCCTGCAGCTTATCCTGATAGAGCTTCTCGCGATGGTCGCTCCACTCGGCATTCACCTTGTCGCGCACCTTCTTCAGTTTCTCAATGTCATCCTCGGTCTCGCCAACCAGCAGCGGGGCCATGTTCGCCTCGCCCTTGGTATTGGCCAGCTCCATCGCAGCCTTACATTCGTTATAGACCACTTCCACACCGTCCTTGAGCACCTTGTAGCGGTCGTCGTCCACCTCGGGCATCTTCAGCAGCAGATAGCTGATATCCTTCTTGATGGAACTGCCCTCCTCGTCGACTGTGTCGAGGGTCATCTCCTCCCTGCTCTGCTTGAACTCCGGATGCTCCATCATGACACCCAGGGCGATAGCCTCCATATCCTCTGCAAAGTTGGGGATGATCATGAATGTGTAGTCATCTTTCTTTCCTACGATACTACAGTCGTCGAGCTTTACCAGATCGCCGTCGATCATGGCTTCTATAGGCAGGAGTGCCACCTCCTCTGCTTTCACACAGAAGTTCATCAGCCGATAGGCGAATCTGGCGCAATGCCCTGATAATTCCTCACCATACTGGTCGAATTCTCTATAAACAGCTTTTTTCATATATTTCAACTATAAACTATAAACTGTAAACTATAAACTATCACTCCTTCGGCGCATCCTCGGTCTTCAGCTTCGCCTTCAGACTGCCGCCGCCACCGCCACCGGCACCGGGCATACCGTCGCTGATGTTGGGTGACTTGAACGACGATTTCGCCTCCACATGGTCGATAGCAGCCTTGGGTGCCTTCAGTTCGCCCTTGATCTCCGTCTTGGCATCGATGGTGGTGTCACCATATACCTGTGTCTTGCTGCCGCCTGCAGAGAGGTTGCCGCCGTCGAGCTGTACCACGGCCTTGCCGTCGCCCTGCTGGATCTCCAGCGTCTTGTCGGCAAAGGCACCGATCTCGTCGCTCACGGCCTGTATCTTCTTGCTCTTGATGTCCTTCGACTTCGCGCCCACATACATCTTCTCGCTGACGAGAGTCATCGTGCTGCCTTCGGCCAACTTGTCGTCGGTCAGTTTCTCCTTGTCGACATCCATCGACTTCACGCTGACAGCCTTCGCATTCAGGTTGATGGCTCCTGTGGCCTTACCCTCGGCATCTGCAGCGAGGATGTCGGTCTTCTCTGCACGTACAGCTATCTTGCCGTCCTTCGTCAAGGCCTTCGTGGCGAGTTTGCCGTCCTTCACCTCGTAGTCGAGGCTCTCCACAGCGACGGTCTTCGAGCGGATGATGACATCGCCCTCAGCGGTATATTCGCCCTTGGTAATCTTGCCCTTGTCGTCGCGCTCGATATCCTTCGGGTTGGTCGTTGCCACCTCTACGGTCTTTGCCGTCATGGTGATCTTGCTGTCCTTGGTCAGCTCCTTCTCCTTGATGCCCTTGTCATCGATCTGATAGTCGACAGCCTCGAGGCTGATCTCCTTCGAGTGGATGCTGACACGCCCCGTGACGGGCAGTTCCTTCTCTTTGGGATTGACTGACGAGAGGCTGATGTTCTGGGCATTGACGCTGAAGCCGCCATGCTCGACGAGCTTCCCTTCGGCGTCCATCATGCTCATGTTGACATTCGGCGTCCTAACGCTGATGCCCGCTCCCGGCTGGGTATGCAGGTAGCCGTCGCCGTCGGCAGTGGCCACATCGATACGCTCTGCCACGATGTTCATTCTGGCGCCCGTCGATTTCTTCTTGAAGTCGTCGCCCGTCTTGATCTTACCCTTCTCGGCCTCCAGTGCCTTCTTCTGGCGCTTCACCTCGGCGAGTTGCGACACGAGGTGGATATACTGCAGGGTAGCCTGGTAGAGCACAGGCGTCAGGTCGTCGATACCCTCCTGGGTCAGCGAGATCTCTTTCAGGTCAACACGGTTCAGGAAGGAGTCCTCCTTATTATGTTTGTTCTCCTTGTCGAGCAGGTCCGACATCTTCTTGAAGCAGTCGTCCACACTCTTCTTCTGTTTTTCTATCTGCTTATTCAGATCCTCAGCCTGTTTGGAGAGTCCCTCGACGGTAGCCTCAATCTGCTCCTTACGTCCCTCTGCCGAGAGGGCAGCCTCGAGGTTCAATGTCTGGTCGGCATGGATGGTGATGCCGCCATTAAGGGGGGGCACGGCCGACATGGAGAAGGCATCCTTGGCCTCGCTGCTATGGAGCACGATGCTGCCAGCCTGGGAGACAATCTCCGACGTGCTGCGCACCACATTCTCCACACCGTCGACACCCGGATCGACGGCAGTCTGGCGGATGCTGGAGGCACGGGTAACCACGCTTCCCCCATCGCCGACACCTTCGAGGGCGACACCACTGCCCTTGATAATCACATTGCCGATGCCGCCGCTGAGCAGGTCGCCGTTCTTGTCAACGTTGCCGATCACGATGTTCGGGGCGGAAATGATTACTGTGTCATCATCACGATAATAGTGGCCTTTTTCAAACCGCTGGATCAGGTCGGCCTTGATCTGCTGAACCTCCGACTTCTGCTGATGGATTTCCTCCAGATCCTTCTCCACGCTGCTCTGGAAGTTGTCAAGCAGCTTTTTCCAATCGTCAAATATATATCCCATAATAAATGTCTTTTAATATTGTCTCAAAGCCTTCCTTAATTTCTCAACATATCCTTCGAGTGTTTCCTTTTCCGTGTCACCAAGAATATTGTTGGCATCACTTGGTTTAGAGATACTCGCTTCAATAGGAGATGGTAATACTCCTATTCCATTATCATTCATGCAGAAGGTGTCTTTACTTGTAGCAAACAGGATCTGCCCGTTTTTACCATCACTCCACGTCTTCCGCTCAGAAATACCCTTCCAGAACTTCATCTTGTCCAACTGTTCGCTCGCAGCACTTGTCAAGGCGCCCTTCAAAGCACCGCCGAGAGAGAGCTTCTCGAGTGCACCGATAGGCGGAACACCACTTAAACTATTCACATATTCTGCCCATGCGTCACTATTTACGTTATCGACATTAGGTTTTTGGGGAACAGTTCCTTTTGGATCAGGACTACCTTCTTTTAATTTCCTTCGCGTATCGTCCTTGAATCCGTACTCCTCTAATAGATTAATCATGACTAATCGTCTCAGCACTACTACGTCATAGTCATCTTCTTTTGACTCGTTTAATTTATATTTCAGTCCGTCATATCCTCTCACTTCAGTATAGAAGGGAACATCCTTAAGTTTCTCTGGGTCAAATGCAGCTAATATTTTCTTTTGATAGTCCTTCGGCATTGTCGGCAATTTAAGATGACCGAACTCAGTTGCGATATCCGTTTCTGTTGGCACATGATGTGTCGTTTCATAAATATGCTTTCTCAATCGATTGTATGCCTCTATAACAGCTTCTTTCCTATCTTTACGAACATCAATAGCGCCAGCTTCAAGAGCCTTCAAGGCTTGCTCACCAAACCTTGATAAATCTTGACGTCCAAGAATTCTTTTGATCGTATCATTGGTAATTTTTGTATCGTCATTTACCTGCTCAGTGAAGCCGAACTTGTCTTCTTTCCAATCCTCATCCTTCTCCTGCTTCCACAAATCATTCTTCAGTTCGTCAAAAGTCTTACATACTTTTACAGGTTTTTCTGCTGTAGATTTATCATTCGCAGCCTTTATCAAATTTTCGATCGCTTCATTCACCTTTTTCAAATCCTCAAAACACGAATTATACTTCTTCACAAAATATTGTGAGTGATGTAAAGCTAACGTTGCTATAACTTCGAATATTTTAACCATGCCGTCTCCGATACCTGTGACACCCTTAACCGCCTTCTTGTCAAGTTCCTCCTGTTTCTTCTTTAGTGCTTCAGTATTGAAGGCACTTGTCGGCATTTTACACTCGTTATTGCCAGCCTCGAGCTTCAGGAATCTGTTGGACTTCAACGTAAGGCTTCCCTCCACTGGGCGGAAGAATACCTCAACGACCGATCTGATGAGCGACAGGTCGATGACGTCCATAATGGTTGCGGCTAACCTCTTGGTCACCTGTGCCGTCACGTCTATCAACAGCTGGGCAGCGGTCTTCCCCTTTCCTTCCTTCGATTTCCACAACTTATAGCCGACGTTCTTGCCTGAGACGAGGTTCAGGTTGTTGCCAGCCTCGATGGTCACGTTTTTCCCAGA
>JAEEGH010024989.1_pt1 | contig 12012 bp, 9 predicted proteins | sample 9134181 | NCBI WGS metagenome assembly JAEEGH01 (sample SAMN16246544, study PRJNA631951) | gut metagenome | biome: gut microbiome; feature: rumen; material: DP-attached | host: Bos | place: Iran: Karaj | collected 2018-10
GCAGCCCTGAGATGCTTGCCAGCCTTACAGGCAGCATCATCCCGGAGCTATGACAGCCTTGCCAGAGGCGGCTTATAACATCCCCTTCGCCGGGGCTGCGTGGCAAATACGGCGAATCCTCAGCGAATGACAACAGGCCGGCCGCGCCAACAGGATTCCTATGTTTACAGGAGCTTCAAACTAATGGCGCGGCTGCCTATCAAAGTCAGATACCACGCGCTGGCGGCACCGGCTTCCAGCGCGTTCATGTGACCTTGGTGAAAAAGCGGAAAGGAGATGGCAATAAATTGAATACGGTCAAACCAACAGAAAGGCACGTCCCCCATGTTGATCTGCAGTTCTTGGTAAAGGACTCATCCAAAGAGAACACTTGCGATATGCAAGGAGCAGGCGAAAATCATGAAGCGGAAATGAAGTATCGGGCTTTCGACGAACTTCCCCTATCTATGAGTGTTGAGGATGTCATGCTCATCCTCGGCATTGGCCGAAACACAGCCTACGCGCTGGTGCGTTCCGGGAAACTGCGCAGCATTAGAATAGGCCGACAACTCCGTATAACCAAAGAAGCTATGGTTGCTTTTCTTCGCGGAATTGAGTAGATCCCGCATGTTTGCCATAAGCCGTATATGATGCTATTGTTGACTGGATACTTTATATGCGGCAGAAGGGAGGGCAGAAATGCCGCGTTCAACAAAGGCAGGCCGTGCTGTCAACGGTACCGGCTCAATTAGAAAAACGACAAAGAAAAGCAACGGAAAAGAATATACTTTTTGGCAGGCTCGCTATTCTGATCCCGCCACAGGCTTACAACACTCCATTACGGGGAAAGACAAGAAAGAAGTCACCCAGAAGTTGATCGAAACCTTGAACGACATCAATCATGGCTGTTATGTGGCTCCTTCTAAACAAACGCTTGGAGAATGGCTGGACACATGGCTGGATCTTTATGTCACCCCTTCAGTCAAGCCATATACCACTGATGCCTACCGATCTGCATGTAGGAATCACATAAAGCCTGCTTTGGGAAAAATCAAGCTGTCGGCACTGACGACACTACAGATCCAGCGTTTTTACAACAGATTATTGGAGCAAGGACTATCACCAAAAACGATCAAGAACGTCAACGGTGTGCTCCATAAGGCGTTGAGTCAGGCTGTACGGATCGGAGAACTGAAATACAATCCAACGGATGCCTGCGATTTACCAAAGGTCTACAAAAAAGAAATTACCCCGTTGGAGCAAAATGATATACGGAGATTCATCGAGGCCATTCAGGGAAATCGGTATGAAATCCTTTACATGGTGACCCTTTTCACTGGATTACGCCAGGGAGAGGTTCTAGGTCTGACCTGGGACTGCGTAGATTTTGATCACTGTACTCTGTATATCAACAAACAGCTCCAAAAGACACAGAAGGTCGGCGGGGAGTACACCTTAGTCCCAACAAAGAATAGCAGGGCTCGTCTGATCACCATCGCTCCTTTTGTGTTGGAACTCCTCCGTAAGCGTCAGGCGCAGCAGATGGAAAGCTGCATTTCTGGTGGGCAAGCCTGGAATAATCCGAATCAACTTGTTTTCACAAATGAACTGGGCGGGCATCTGGTCCATGTCACTGTATATAAAGATTTCAAGGATATCGCAAGATCCTTGGGCTATGAAAACGCCCGCTTCCATGACCTCCGACACAGCTATGCCGTGGCGGCCATCGAAAGCGGGGACGACATCAAGACAGTGCAGGCAAATTTGGGTCACGCGACTGCCAGTTTCACCCTGGATGTTTACGGACACGCTTCCCAACGAATGCGGCAGCGATCCGCTGACCGGATGGAGCAGTACATCCATGAAGTTTTGGGCAATTAGGCCGAAATTAGGCCGAAAACAAAAGGGAGAGCCTCGAAACCCTTTGATTTCAAGGCTCTCCGTGGCGGAGAAGGAGGGATTCGAACTCCTAACGGGGTAATACCATCAACTACCGCCTATGCTCAAGATACCTTAAGTTTCAACTGTTTACAGGGTTCAACTTATTAGCTGGTGCTCTTGAATCCCATCTGGTTTTAAGTAGAAATGGCCAAGAAAAAGGCCAAGGAATAATTGAATAACCGCTTATGACAGTGTCAAATAAACGGAAACCTGCTGTTGAATTGTTTTGATGATTCAGAAGAAATTGGGGTTATGAATACAAGGGAAGCTTCCTGTTGTCGAAAACTGGCCTGTTTGCTCTCCCGCGCGGGCCGGTTTCCAGTCAACTGGAATCAAGGGAAACTGGCTCAAAGCGTTATATTTCAAAGGCCTCCGGGCGTTTTTCGTCTGTGTTTTGATTTGCTCTTGAAATGGGATAAAATGGCAATCACAATCGGCTAGAGGCGTGGCGCTCATCCCTGCCGCGTGAGCTGCACCCCGCCGGATGGGAACCGGGTGCCTCCAAGAATGTTCGCATCCCGGAGCACAATGTTCGCATCCGCCGGTATGAGCTGTAATCATTCGATTTTCGGCATATTCAACTTTACCTTAATACATTCTTCGCACATGTGCTGCTTATTCACTTCAATGACAACACAGGAATAAGTTACACCGGCACGCAACCTATATAATACTGCTTCACTATAGTACCTTGGAACATAGCCAAGCAAATCGCCTGTTTCGTTTTTAATGCGAATTGCATTTGGATCATGTTTATTCTCTGGATCATACTCAAGAATCAGTTGTTCATCGATTCCCACATCAGAAAAGCATTCACAATCATGGCCATCACACAGAGCATAGTACCGCGTACCCATGATATAGAATTCCTTCTCTACAGTAACGTCCTCTGGGAAAATCGGATCAATAAGCTCATAAGTGTCGATAGGCAATTTGGCGCGGCTCTTTTTCAGCAGGTTGAATTCATCGTATTCATGAAGACCATACTTCTCAAGAATGGTGTTGATATCTCTCCGCTTACGATCCGGAAGCCGGCTGGAAAAGACGGGAAAGAGAATATCACTCTCATATCTTTTCTTTTTTTCTGGAAAAGCCCCCAGACGTTTCCATCCAGCCTTTTCTGCATTATCTGCCTCTGCGTAATACTCAAACGAGTACCCGTGATTCTTTTCAAGTCTACCAACAGTAAAGTTTCTTCTCGTTTTTGGGTCTTTCCAGATTAAGTATAACAATTGTTCCATTATAGCCCTCCCACTTCTCGCACTAACTCTCGCAATATCTCCACTTTTTTCTCCAGAAAAACACATATAAGTGCTCTTCGGTTTTCGGGCAGTACTGTTATAGGATACTGTGATAACAAATCAATGATTGCTTCTTTCGTCATGTTGTCAAGGATTCTTTGCGCGATTTGCAGTGCACAATCATATCTCTTCAACACATGTCTAATCATTTCTTTGTGTGTCGGAAGGTTTGGGCTATTGCCATCAATTCGAATTCTTGATCTAGACTTAGTATCGGCAAGTGCAAGCAAAGCGCTTTTATCATGATGGTTGATTTGATTAATCTGTTTTTCAGTTGTATAACAGCACAGGGATGATCCATTATCATAGAGTGGGCATGGTCTAGTAGCATTATGTCTCTGCTCTACGGTCTCTACAAGGATTGCCCAATTACTTTGGTGGCGATCTGTATTTCCAATGAGGAAATCGAATAACAGCATTTCGGACAGAGTCTGCTGGTTGAAAAGCTCTCTTAAGGATGTCTCGATCATTTGCAGGCAATAGTGTTGCCCACTTTCTTCATCAATTAGTTTATCAGCGTTGAAACGTGGATACGGACCACTAATAAACCATATACCTTCAACTAATTCTTCCGTCCTCGAATTCAGCTTATAACTAATACTACCCATTCTCCCTTTTCGGTAGCCTAAATCAATCTCTGCTGTTTCAATTCCGAGGATTTTGCCGATTTGACAAGCCAAATGCTCTGAAACGTGTTCTGTCGTTTCGAGCGATTTTGGATACTTAAAAAGGCAAATTTGTCCGTTCTCGGATATGAGCCATTCTTTCTCGCTTCTTCCGCTTCCTTCTGTCATGCCGTCATCCCATACGCTCCATGAACTGCAATCGATAGTTTTGATCATCTGAATAGTCCCTCTTGATTGATTCTTTCGAGGTTTTCATTGCTTCTGGCTCTGCAATGGGTTCATTTTTATTCTCCGATGCACCACAAAATCAGTTTGATTCAATGATTGAAGACGCAATGACTGGAAGTATCTTATCTTACATGGTGTCCAATAATTCGGACAAAAGAAGTGGCGTGTAGCGTGTAGCAAGTAGCATATAGCACGTAGAGCATAGTATAATAAGGTATGTTACCACACTTCTTGTCCAAGAACAACGAATGATTTATCTTTTAGCGCGATTAAATCTTGCTTACAGCATCCGAAAGCAGAAACAAAAAACAAACAATTCAATACAGGAGTCTTTCTAGTATCTTTGGGATATCCTTGAATTCATCAATCCAAATAATATTGATGCCCATTTCGGCATAACATTTCTCTCTTAAGTTAACATCAATCCGATTATAAGCGTTCAGTGCATCTGGATCAATTTCGCTGGTTTTAAGACTGTTGTTTTTTCTTAAAAACGCGAAATGCCTCGGCTTTTCATTGTTTCGCGTCGCAACGTCAAGCAGCCTACGCAGGTTAGGATCAGATAACGAACAACCAATAAACAGGCACGTATGTTCTCTTAGATAGTTTAGTTGAACAATATTCGACCAGCAATATGCATCACGATATACACGGTGATAGTCTTCTTCAGAGAAAATCAGTTCAAGATCTTTATCGTATTCATCGTTTCCTTGAGGTAAATAGCCATGAACATGAAAGATGCTCAATTGATCCGGATCAGTAAGGTCCTCTTCGCTCGAGATTGTATTAATCAATACATTCAGTTTTCTTAGCCTTCGCTCTAGCAAATCATCGAAATTATATGTTACCACTCCCTGAACCCCAATATGGTTTCTCTTTGGTGTGCAAAGTGCTGCGATTGCATCGAGCAAATCTGTAAAAGGCTTTGGCCGATTTTTATATAGAGTGTCGTGAACAATTTTCTGATATTCCGTAGAGCTAAAAGCGCTTCGGATATAGCGCATCTGTGTAATAGGCGATTCTTCTTTGTTTTCATATGCTAGTTTAATAATCTCATTCAAATGCGACGACAAGAGGGCGTCATGATCCCTGTCGGCAATATGTAGAATCATTTCAGATAAAAGCGAATTGATCAAATCACTCCACTTTGGAATCCCTGCATCAACGGATACCCCGGCCCCCAAGAACAAGGCAAGGTCTTGGTTTTTGTACTTTTGCTTTAAAAGGCCTAACAGCGAATCTCTAGATTTCTCAAGTGTTTCATCAGATGCCGGTGAATTAATTGCTTCTTCAACGACTGCTTTAGCAGGACTATCAACATAATTTTTATGCTTCTGTTGATAGTCCTTTGTTCTATTGGTGAATTCCTGTATATCCCATATAGCAACCCGTCTCTTGGCTTTTGACTGGGCCAGTTTCAACAAACCATCTAAACTTCTGTCTGAAAAAGCATCGCCGAGAATCAGTAAAAGTATTCCTTTATCAGCGTCTTTTATCTGAGAGGAATAGTTTCCTACACTTCTAAAATAGCCGTTTTTGTTCGAACTTGAGTATTTTACATCCAAATACACCGGGCCAGGCAATTCATCAATGCCATCGGGGAGTATAGCATCATAGTAATCAGCTCCAGTTGCGACATGGATGCTTTTTCCTTGAGCGTTCAAGTAATCAATTAAAACCCTAACAACATATGATCCGAATGCTAAATTCGACATAACCGGGCTTCTATCATCATCAGATAATGACATAGTTTCTGCTTCTCCTATTCTCTAATTCCTATACCGTAGGAAATGTAACACTAATAATATATTAACATGATTATAAAGAGGCGGCTAAACGCAAAACAGCATGACATACTCGAGCTTTGAAGCTGGAATAACAACAATTCATGCTCAACAGCCGTACAGGTCCCGGTCTTTTCAAAATGTTTTAATTTTAATTAATTCTATGATTATCCAAATCATGAATTCAAAGTGTCTTTACACCATCCAAGCATCGTTCCCGTCAAGCAAAAACCCATAAAGAATTCTTTTCTCTGCCTCAGATGCACTGTTGAGATGTATCCGTTCAACAATTTGGGGCACAATAGCATCCTTATGAGCGATAAAGTACTTCATGAATCGTTCATGTCTAGCGAAATTTTCCCACATATAATTAGAAAAATCAACTTGACTATAATCAAATTCATCTGGATTCAGGAGAAATTGTAGATGCGATCTACCCTCTGCCAATTCTGCTAATGCACTAATATCATTGATTATTCCACTGATAAAGAGAATATAGGCACATTCAAGCTGGGTTTCCACTGAATCAGGCATCATATAAACACCGCCAGAGGCATGATGGGCCTCTGCCAAGATCCCGTCCAAGAAATCCTTGATTTCTTTTGACGTTAAGGAAATCCAACCGGATAACACAAAATCATATAACGCTTGAGTAGAAAGATGGGAGAAGTTCTCTAATAAGAATCGTTTATACTCCTCCTTTTCCTGTTCACTACTTATCTGCCGATAGAACAGCCGCAGAAGGATGATTTTCTTCTGAGTATCCGTTTCTTCGTTGATAATGTGCAGGATACTATTTGGAATACTATTTACGCCACCATTTGGCAAGAGCATTCCCAAAAACTGTCTCAACGAATTAAAAGGTGCGTTTGCTGCATATTCAAAAAAGCCTTGACCACTAATGATGCTTTGGACGGTATCAGAGTAATCCGTAAGATCTAAGAGCTGACAAAGGTTCTTGAGCGCATTTAAGGTAAGCTTGAAATCGGGCCATGCCACAGAAAACAAATAATGTACCAGTGTATCGTCGTTCAACAAAATTCCGATAGCTGATTTAATGGTTTTCTTGTGATCCGCATCCAGATCCACCAAGTTTAATAGCAAAATCAGATTGGAAAGAGTAATAAGCGAGGATTGCATAAACCCATAGAGGCGGGATTCTGTTACAAATACAGAAAGATTATAGAGGCAATTTGTGAGAAATGAGGTTTTTTCTTTTTCTACATTAAGTCTGTGAACGTTGTATGTCTTTATAAAGGAATTCAAGTCTTTAGTGGAGATAAATTTGGTAATTATATCCAAGTCAATATATTCTAGGCAATACTTCTCGCTTTTGAATTCCATAAAACCCAGGTAACGTGAACTCTCGGCGGCATCACAATTTGAACAGATAATCGCCTCAATATACGGTCTGAAAAATACTTTTAAATCCGAAAAGCCTTGATAGAGTATACAATTATTGAAGTAGAAGAAATACTGTGTCATTGCAATCCGTTTTATTACAAAAAGTTTGTTATATGGCGTTCCTCCCAGATTGATTTTGTAAGGATTGCCCACGTCCTTTATTAGTTGATCTAATGCTGCTTGCATTTCAAGTCGTTTCTTTGTATTCCCACTGTAGATATCAAGATATCCTGAAAAGAAATCTCTCTCTTTAGCCGAAGGAATGTTGGCAACGAATTGCTCGACTTTTTTTGAATCAAAACGAGTTGGAACTGTGAAAGCTTCAATGGCAGCTGAGTTATGCAAATAGGCAACCCTTTGCCATGTCATATTGAGCACCTCGATATCAGCAGGTTTTTCTGAACATTTTTCGTACCCGTCGATAATGCTCCAGTAAAAATTCTTCTTATTCGGTTCAATGCTATCACCACAATCTTCCAGCAGTTGCTGGATACCGTGATAATCATTTGAGATATATAGTTCAAAGAATCTGTCCCGAATTAGATTGTTATTACCGGGTTTTCCAGCACCGAGCTCTTCGTGAAAACCTAATTCAACATACTCTATTGTAAATAAACCGGCATTTATAAAGAGTTGTTTGAGCAATGCTGATCCTTCGCTATCCTGATTAAAAAAGTCTTTCAGTTTTAAAAAGTCTTCTTTTGAAAAAAGCCGCAAATGCCAGTCTAGCACATCGTACTGCCTTATATAAAGCATCTTGAGCAGGATCTCATAACTAACAAAAGCCTGTTGAGCCATTAGTTTTACTGATGCTTCAAAAGAAGTGAAGTCTTTTTCCAGTGCGGGGTTCGATATTAGGCTCAAAAAACTATACAGTCTTTTTCCTTTTTCATGCGATAATGAAGCCGGAACCTCTCGAACTAACGGAAACGAACTTATATTGATTACTCCGATGTTGTTACTTTCAAAATAACCTCGTTCCATGGCATTGATTTCATCTTGATCAAGAACGATATACCCAACTTTTCTGCCTTTTTCAAGTTCACTATTCTGCGAACGCATATAGTTCAGCCAACCAAGAATAAGCTTGATGTTGTAGTCGTTTAATGAATAACCTAAAAACAGAACAATATGATCAGTTAATAGAGACTTAACAAAGAGTTCTATCAACACATGTCTTTGGGAATAATCCAAATAATCTTGTTCTTTTAGGACTATGCTGTCAACTTCAGATATGTCCCCGTGCATTTTGATGATGTATTTGCCTTTTTCTGCGTTAAGCAAATCCTTATCGTTAACCACAATTTGATACTGCTCACAGAGAATATTGCTCGACGCTTCAATTAAATGATCATAGTTTGTAGTGATAATGTGTGCTGGGTTTATATCGAAAATCACCGAGGACAGAGGAGCGTCGATTCTTTCTGCCGATATGTTTTCCTTTAGTATTTGTTTATACTGTTCTTGATCCTTGTTGTATACATACTGTGGGATCTTCAGAAATTCATCTGTAGAATAGTCGTTTTTAAGCAAGCAGCACTTTTCACAGCCTTCACGTTTTTTCTTGCATGAAACACACCTTGAATATCCAATTGCCTCTGCCATCTTTTGAATCAGCATGTTCCAATCTGGCATCCCATCTACATTGCGAGAAACACCAGCGCCAATGAAAACCACGAGTCTTCCTTTTTCCGCTTTTTCTCTAAACAGCCAGATGCACTCCAGAAGCTCCTGATTTATCATATTTACGCCTCCTTATCTAGCACAATCTGCTATCAGAAGTTCTCGCAGGCTCGCTGCTCACATAGTTAGTATAAACTATGGGATATAATCGTTTCTATTTACGCTGTTGCAACAATTCATATTTTATTAATTATTATACCATAAGTCTTGACTAATAGAAAGAGGCTTCAGTTTCTTGACTGCACTTTTCTTGAAATCTCTAAGACCACCTCATATTGGAGACAGCGGGAAAGCTTACACTAGTCAACGAAAACTGGGCAAGAAAAACCACTATCGGCACGATCTCGGATCAAGGTGAAAAGAGAAAAATGTCATGTCGAAAAGGCAGACTCCATAAAAGAAGTATCGAACCGTTGTCTGATACGCCCTTTATAATCGAATGCTGAACAGGAGAGAATTGATGCTACAGAAAGAACTAGCTGTCGAGAAGATTGTGTATATCCCATTGATAGAACTCCACCCCTTCCCCAACCACCCCTACGGTATCCGAGAAGACCAGGCAATGCAGGACACCGTGGACAGCGTGAAGCAGAATGGCGTTGTGGTCCCGGCCATCGTCCGCCCCCGCACCGAGGGCGGGTATGAGATCGTCGCCGGACATCGGCGAAAGCTGGCCTCTGAACGGGCTGGCTTCACGGATATGCCCTGCATCGTCCGCAACCTGACGGACGACGAGGCTATCATCCAGCTTGTGGATTCCAACGCGCAGCGAGAGGACGTGCTGCCCAGCGAACGGGCAAAGGCGTACAAGATGCGGCTGGATGCCATCAAGCGCACGGCGGGAAGGCCGCCAAGACAAGCGCAGGAAAATGTACCGAATAATTCGGCTAATTTCCGCAGTGACGATGAAGTGGGAAATACGGACGGTATCAGCGGAGATACCGTCCGCAATATTATCTCCCTCAATAATCTGGTCCCGGAGCTGATGCAGATGGTGGACGACAAGAAGATTTCTCTGACACCAGCCTATCAGATCGCGGCACTGACGGAGCCGGAACAGCGCATCTTGCTGGAGACAATGGACAGCGAACAGGCTACCCCCTCCGTTTCCCAGGCGCAGCGGATGCGGAGGCTCAGTCAGACGGGCGAACTGAACGAGGATAACATGCTCCAGATCATGATGGAACAGAAAAAGCCCCCGAACTCAAGCATCACGATCCCGTTGGACAAGCTCCGCAAATACTTCCCCAAGTCTTACTCCCCCGCCAGGATGGAGGAAACCATCTTCAAGCTCCTGGATCAGTGGCTGAAGCACCGCCAGCGGAGCGCAGAGAGATAAAACAACATAACAGACTGTCGCCGGTCAGCTGGACGCTGCCCGGCTTTTTTGCTGCCCAAAATCATGAACAAGGAATGGTGTTTATGGCTGTATTTCGTATCGACAAAACCAAGGACTACACAGTGATGGCGAACCATCACCTCCGCAATAAGGCCCTCTCCCTGAAAGCCAAGGGGCTGCTGTCCCTGATGCTCTCCCTCCCCGACGATTGGGACTATACCACCAAGGGGCTTGCCATGATCTGCAAGGACGGCGTGGACAGTATCTGCTCCACCGTGCGGGAGCTGGAGAGCGCCGGTTACATCCAGCGCCGCCGCATCCGGGACGGACACGGACGCCTGGCAGAGATCGAGTACACGATCCTGGAACATCCCGCAGAACCGGAGATTTCACCTAAACGGGAAAACCCAGTCTTGGAAAACCCTGAACAGGTTGAGCCTGAACAGGAGAAACCTGAACAGGAAAAGCCCGTCGCCTTATTAAATACTAAGAAATCAAAAACGGAAAAATCAAATACTGACCGATCAAATACTCCGTCTTTCCTTCCTTCGGAAGCGTCTGCGGCGGACGGACCGACAGACGGACGGACGCTGAGAGCAGAGATCCGGGATCAGATCGAGTATGACTATCTCATAACGCCCTCCAATCAGAGGCAGGTGGACGAGCTGGTGGAGATCATGGTGGAGGTCGCCATGAACCGGAGCAAGACCGTCAAGATCGGGCGGGATGCGGAGTATCCGTCCTCCTACGTTCAGGACCGATTCCGAAAGCTCACCGGAGAGCATATCCGCAAGGTGTTGGAGGGGATCGGAGAAAACACCACCCGCGTATATAACACAAAAGCCTATCTGCTGGCGGCGCTGTTCAACGCGGTATCTACCATGGACAACCATTACGCCATGCTGGTCAACCATGACTTCTACGGGGATTCCCCATAACTCAATTCCAGGAGGTGACTGCCGATGCAGGAAGAAATCGAAAACAAGATCGTCGTTATGATCACCAACTGCTCCAAGCTCACGGCATCGGAGCTGCGCCGTGCGCTGGAAAAGGTGCTGGCCCAGGCTAAAGCGAACCGAAGCCAGAAGCTCCCGAAACAGGACAAAGAAGCACACGGCCAAATGACCGTGAAGGAGCTTGCCCAAAAAGACAAAGGGATGCAGAGCATCGAAGTAAACGACGATACCATCGGCGCTTTCAGCCGCGTGGCCCGGAAGTACGGCATAGACTTTGCCCCCTTCAAGGTCAAGGGTGCGGACAAGTACCTGGTCTTTTTCAAGGCGCCGGACGCCGACGCCATGACCGCCGCTTTTACAGAGTACACACAGAAGCAGGTCAAGAAAGCATACCGGCCCTCCATTCTGGAGAAGCTGGAGCATTTCAAGAGCCTTATCCAGCATCCCAAAAAGGACAAGACCCGCCACAAGGAGCCGGAACGGTGAAGCGGCGCAATTGGAAAAAGCTCCTGATCCTCAATTCCCCGTATCTGCTGTTCGCCCTGCTGGGCACAAAGCTGGGACAGGCGGCGCGGCTGGCCCCCGGCGGGGACTTCTCCGCAAAGGCCTTGCACATTCTGGATGGCGTAAAGGCGGCGCTTTCGTCCTATGCTCCCAGCCTCCATCCCATTGACCTTTGCGTGGGAATCGCTGTCTCTGTGTTGATCCGGCTGGCGGTCTACATCCGAAGCAAAAACGCAAAGAAGTTCCGCAAGAACGAGGAATACGGTT
>JAEEGH010024990.1_pt1 | contig 12012 bp, 7 predicted proteins | sample 9134181 | NCBI WGS metagenome assembly JAEEGH01 (sample SAMN16246544, study PRJNA631951) | gut metagenome | biome: gut microbiome; feature: rumen; material: DP-attached | host: Bos | place: Iran: Karaj | collected 2018-10
AGAAAGACGACTTCATGGACGTAAAGAACGAACTGGAGTTTGTCGGCACACCGATGCAACAGTTCGACCTGATTCATGATACCTATCTGCAGTTGCTCGACAGCGACCCTGTACACAATTATCAGCAGATGAAAGCGGAGTATCAGAAGGTGAAGGATCTCTATGGGCAGAACATGGAACACCAAGCTGATTTGATGATTCAAGGCTATTCCGACTTGCTCAAGCGGGTAGATGCTGTCAAAAAGGAGGTTGACAAGTATCCGAGGGAGTGGAACACCCCTCTTTATACCAAGATCAAGGAGAAAGAGGATGCCTGTAAGAAATATATCATCTCCAAGATTCAGCTGAAGGACTACGCCATACGCTGCTCCAACTGTGGTCTGCAGCTTCGTGACATTGTGAGTGCTACCGGCATGTTGCCGCAGCTGTTGGTCGATGTGGATGTAATGGAAACAGAAATCCGAACAGCAGACCCCAAACCGCAACCAGTTCCACAGCCCAATCCCAATCCACATGACCCCAATCCACATGACCCCAATCCACAGCCTGCGCCACAACCCAAACCACAGCCTACAGAGCGCAAACTTCGCAGTCAACTGCCTACTGGTCAGCTGACAGTGGCTCAGTATAAACAGTGGCTTAAGCAACAGATGGCCATGGCGAACCAATTCAACAGTAACGACATTCTAAAATTCGACGAATAATGAAACTCATCAATCACGTTCTCGACATACGCCGCCTCATTCAGCAGGCTTTCGACAACCGCTTTTCGCGAATGGGACTCCGTGCTACGGAGCCGACTCCCGTAGAACAGCAGTCATCCGACCAACAGCCACGCCGCCGTCAGTTGGATGACATCATGCAGAGTCATCTAAGCGAGTTGGGTGACTATGCTGAAGCACGTCAGGCCACCATCAACGAGTGTGTCTTTACACTCTTCAATCGCATTGCTGCCATCAAGGTGATGGAGTCCAAGGAGCTATTTCCAGAGATTATCACCCGCCGCAAGGAGAACGCCGGTCGCTCGTTTGAGCATAATGCCTGGTTGGAACAGCATCCAGAAGAGCGCAATGCGGAACGTGAAGGATTGAAGCACTTCCTCACCGACCAGTTTAACCTGCTGGGTGGGCATATACCCCTTTACCGAGCCGACTATCCATACGCACTGATGCCAACAGCCGATGAACTGAATGAGATTATTGAGCAGTTTAACGCTGTGGAACAGGATGCCGACTGTGGTGCCGATGTGTGGCGAGGTGATGACATCCTGGGCTGGCTCTACGAGAACTTCAATGCCGTAGAGAAAGAGGCACTGAAACAGAGTGGAGAGAAGACGGAATATAATAAGGTGTCGCTACAGAGCCAGGTCTATACACCGCAATGGGTTGTGAAGTTCCTCGTTGATAACACGCTCGGCAAAGCCTATTTAGAGATGTACCCTAACAGTCGTATCAAGGAGAAATATCAGATTGCCAATGCACCGAAGACGCAGGTCAAGCATCCCAAAGACCTACGGGAGATGCGTCTGCTCGATCCCGCCTGCGGCTCTGGCAATTTCCTGATTTATGCCTTCTCACTGTTCTACGATCTATACACCGATCAGATGGAAAACTATGGACGTGACTACAGCCGTCGTGACATCCCGAAGATGATTGTGGAAAACAATCTCTATGGTATGGACTTGGATGAGCGTGCCGCACAGATTTCTCAGATAGCATTATTCATCAAGGCGCGTGATTTGGGTGGTCACCGCAGTCACTGGCCAGAATATACCAACGTGGTGAGTACTCACTTCTTCCTGCCAGAATACGAAAAGATCAAGGACACCTTTGAGATTCTCGGTGAATGGTCATCGAAAGAGAAACAAGCCATTGCTGATATTTGGAGTGACTTGTGCAATGCCTATAAGTTCGGCTCACTTGTTCGTGTAGAAGAACGCCTTGATGGCCTCATGCCTGATGACGTGAATCACTCGCTGTTCCGAGAGGAAGAGATGGCTAATATGTTCAGCTTTAAGAACAATATTACCACACAGTTGCGCAATCAGGTGGGGCAGTGGAGTGGTGAGGGAAGCAACCCATACACACTGACAAAGACAAATGACGCCATTTCATTTCTTGAAATCATTGCGCATAAGTATGATGTAGTGGTGGCGAACCCGCCCTATACCGACAGTGCAGATTTTGGAGTAGAACTAAAGGAATTTGTAGATGCTAATTATCGCAAACCGCAAAAGTTCAACATAAACCTTTACGCCTGTTTCATTAAAAGGTGCTGCGAGTTGGCAGAGAATAATGGAAAGGTCGGAATGATTCATCCGCTTACTTTTATGTATATTAAGACATATGAAGATGTTCGCAAGTTTATATTAGAGAATACTCATATAAACATTTTTGTAGAGCATGGACTCGATAGAGTCAATGTTTTTTCGAATACAGGTCAGGCAAGTGCTCCTGCTTTTTACACGTTAGATATGAATGTATCTAATGATGACTCCCTCTTTTTTGACATGGCTTCAGGCCTTGTAGAGAGAGACAAAAAAGATTGTTGTCTCAAAACCTTATCAGATGCCATCTTAGACACTATAAATACAAGAAAATATCTGATAGATCAAAAAAAGTTAAAACTAATCAAATCCTATCCTTTTATTTATTGGATCTCAGATGGTTTCCGTGCAAAATTTGGGGCTAATGATATAGATAGCGTTTTAGATGCTAAACAAGGTTTGGCAACTTCTGACAATAATAGATTTCTCAGATTTTGGTGGGAGGTTGCCCCAAATACAATTTCAACAAAACCGAAAGATGGAAAGAAATGGATAAGATATGTTAAAGGAGGAAATTTTAATAAATGGTACGGAAATAACTGGACTGTTGTTAATTGGGAATGCAATGGTAAGGAAATAAGAGAAAATTGTGATGCGAATGGTAAGCAGCGTTCTCGTCCTCAAAATGAGAACTATTATTTTAGAGAAGGACTAACATATACTCTAACGGGTTCTCGAGCTTCGTTTAGATACCTACCAGAGGATAGTATATTCGATGTGGCAGGTTCGTGCATTTTTGCTACCCCAAAATGTAATGACATTTATTATGCTATAGGTTTTTTGAATACTCCATTCTGTAGATATGTTTTACGATGCTTGAATCCTACTGTCTCCACTCAAATCGGTGATTTGAAGCGAGTTCCGTTTGCAATTCCTTCTTATGAGAATGAGAAAATCATATCAGGCCATTCTAAACAAAATGTAAAGATAAAAGAGTACCTGACCCACTTCGCTATTGAAGAACCTCTTTTTGAAACCCCAGCTATAGGTAATAAAGGTGATATTCACACATCAATCTTTAATTACTTATGTGATGAGAACGCTCTAATTACACAAACTCTATTAAACGAATCTATCATTAATAGGAGAGTGTTTGAAGTGTATCAATTAGATGAGCGTGATATTAAACAAGTTCTTATTAAAGAAGGAATTCAAATAAGTGAATTGCCTATATCTTCTAAGGCGAAAAATGAGTTTAAAAGTTGGTTGAATTCGAACTATAGATTTAAAGTTGAAGAGGATGTCCTAGCTTTTCTTGATGAATTAGAAGAACAAGATCAAGAACAAATTAATGACTTCGATACACTCTATTTGGTAAACAATGAGTGGGAGGAGTTCTGCATCAAACACAAGGTGAATCCTGTTGAAGCATGGTGGCAGTTCAAGAACGCCAACGTGCTACCTCCACAACGCACACAGACCTTAGTGTTTGAACTGCTTACCGATATTATCCGTAGCGTACTTGCCAAAGATGATGATGGCATTATCCCCCTTGGCGACAAGATGGGTGAAGAGCGTCTGGCCATCCGCATAGAACGGGAAATGATGGAGCGTGGTTACACCGCTGCACAGTTCGCCCAAGTGTGCCACCTATTGGGGTGTCCGTTGGAGAAATACCTACAAGAACGGTTCTTCCAGCAGCTCAGTGACCACCTGAACCTCTTCATGTATCTGCCCAAGACTCCGTTTATCTGGCATCTAACCAGTGGAGAACATCACGCCATTGAGCTATACATCTCTATATATAAGTGGAGTCGAGATGCCTTATTCCGTGTGCGCAGCATCTATGCCGCCAATCGTGAGGCAGCCATCCGTGACCGCCTCGCCTCTATTGACACCAGCAACACTGAAGGTCGTTTGGAAGCCACTGAACTGCGAGCTATGCTGACAGAGCTACAGGAGTTCTGCCAGAAAGTCGATGACCTGCTGGCCAGTGGCTATGACCCGAAACTCGATGACGGTGTTGGCAAGAATATTGCTCCATTACAGAAGCGGAAGATGCTCAGTTATGAAGTGCTCAATGCCGGACAGCTGAAGAAATATCTCAATGCCGACTGGTAAAAACGTAAACGAAGATGAAAGAAAACAGTATATACGATAAAAAGTCCCTCCGCACGGTATGGGGTAAGAAGGCAGACTTCAACGAACTGGCCAAGGACTGCGTAGCGTTTAGCAATGCAGAGGGTGGCTATATAGATATTGGTATAGAAGATGGGCAGGACATGCCACCCGAAGGGCAGAAGATACCTGAAGGGCTTGCCACAGAAATAGTAAACAAGATAAGTGGTAAGACACAAGGCGTTACCCTCTCTGCACAGGTGTTCGAAGCAGAAAATGGGGGTGAGTTCATCAAACTGCATATCCTACGCAGTACAAATGCACCTTCGGCCACCCAATCGGGCAAATTCTACCTGCGCATAGGTGACCAAAGCAAGCCAATTACTCCAGAGGATATCTCCCGGCTGGCAGAGGATAAGGGGTGCATCAGCTGGGAAGATACCGTGACAAGATACAGTTGGCAGGATGCTGACCCAGAAAAGTTGGAAGCCTTTATCAAACTGCTGAAGACATCCGACCGCGTAACGCCTTTTGTCAAACAAAAGGATACCAAGGAGATATTGGACTTCTACTATCTTACCGATCCTGATTCCGACAAGATGACAAACCTGGGTGTACTCTTCATCGGTAAGCAGACCCAACGGGGAAGAATTCAGAATGCCCCCATCATACAATGTATCAAATACGACCAGGACGGTGAAAAGGTGAACAAATGGCTGTGGGATGACTACACGATGAATCCCTACGAGATGATTAACGACATCTGGGAGCGTGTACCAGAGTGGAAAGAAAGTTCGGAGATTTCAGAAGGAATGTTCAGACGCAACATCCTGGCATATCCTGAGAAAGTTGTACGTGAGCTATTATCCAATAGTCTCGTACATAGACCCTATACTGTAAGAGGCGATATCTTTATCAATATCCATCCTGACCATATAGACGTGGTGAATCCCGGCAGGTTGCCGTTGGGTGTGACAGTGGAGAACATCCTGCACACCACCAAAAAGAGAAACGACCACATGGCAGCGGTATTCTATGCCCTGCACCTGATGGAGCGTGAAGGATCGGGCTATGACATGATGTATGAAACATTGTTGGCCAACGGTAAACCCATACCTGTGGTTACCGAAGGGGATGACAGTGTGTCCGTTCGCATTGACAGGCGTATCATCAATGAAGAGGTCATCAAGGTGATGCAACATGCTGACCAGAACTATGACATCAAGCAGAAACAGCTGATTTGTCTGGGACTGATAGCCTTGCATGAAAGCCTCACGGCATCGGAGCTGATTAAAATACTGAATCTGAAGGATGCAGACGAACTTCGCTCATGGTTGCGTCTACTGATTGACAAAGAACTTGTCATCGGTACCGATGTTCACTCCAAAGCCAAAGAATACCGGGTCAATCCCGACATTTTGAGAAGAAGCGACTACAAAGGAAAGACTTCTTTGAAGAGAATTGAGGATTACCGCATCAAAGAGCTTATAAAAGAGGACATGCGCATATACAAGAAGGCATCGGCTACGGAAATTCAGAAACGAATAGGCGAAGAGATTCCTTCAAAGAAAATATGGAAGCAACTGCAAGTATTGGTCGAGGACGGATATATCCGTAAGTTAGGTTCTAACAGATGGATAAAATACGAGTTGGTGGAATGATAAACAGTTGTCGATTCCACAAAAATGCGCCGAAAAACCAAAATGGAATTGAGAATTGGAAACGAGAATAGGAAATTCTTTTGACCAAAAATACCTGAAACATAGATAGTTATAGCGATATTTAACACACGGCCATCAATTCCACATCGGCTAAAAGCGGAATAGAGACAAAGATTGACGAATAGAAACAGAATAGAGCATGATAGGAACTTGGTTCAAAGAAGACATAGAGCACATACTGGCAGAACATCGCTGCTTGGTAGTGACTGATGCCGCAGGCGAAGGTGAGTATCTGTTGAAGTATCTCCCTGATGAAGTAAAGCAACTGCCCATCACAAATGAGTACAGCGAGATCGAAGCAAAGTATCTTGCCGAATCGGAGCATGCCGACAGTCCAGTGGTATTCTATGCTAAGAAGAAAGCCGACAGACTGACCTTCCTGCAGGAGTATGTACAGACATGCGGGATGGTAGTTCTCGACGACATGGAGGCATACGTCCGCCAGAAGCTGTTTGCGGCTACTGGAAAGAATACCCATTTGGGCAAAGACAAACTGTTGCTTGCCGCCAAGCTCAGCGAGGGTAAGAATGTGAAATGGTGGCAGTCAGTAGCTGATGGCATCACAGAACCGTTGCGAATAGATGAATGGCTGCTCGACTTCCTTCATGCACCCGCTGCTACCCGTCAGAAGATGGATGATACGGTGTGGAATGTGTTCCGGGGTGAGATCTATCGATTGATAGACAGACCTCAGATCGAACAGCCAGCAGAGACGATGGCACAGGAGGTGGCGAATGTCATCCTGCAAAGGCTGATAGCGAACACCATTGACGGATTGCTGCTGGAAGTCTATTACCACTGGGCAGACAGTACGGAGAAGGCAGAGAGCCTGCGCCGGTATGTATCAAACTATCAGCTGCCTGCCGATGCAGATTCGCTGAAGGTGCATTCAGACCATCCGTTCCTGGCACTTGACCAACAGGTAACGAAGCAACTCAGCGAAGCCATGAAGTTCCACCATGACACTGCACCTGTCATCACGTTCATCAAACGACGCGTAGAGAGCAAGAAGGCAAAGGCTTTCAAGCCTGAGTGGTTATCCAGTGTGCTGTTGCTCAGCACCTTTACGGTAAAAGGGCTTGGAGGCATATCTACCTATAAGGATATGGCGACATACTATCAACGGAACTTTGCCAAGCTCGACACCGCCATGCGAAAGATATTCGTTGCATGGTTGAACGATCAGAACACCCTACGCCCGCTACAAGAGCACTACACGCTGCTGAACAATGAATTGCTGACATGCTGGTATGGACTGAACGACCAATACCGGCCTACACAGCAGAATCTTGTTGTGAATGCACTTGCCGGTGGCAAACGGACGGCTGTCATAGTGTGTGACGGCCTGCGTCTGGAGATAGCAGAAGCCATTGTGAATGGTATCGGGGACAAGAATGTGAAGGTTGCCAAGAACGCAGAGTTCGCCGTACTGCCATCGGTGACAGAGAACGGCATGAGTGCTCTGTTTGGATGCACAGAACCAACGATGAATGCTCAGACCCGTTTCAATGCACTGAAAGCAGTCTATGATAATGCTGTCATCATGCAACTCGACATGCTGAACGAAGGAACCACCGCCCAAAGACTGGTACTGAACTACGGTGATATAGACCAGGTGGGCGAGAAGAAACAGCTTGGAGGCTTGAAAGACATCAATAACTATGAGCAGGAACTGCGCGAGAAGATTTTGTTGCTCTTCCGTTTGGGCTATGGCAAGGTGGTGCTGACCACCGACCACGGCTTTGTCATCACCGGTATTTTGGACGAAGCAGACAAGGAACTGCGCCCCGACGGGACACTGCTGAAGCTGGATGAACGGTATGCGCTGACGGAAGAACCACTGCAGAAGAAGAACAACCTGATAGAAATGGCAGGACGCTACTTCGACAGCAATTACCAATACTACGCCAAGACCGACAAGCCTTTTGTCACCAAAGGGGCTTATGGCTATGCGCATGGTGGCTTTACTCCGCAGGAATGCATCATACCGGCATACGAGCTGACCACAGAAACTAATGATATGGCACTTGGAATTGCCATATCAAACAAAAAGGAACTGCAAGCTGTGACTGGCAACTACTTCACTGTGAAGTTGCAGGCAGAGAATAGCAAGTCTGATATTTTCCGCAGTGAACGAAAGATAAAACTACTGCTGTATGCAGGAAACACGTTGATAATCGGAAACATGATCTACTCCATGAAACCTGGTGAAACGGTCAACGTGGAATTTGAAATGGCCCATGGCATAGACAAGGTGGTGCTCGTAGACAAAGAAACCTCGGCACAGATTGACAGTTGTGCCATCAAGAAATCTCAGTCAAGAGACATTGATGACTTATTCTAACGAAAAAAGAAGAACGACATGATAGAACTTGATTCAAAACTATTAGACCAGTTCAAGGGATATGTAGTCCGCAAGGACGTTGTACGCAGTGTAAAAGGCGGTGCCAACGTGCCTGTCTTTGTGCTGGAGTACCTGCTTGCCAATTCATGTAGCACTGATGACGAAGAGAAAATCCAGGAGGGGATTGACAGTGTGAAGCGGGTGCTTCGCGACCACTATGTCAATCCCGATGAAGCTACACTGGTGCAGGCAAAGATACGTGAACAAGGTACTTATAAGATTATCGACAAGATAGGTGTAAGGCTCGATCCTTCAAAGGACAAGTATTGGGCCGAGTTGTCGAACCTTGCCATCCGCGATGCTAATATCTCAGAAGAGATTATCAGCCAGCATGAGAAGATGCTGACGGGTGGTATCTGGGCCATCATCGATGTGGACTATGATTCCAGTCAGATGATTGGAAAGAAAATCTTTCCGTTTGTCATCAGTAAGGTGCGCCCCATACAGCTGTCAACCTTTGAGGAAGAGCGGATAGCCAGGGCAAGGGGAATGTTCACCAACGAAGAATGGCTCAATGTTCTGCTCCGCAGTGGTGGTTACGAGCCGGAGTCGGAGGGAATGACAGAGCGCATGAAGATGCTGTTACTCTCGCGCTTTATCCCCTTGGTGGAAGCCAACTTCAATATGGCAGAACTTGGCCCGCGCTCATCGGGAAAGTCGTTTGTGTTTAAGGAACTTTCACCATACAGCATGTTGGTAAGCGGCGGTCAGGGAACGGCTGCATCGTTGTTTGTCAACAACAGCAGCGGCCAGATTGGTGCCGTAGGCCGGTGGGATGCTATCTGCTTCGACGAATCGACGGATGAACTGTTCAAAGACAAAGAGGTGGTACCGCTGATGAAGGACTATATGGAGAGCGGCAGTTTCTCACGCGCAGGAAAGGCAGGTGAGAAAGCAGCCAATGCGTCCATTGTGCTGAACGGCAATATCAATCAGCCGGTAGAGACGGTGCTCCAAACATCGCACCTATTCTCTCCATTCTCTGATAAGATATGTAATGACACAGCTTTCCTCGATCGCATCGGCTTCTTCTTGCCCGGATGGGAGGTGATGAAGTTCGCACCATCGAACTTTACCAACCATTTCGGCTTCAGCACAGATTTCTTCAGCGAATTCCTGCATACGCAACGGAAGATGACCTATACCGATGCCATAGACAAGTATTTCACACTTGGCGCACAGATGAAGCAGCGCGACACGAAGCCAGTACGTAAGACTGTATCGGGACTAATCAAACTGATGCACCCCGACGGTGAGTTCACAAAAGAGGATGTACGTAAGTACCTGGTATGGGCTATCGAAATGCGCCGCCGTGTGAAGGAACAGCTGAAGCGTATCGGCGGTATGGAGTTCTGGGACACGAACTTTTCCTATATCGACAAGGAAACGCAGGAGGAGTCCTTTGTATCAGTACCAGAGGAACGTGGCACAAATCTCATCGAGGATGCACCACTGCAGCCAGGTACCTGCTACACGGCCACCAGTGATGGCGACAAGGTGTCGCTCATTAAGATTGAGGTCATCACTATGCCGGGCAACGGTAAGCTGACAGTGACAGGTAGCAACTCCACAGAGGCAAAAGAGGACATCAAGAATACCTATAACTACATACGTGCCAACGAACGGGCTATTCTGTCCCAACAACACTCGCTGATGCACATCGACGTGACGGTACAGGTGACCGTGCTACTTGGTGTTGGCGTGCATAAGGGTATCGGTGGAGCCGTCTTTGCTGCTATCGTTTCATCGGTATTCGGACGCAACCTGAAAACTGGTCTTGGGGTGGTCGGCAACATCAGCATCGGTGGAGCTATAGAGCGTGCGTTGAACTTCAATGATCGCGTATCAATGTTGTCGGAGAACGGCGCGAAGAACGTACTGGTGCCGATGGATAACCTTGCGGAGATGGCCACATTGCCCGCCACTGTCCTCGGTAAGACCGACACGCCACTGTATGCCAACACACAGATGCTGATACAGAAAATGATTTAATATGGAGTTGTGAAACTCTGCCGCAGCGCGTGGGCATTGCTACTTATTCTCGGACTATGTTCGTTGGATTTCCTGCAAGGCTTCTCGGACGCTGAATAATAGCAAACGCTAAAATTTACCACAAAAGTCAGGGAGCAACCAGTCGCGAGATTGGCTGCCCCTTTATTGTATTAGACCTTCATACTTAGCATTGCCCTTGATGCTGGCGTTGGTTTGCAGTAAATTGTGCATAACCAACACAAAGTCATATGTACAAAGCAACATTTTCTAAGGGTAAACCCCAAACGGGTTCATGCACGGGTTATATGGACAGATATTCAATTACAACCCGAGTGATGTTCTTCATCAACAAGAATGAAAAGTTAATCAAATGGTGGATTGAGAATGGCCCAGACCTATGGGACATGATGCAACTGATTATTGACCTCATTGCTAAAGCATTTGTTTGACAGTCGGTAATCTTACTAAAGAAGCCACCCCCGAAAGGATTGAATTATAGACTGTAGCCTATAAAATATAGACACTTGTCTATACAAGAGATTCTACGTTATACGGTGTACCACGTCCCTCTCTCACCTCTTTCACGCTTTAGTGGGTCGTAAAAACGTTAATATACGAGATAAAATTTTTCAAGAGCGTCTGAATATAAAAATCCGCGTACATTTGCGCAGTGAAATCCGCAGTGCAATCCCGCACTTCATTCCACACAAATCTTTGTGGAAAACAATGTGGAAACGTATGCGGTATATTACATTTAGTACGCGAACATTATTATAATGAAATGGAACAAAAAATTCAGCAAAGCAACAATGCGGAATATTCGATGACTATTCCGACCAGCAGGCAACTCTGGAACTATCTTCTTCACGGGCAGAGAAATTCGTCCAAGAAACTCTCGCGCGTGGAAGCCTTTCGAGACATAATAGAACGGCAGCATGCAGCACTACTGTCTGGTGTTGATGACGGCATCGGCGCGAGTGTCATTGAACTCACCAAAGCATGGCGGTGGAATAGAGACACAACCAGTGCCTTCATCGACACTCTCCGGCGGCTCGGAGTAGTAACCAGCGAGAAGGATGGAAATAGGACTATCATCAGGCTAAATTATACTGTCGAATGAAGGAGCATTTCAGGAATGTCAGAGAAGCCCTCAGACGTGAAAATATTCTCGTCTGCGACCAACGGAACATGAATCCTTTTTTGTGGTCTTATATGCCTCGTAAACGACATAACTTCGAACTGAGAAAAATGTCCTACGACAAAAGTGGCGGAATGCCAGTATTGAAACGAACCTCGCAGAGCATCGGAATAACCCGAAGGCGCTTGCGCGTATTGCGACATTCCGCAATAGGGGTAGCCTACTACCCCCCTATTTGCATCAATGCCACAAAGGGAGAGCCACACACCAAGGTTGAGCAAGCTCAGTGGCAAGTAGGCTCAGGGATACCCCGAAACCCCTCATTAAAAACGTTTATCAAACCATTCTAAACTAAATTGAAATATGGTAGAAA
>JAEEGH010024991.1_pt1 | contig 12012 bp, 5 predicted proteins | sample 9134181 | NCBI WGS metagenome assembly JAEEGH01 (sample SAMN16246544, study PRJNA631951) | gut metagenome | biome: gut microbiome; feature: rumen; material: DP-attached | host: Bos | place: Iran: Karaj | collected 2018-10
GACTTCCCCTCTATTTTAAGGGCGCCAAGCGCTTACTTGAACTGCTGCCTGAACGTGACGATATCCACAAGGGCCTTATCTGTTCGGGCGATCAGTTTATCGATAAGATAGAAGACGTGAATCGCATCAAGGGCATTTTCCCCGACGCTTTGGCCGTGGATATGGAGTCTGGTGCCATTGCCCAGGTATGCCACCTGTGTAATGTCCCGTTCCTCGCCCTTCGTGTCATCAGTGACTCGCCTGGAGCCAGCCACGACAACACCCGTCAATACATGGACTTCTGGAACGATGCCCCCCAAGAAACCTTCATGTTGCTGAAAGACATCATTTCTAGGCTTTAGGCTCTAGGTTTTAGGCTTTAGGTTTTAGGCTTTAAGCTTTAAGCTTTAGGGGGCATCCGCACTTCAATTAACGGAATGCGGATGCCCCCTAAACACTAAACTCTAAACTGCGAGCGCAGCGAGCATTACAACTCTATTGCATCCTTGACCTTCTCGGGCAACAGGGCAAAGTCAAGCACGTCTTTAATGGTGTTGACATAGTGGAAGGTCAGCCCTTTCAGATACACCTCATTGATTTCCTCGATATCTTTGCGATTGTCCTTGCACAGGATGATATCAGTGATGCCTGCTCGCTTGGCGGCAAGGATCTTCTCCTTAATGCCACCCACGGGCAATACCTTGCCACGCAGGGTGATTTCGCCCGTCATGGCCAAATGATCCTTTACCTTGCGCTGGGTAAACGATGAGGCCAGCGAGGTGACCATCGTCACGCCTGCCGATGGACCGTCCTTAGGGATAGCGCCCTCGGGCACATGGATGTGCACATTGTAGTTGTCAAACAACTCGGGGGCAATGCCGATGAGTGAACAGTGCGAGCGAAGGTACTGCAGTGCAATCACCGCCGATTCCTTCATCACGTCGCCCAGGTTACCCGTCAGCGTGAGCTTTTCGCCCTTGCCTCTTGCCAATGAGGACTCGACAAACAGAATCTCGCCACCCACGGCAGTCCACGCCAGACCCGTCACCACGCCGGCAAATTCATTGCCCTCATATTTGTCTCGGCTGTAATCGGGCGAACCCAGGTACTCCTTCAAATCTTCCACCTTGATGCTGGTGGGGTAGGCATCGCCACTAGCCTTATGGCGGGCCACACGACGCAGCACGGTAGCAATTTTCTTTTCCAGTTGGCGCACGCCCGACTCGCGGGTATAATCCTCGATGATTTTCAGGATTACCTGTTTGCCAAACCTGATTTCGTTCTTCTTGAAACCATTCTCGCTCAATTCCTTGGGGATGAGGTGGCGCTTGGCAATCTCCAATTTCTCTTCGGGAATGTAGCCGTTGATTTCAATGACCTCCATGCGGTCGAGCAGGGGACGGCTCACCGGTGCAAGACTATTGGCCGTGGCAATGAACAGGACTTTTGACAAATCATAGTCCACATCCAGATAATTGTCATGGAAATGGCCGTTCTGCTCAGGATCCAGCACTTCGAGTAATGCCGATGATGGGTCTCCCTTGAAATCCTGACCCACCTTGTCAATCTCGTCAAGCACGATAACGGGGTTATTACAACCACACTTCGATAGGGCCGAGATGATACGACCGGGCATAGCGCCGATATAAGTGCGGCGATGGCCGCGAATTTCGGCCTCGTCGTGAAGACCACCCAGTGAAATGCGGGCATATTCACGATGCAAGGCATCTGCAATGGACTTGCCCAATGAGGTTTTACCCACTCCAGGAGGGCCATACAGGCACAGGATGGGAGCCTTGAGGTCACCACGCAGTTTCAATACTGACAGGTGTTCCAATATGCGGTCTTTCACCTTCTCCAGCCCATAGTGGTCAGCATTGAGCTTCTCTTCCACCTTCTTGAGGTCAAAATTGTCCTCGGTATAGGTGTCCCAGGGCAGGTTGAGCATATTGTCAAGATAGGCATACTGCACCGAATAGTCCGGCGATTGGGGATTGAGGCGTTCCAGCTTGCGTAATTCCTTATCGAACTGCTTCTGTACGTCCTGGCTCCATTTCATCTTCAGGCTTCGCTCGTGAAGCTCCTCGATGTCATCGATATCGGTTCCCAGTTCCTCCTGGATGGTGCGAATCTGCTGCTGCAGGAAGTGCTCACGCTGCTGCTGCGACAGGTCTTCGCGTGTGCGTTCCTGGATGTTGGCCTTGATTTCCACCAGTTGCTCCTCACGGGACAGCAGTTGGTACAGCATGTAGCCGCGTTTTTTCACGTCACGTTCCTCCAGCATGTGCTGTTTCTGGTCCGAGTCAAATGCGATGTTCGTTGCCAGGAAGTTCATCAGGTACATCGGGTTGTCGATGTTCTTCATGGCAAAAGCCAGTTCACGGCCGTTGGCGCCCATGTTGCGGAGCATGCGCAGGGTCACTTCGCCAATGGATTGCATCAGCATCTCAAACTCCTTGTCACCAGGCATAGGTAGTTTGTCCTCTACCAGCTTAACCGAGCCACGCAGGTAAGGCGTGATTTCAATCACCTTTTCCAGGTGGCAGGCCGAGCGTCCCTGCAGGATGACGTTGGTCGAGCCGTCGGGCAATTCCAGCACCTTGATGATCGAGGCGATGGTGCCGTGGCGGTACAGGTCCTTCTCGACGGGGTCCTCGACATGGCTGTCATATTGGCAGAACACAGCGATACTGCTGTGGCTCTCCTCGGCCTCCTTGATGAGGCGCATCGACTTGTCGCGACCCACCGACACCGGCATCGTCATCATGGGAAACAACACCATGTTGCGCAAGGGCAAAATGCCGATGTCGCTGGCCTTATTATCCTGAATGTCAGTGCCGTCGTTCACTTCGTGAATCTCAGTGATGATGGGAACGACGCGGGTGCTGCCATCGTTCATCTCGGCATCTATATTGTCTAAAAGATCAATCATATTCCTTCATTAGATAATCAAATGATTGTAGAAACGCAAATCGGGTGCCAAAGGTACAAAAAACAGCCGAATGGGCACGAATAATGGCGGGTCATTTATAGAAAAATAACACAACAGGCGGCCCGACAAGGAATCGAGCCGCCTGATTGATGAAGCGAACGGCTATTACCGTCGCCCTATTAGGATTACTTGATGACTTTCACGCTTTGGGTTGAGCCGTCGCTATAGGTGCGCACAATGATGTTCACACCCTTCACGGGCTGGCTGTACTCAATACCGCGCACGTCGTAGTAGCGCTCGCTCACCACGGTCTGGGCCACGCTGGTCTCGTTGACTGCCGTGGGGATCGAGATGAACTTGTATTTACCGCAAGCGGGAGTGGTGTGTACATTCTCGGTAGTGGGCAGCGAGTACATGCCGATGTTGCCACCGGCGCAAACCAGGTTGCCTGCATAGTCAAATGCCATCTGGAAGATGGAACCGGCACTGTTGCGGGCATCGGCCGTGTAGGAATACTTGGGCGCGATGGCGGGTGTGGTGCCGTCCCACGTCAGGTCGTAGAACTGCAGGATGCCGCTGCCGTCGTTGATGACGAGCATGTCGGCAGCATCGTTCACGGCAAAGCCTGCACGGTCGCTACCGTTGAGTATCTCGGCATATGGCGAGCGACCCGAGTTGAAGGTCACATTGCCGTCATTGTCGACAAACATGAGCGAGGGAACGCCTGCTGCATTGTTGCCGGCACTGCGGTACTGCGATACCCAAACGCCGCGGCCACCGGCATCGGCAACCACGTTACCGTTGGTGTTGAGCTGCCATGCGCCGATGTCGAAGTACTGGTTGGGAGCGGTTGACCAGGTGTCAACAATGGTGCCGTCTTCCTGGCCGATGTTGTAAACACCCACACCGTTGCCGAAGTCCTCGAGATATACATACAGCTTGGTGTCGGCACCGCTGCCACCAATGGCTACGCCAGGTGTCGAGGAACCGACTCTCTGGCCGTCGTTGGTGATCAGGCCGTCGCCGTTGCGGGTACCGATGAAGAACTCGGTCCAGGTGTCGGCGATGTCGTTGGGATCGGCGATATAAACGCCCGAGGTGCCATCACCCCAATCGGGCACGTAGAGCTTGCCTTGCTCGTCGATGCCCATGCGGTAGTTGCTGCTCCAGCTGTGGCCGCCGCGATACAGGTCACCGCTCACGCGCTGGCCCATGGCGTCGCACACGTAAACGCCGTTGCTGGCGCTGCCGCTACCGGCACGGTTACCGGCATAGATGGTACCCATCTTGGGGCTGGTGGGCGACTTGTCGACAGCAACAAACAGCTGGCCGCTGTAGTTCTCGACGAGCGGGTTGATGCGCTGGATGGTGGTGATGCTCTCACCCTCGACAGTGACTGCCCACGACATAGTGTCGCCAGGATCGCCGGGCAGGTCCTCAAACTTGATTTCGATGCTGTTTTCGCCCTTGACAACGCCGGGAACCTCGATGGTGCCCACCAGGTTGCCCTCCTCGTCATAGAAGTTGATGAAGGCGGCCTGGGCATCGTCATTGGCATTGAAGGTGAACGTGTAGCTGTCCTCGTTGTCGGCGGTGGTCAAGCCATAGGCGTAGATGCCGGGCACGCCGGGCTGTGAGGCGACGTCGGTCTGCCACTTGGTCATCTTGTTGTCCTGCATCAGGTACAGGTAGATGTCCTGACCCTTGACAGCGGCACCGGTCGACATGAATCCGCAGGCCAGCGGATCAAGGTCGGTGTTGGTCGTGGCCACCAGGGCTGCCTGGTCAAGGCCGGCCGTGATGTCATAGAGCTTGATGCCGGCAACGGCTTCCTGGTCCATATAGGGCGTTACCATGAACTGGTGCTGAGCATACTTGAAGAACGAGGCACCCACGGCGGCTGCGTCGTCATCGTCGCTCTCGAAGCGGGCAACAACCTCGCTGTCGTTGCCGTTGGCCTTGGCTGTAGCCACTTCCATCATCAGCGTGTTCTCGCCGTCGAGCATGACCTGGTCATCGTTGCGCGGCGAGATGTTGATCTGCGGCACACCAACCTTCGACTTGGTGAAGTTGCTCTGTGCGCTGATGGTCTTCTCGGTATAGACGGTGCTGGTAATCGCGTTGTTCACGATAGCCAGTTTCAGGAACCTCATGCCGCCGGCGCTGGATGCAGCGTCGTTGGTGCCGATGATGGTCACGGTGCACTCGTCGGCAGCGCCGTCGATGGCCAGCGACTGGGCACGGTAGTAGTAGAAGTTGGCTGAGCTCAGGGTGGTTACCCACTCGATGGGATCACTGTCAAAGTCGGCCCACTTGAACAGGCGCAGCGTGCCGCGCTGATAGCCCTCATTCACCTGGCCTTCGCCAAACTGGGTTTGAACGCTGTTGATGCCCACGAGCTGGCCATCGGCCGTAAAGGCGATGTCGTTCAGGCGGCTGTAGTAGCCGGCGTTCTCGGGCTCGGCCTCGGCAATGCCGTTGATGCTCAGTTCCTTGACAATGGCCTTGTCAACGTTGTTGATCAGGTACAGGTGGGGCGTTCCGTCCTCGGCATTGGTGAGCACGATGGTGCTGTCGCCGCGCACGATCATGCGCTTGATGGCGCCGTCCAGCTCAAACTCGGTGCCCGTGTCGCGGGTCAGGATGAGCTTCTCGGGGGCAATCACATAGGCGGGCAGCTCGGGCTCGGGATAGTTTTGGTAGAGGTCTTCGGGGATGACATAGTCGGTAGCCTCGAGCATGGGCACTTCATAGGTGGTCTTGTTGGCCTCGACAACGATGTCGCCTGTAGCCTTGCCGATCCACTCTTGCCACTCGCTATCGACCGTGGGGGCGGTGAATTCGCCCAGCGGCTTGTAGCCCTCGGCCTCGACAGCCAGGGTATAGGTTCCCGGCTCCAGGTCCTCGAACACAAACACACCGTTGTAGTTCTCGTCGGTGGTGTAGCGTGCTACCTCGGTGCCGTTCTGGTACAGGATGACCACGGCGCCATTGATGGGAGCCCACTGGTCCATGGTGCCCGCGCTGTAGTTGTACAGGTTGTGGACAAGGTGGGTGTGCACCTCCTTCACGGTACCCATAATGTAGCCCTTGTTGTAGGGGGTGAGGCCGAAGTACTCACCGATACCGCGGGCGATGCGGATACCCTCCTGGTGGCAGTAGTCGATGTTGAGCGCACGGTGGCGAGCGGGCTGGTAGGTGTGGAAATAGCCCTCAATCAGGAAGCCCGGGGCGCCATGCTTCAACACGCCCAGATAGCCGGTGTAGGACATGCCCGTGTTGGGGTCAACGCGGGTCGATGAACTGCCATAGAAGTTGATGTCGCCGCGCACGTTGGGGCTCGACGGGCTGTAGTTGGTCATCGGGTCAATCTCGTTGGTATAGAAGATGGGCCAGCAGGTCAAACCCATGGCACGGCTGCCAGGGGCACCGTCGCCGCCCTCGCCGTCATTGCCGCGGTACAGTATCAGCGGATAGTTGGTCGCTGTGCCGTCGGTCAGGGCGTTGGAGTGATGCGACAGGAACATGTCGTAGTTGCCCACTTCCACCTCCTCGCAGATCTCTGACAAGGGGCGGTTATAGATTTCGGCATCGGGAGCTCCCTGAACATATGGGAACGGGCCGTTGAACCACCTCGACAGGGTGATGTTCTCGGCTTTCACGCCCATCTTGATCAAGGCATGATAGGTCTCAATCGATTTCCACAAGTTGGTGTTGCTCTCATAGAAGCCGTTGGTGTCGGGACGTCCGGTCTCGGCCAGCATGGGGTAGGGGATTGTCGCCATCGGGCGGTCGTTGGGGCCCCAGCTGCCGTGGCCCGGATTCAGGTAGATGCGCAGTTCGTCGGCGGTTTTCGCCTGCATGATGCCTGCTGCCATGATGGCGGCTACGGCAAGTAACAATATCTTTTTCATAGCGGTCATCATTGGGTTACGTTAATCAAATAAGCCTCTCCGGCAGGAGTGCTGAATACAATCTTGCCACTGGTGGCGTGGGGATACATGGCGATCACGTCGTCGCCGGTGAGCACCTGGGTAGTGCCGTCGAGTGTGGCGGCAACGATGGTCGAGGCGTAGATGAACTCGCCGTCATCCTTGTCCATCATGCCCACAACGGTGTTGTCGTCATACCATACCGGGGCACGCATCTGGCCCACCTTGCGCACGTTGCTGCCGTCCAGGTTGCACACGTAGGCGCCATGGGCGGCCTGATAATACAGCACCTTGGTGCCGTCGGGCGACAGCGATGCCCACATGTAGCTGAACTGGGTGCCGTTGGGCGACAGCTGGCGGGTCTTGCCGTTCACGGTAATCATTAGCTGGCCTTTGGCAATCGAGAGCACGGGCACGTTCTGGGCCTTGGCAGCGCCGATTGCCTTCTTGCTGAATTTCCCCTTGTTCACGGCGCCGGCGCTCGTGGCGTCGACAGCATAGCCCTGCAGGTCGCGCGTGGGCTTTACCAGCACCTGGCTGGCGCCCGTAGTCAGGTTCACACTCTTGAGCGTGGACAGACGCAGGTGCTTGTCATTGAACGAGCTCTCGCGGTAAACGACCGTCTGGCCGTCGGGCGAAATCTTCACGTTATGGCCTGCACTGGGCGCATTGCTCAGCACTTGTGTCTGGCCACTCGTCAGGTCTAGCTTGGTGAGGCCCTGGTTGGTGGCGCTGGTCAGCAGCAGGTAATCGCCCTGGGGGCTGATGGCTGCCACTGCAGCTTTGTCAGGCAGATTGACCCGCTCGATCGAGGTCACTTGCAGTACCTGACCCATTGCACTCATCGAGAAGCCTAACGCCAAAGCAAAAAGTAGTTTTCTCATCATGATGGTTAAATGGTTTAAAGTTAAACAATTAGGTAATATGAATTATAATAAAAATAAGCAAAGCTATTGATTGCAGCAAAAATATATAAAAATAATGTAAATAACAAATAAAATGTGTTTAAAAACTCTAATGCTCGCGTAGAGAGCATTAGAGGTCTAGGCTCTAGAGTCTAGGGTTTAGGGAACTTTAATGCTCGCTGCGCGAGCGGCTTAGAGCTTAGGGGTTAGGGCTTAGAGAGTTTTTGATTTTAACGCGGATTGCGCGAATTAATGCTAAGCTAGTATAATGATAATCAGTTAAAATTAGCGTAATCAGCGTTGTTATTTTAACGAAGGCATCCGCACTCATGTGAATGCGGATGCTTCTCTAAACCCTAAACTCTAAGCTCTAAGCTGCGAGCAACGCGAGCATTACCATGCTCCCGTGAGCAGGTGGTCGATCAGGGCGGTTACGTCGCTGATGTTGATGACGCCGTCCTGGTTGGTGTCGGCACCACTCAGGCTGATGCTCGAAGCATCGCTGGTCAACAGATAGTCAATCAGGTCCGTCACGTCGCTGATGTTGATGCTGCCGTCACCGTTCACGTCGCCGCGCAGGAACGTCACATGCGAACTGAAGTAGCCCGGATCACTGGGACCGCCGTCCACATGGGCATAGGCCTTATCCACATGGTTGGCGTCGTAGGTTGTGCCCTTGCCGCCCACAATGCTCAAGCAGTCACTGAACATGCCGGATGAATTGGTCACAGCGTCCGTGCTCCATTCGTCACCCACATAGATTGTCTCCAAGTTGCGGCAGAAGTCGAACATGCCGCTCATGTCCACCACGTTTGCCGTGTTGAAACTACTCAGGTCAAGGCTCGTCAATCCGCTGCAGTCCAAGAACATGCCATTCATAGTCCCGGCATTGCGCGTGTCGAAATTACGCAAGTCCATACTGTTCAGACCAACGCAGTCAAAAAACATATCCTTGAAGTTACGCACATTCTCAGTATTAAAACTGCTCAAGTCAAGGCTGGTCAAACTGTTGCACTCATAGAACATGCCTTCCATGCTGAACACGTTGTGTGTGTCGAAGCTGCTCAAGTCAAGGCTCGTCAAGGCTTCGCAATAATTGAACATATAACCCATGTGTGCCACGTTACCCGTGTCGAAATGGCTCAAGTCTATCGATTCCATCGACCAGCAAGTCGAGAACATGCGGCTCATATTTGACACTTCGCTGGTGTTCAGGTACTCTATACCCACAATGCTGCTCAGGTTACCCATATCAGAGAACCACCAATAGGTGCTTGTGGGACGGGCATCGACAAACGACGGGTGAAACACCACGGTGGTCACATTACTGTAGCTGTTGTCGTTGTACCAGCCGGGGGGGGTGGCACCCTCGTTCAGGTCATATTTCGTACCGGGACGCGTGTCCCTGTGGCCGTCACGGTAGAACGTCAGCGTCGTGTTCTCGGGCGTGTAGCAGGCGTAGGCCTGGGGCTGGGGCACCTCGGTGAAGTAGCCCGGGTTACTGGGGCCGCCATCGATATGGGCGTAGGCCTTGTCCACATGATTGGCATCGTATGTCGTGCCCATGCCGCCCACCAGGCTGGTGCAGTAATAGAACATATTTTGAGAGGAGGTCACAGCCACAGTGCTCCAGCCATTGCCGACAGAGATGGTCCTCAGATTGCTGCTGTTACGGAACATGTAACTCATATTGGTCACCTTAGCAGTATTGAAACTGCTCAAGTCAAGGCTTGTCAAACTGCTACAACCCTCGAACATGGAGTACATGGTAGTCACCTTGGACGTATTGAAACTACTCAAGTCAAGGCTTGTCAAGCTAGAGCAACCATAGAACATTTCATTAGTGTAAGTCACCTTAGCAGTATTGAAACTGCTCAAGTCAAGGCTTGTCAAACCGCTGCAACCCCAGAACATAGAGTACATATTTGTCACATTAGCCGTATTGAAACTGGTCAAGTCAAGGCTCGTCAACCCTGAGCAGCCACCGAACATATAGCTCATGTCCGTCACATTGGCTGTATTGAAACTGGTCAGATCCAAACTGGTAAGACAGGTGCAAGACTGGAACATACAGTACATGTCCGTCACATTGGCCGTATTGAAACCGCTCACGTCAAGGCTCGTCAAGCCAGAGCAGCCAGCGAACATAACCCTCATACTGGTCACATTCGCGGTGTTGAAATTGCTCAAGTCAAGGCTCGTCAAACGCCAGCAGTCATAGAACATACTATACATGTTGGTCACATCCTCGGTATTGAGGTGTTCCATCCCTGTGATGGACTCTAGTTTAATCATATCGGCGAACCAGTTATAAGTTGTCGTGGGACGGACGGCGGCAAAAGACGTATCGAACACCACGTTGGTGATGTTGGCGCGATCAGAATACCAGCCTGGAGAATAGCTGCCATCATTCAGGGCATAGGTCGTGCCCGTGCGAGTACCGCGCAAACCGTCTTTGTAGAACGTCAGCGTCGTGCCGTCGGCCGAAAGCGCCGCATATGGATCGTTGATGTCCGTCAGATAGCCTGGGTTGCTGGGGCCGCCGTCGATGTGGGCATAGGAAGCATCGGTGTGGTTGGCGTCGTAGGTCGTACCCTTGCCACCAACGAGGCTTGTACAGTTCAGAAACATGTCGAAGGGCGAGGTGATAGCCGCCGTGCTCCAACCGTCGCCGACAATGATGGTGGTCAAGTTGCCGCATTCGCCGAACATGTAACCCATGTCCGTCACCTTCGCCGTCTTCCATCCCGTCAGGTCAAGTGTCGTCAGGCTCGTGCAGCCTGAAAACATGCCCATCATGTTGGTCACCTCAGAGGTGTTGAGGTAATTAGCACCCGCAATAGCTTGGAGACTGGCCATGTCGGCAAACCAAGCATAGGTCGTCGTGGGACGGGCGCCAGCAAACGAAGGGTCGAACACCACGTGACGGACCGAGGCATTGGTACCATCGGTATACCAGCCGGGCTCGTTCTCGCCGGCGTTCAGGTCATAGATCAAGCCTGTGCGAGTGCTGCGCAGGTCGTCGTAATAGAATGACAGCGTCTTGTTCAACGATTTGTACACAGCATAGGCCTCGACAGCTGCCGAGGCGGTGATGGTTCCCAGTAGAGCCATCAGCACCAGCAGGGTTCGTTTAAAAATGTCTTTTGTTTTCATATCGATAATATTTTATAGTGAATAATGATTGCGGATAAAACTGAAAAGGGCTTCCCTTGCCCGAAAGCAAGAAAAGCCTTATGTTGTCGCGCCCGCACGGGCGTTAATAAAATGTCTCGATTGGACGTTAGTGTAAGAAAGAGAGAGTAACAAATTGTCTGAATTGACCAACTGCACAGCCAATTCTTAACAATCTTTATGACTCCACTCCTCATCATCACATCACCACGCAAAAATACAACAAAAAAAACAAAAACTGCAAAAAAACAACAAAAAATGAAGGAAGACAATAAATATAACAACTACAACAGCCTCCACACCAACGCCTGGAAAGCCCTCACACCCACCTCACGCTAAGTCGCGAAGCCGCGAAGATTTTTTTTGCATCCGCGCACCTGCCTGAAACTTTGATGCCCGCAAGCGGGCAGAAATTTAACAAATTATATATAAAATTAAACACGACGAGTTTTCCTAAATTTTTAATTGAATTTTTGTTTAATTTCCCGCCTGCCAAGGCGGTTAATGAAGACATCCGCACTCATGTGAATGCGGATGCCATATGAAAGCTTTGCGTCTTAGCGTCTTAGCGTGTGGGCCGAATGCGGATGCTTATCAGATGTTTCAGATGAATCAGTTGTTGTTATTTAAATAGGAAGAGGTCGTTGATGGACTTCTTGATGTTCACGTGCTTGATGGCATGGGCAAACATCTTGTCCACGCTCAACACACGGACCTTGGGACAGCGGTCGGTGTCGTAGGGGATACTGTCGCTGATAACCAGTTCGTCAAGTCCGCTGTCCATCACGCGCTCGGTGGCGGGGTCGCTCATCACGGCGTGGGAGATGTAGGCACGCACACTGCGGGCACCGTTATCCTTCATCAGCGAGGCGGCCTTGCAGATGGTTCCTGCGGTATCGACCATGTCGTCGATGAGGATAACGTCCTTGTCCTGCACGTCGCCGATGATGGTCATCGACTCGACCACATTAGCCTCCTGGCGATGCTTGTGGCACAGCACGAGCGGGGCATTAAAGTATTTGGCATAGGAGTTGGCACGCTTGGCGCCGCCCACGTCGGGCGAGGCGATAACGAGGTTCTCGAGGTTGAG
>JAEEGH010024992.1_pt1 | contig 12012 bp, 10 predicted proteins | sample 9134181 | NCBI WGS metagenome assembly JAEEGH01 (sample SAMN16246544, study PRJNA631951) | gut metagenome | biome: gut microbiome; feature: rumen; material: DP-attached | host: Bos | place: Iran: Karaj | collected 2018-10
TGAACACTCGCTGGGAGACGAGCGATAAGGCAGAAACACCATTATTAACAGACGGAGAAGTTTGAAAGAAAAACTTCAAACTTCCATCGGTGACGTTGCAGGCACGTCACCGATGTGTAACCATGCCTGCGGCAAGGTACGATAGATGAGTATTTGGAATGATAAGGAAAACACTGAATCATCCGGAGAAGTAACAGAAGGATATTTCGGTGGAAGTTCCGACAACGCTAGGGATGCACCTAAACATAAGCGTCCCCGTAGAAAAGCAGGAACACAGGATCAGGAAAGTAATTACCGGGATAACAACCGGAGCTTTACGGCAGACGATTCTGCAGCTTTTTCTGAGGATGAAGCAAAGGCTTTCACGGAAGATGGAAAAAGGTCTTTCGGAGAAGGTAGTAATAAAGCCTTTAATGATAATTCTGAAAATCATAAATCAGATAGTTTTAACCATAACAATTCCAATTCAGATGGCATTAAAACATCTGAAAAGAAAAAAGAATACAAAAAAAGGCTTAAAGAAAAAGCAAAAGAAAAGCGTGAGGCACAGAATAGGTTATCAGAGGAAGAAGTAAGGAAAGAAGCTGATTCTGAGACTGTTGAAACGAATTTGTCGGACTGTATTCAATCAGAGAAGACTTTTGATAATAGTACAGTAGCTGCTGAAACTTCTGGTAATATAACTGGCTCTGACTACGGTTTTGATGGTAGTAATGAAGAATCTTTTTCTTACGGTTTTGGTAATTGGGATGATACTCGTACATCTTCAGAAAGTGTGCTTAACGCCCGCAAATCGAGAAGAAATGCTGAAGTTAACACCTGCAATTCGAGAGGAGAAAGCACATCCGGACAAAATAGCAGAACTTCATATTTTGGAGATTATGAAAGTGATTATTCTGATTTTCAAAATAATGCTGTATCCGGAAACGAGAGCGGTAAAAAAAGGAATAGCCAAAGTGATGCTTCAAGGACAGATAAACAAAGTCCAAGGAGATACGACCACCGAAATACTGGCAACAACGGGAATGTCAATAGAAAACCTGATACCAATGGAAAACCAAATAAAAACGGGGTTTCAGACGGTAAAGGAAATTCCAGTGGTAAAGGTGTTCCTGATAAAAAGACCGGCCTTACTTTGTTCGGTGGGGATGAAACTACTCCTGCAAAACCATCTAAACGAATTGTGAGTAAAACCACGGACAAAAGCATCAAAGCCACCGACTACTCAATCCACAAAGCCGGTGAAACCATATCAAAGGCCACAGGCGAAAAGGATGATAATGCCGGAGCGGATGCATTGAGGTTGGCAGAAGAAGGCGGGGAGACAGTTTCAAGATACGGCTTTTATATAGCAAGGGACATAAAAGACAACTTTACCGAAGCAGGTACCAAGGCTGTAAAGAAAACTTCTGATTATACAACGGACAGCATTTTCGATGCGCCAAAGGAAAAACTGACAAAGGAACAGAGAAAGAAACTTGCGTATAAAAAGCAGTTACAGAAAAAACGTAGGAAAGCCGCCCAGAAAGCAAAGAAGGCAGCAAAGGAAGCAGGAAAGCAGACAGCAGAAGGAACAAAGAAAGCAGTATCAGCAGCGAAGATGGTCGTAAAAACAGTCATAAGGACGGTTTTCGCAGTTCCGAGAGCAATTCTGATAATCCTGCTTATTCTTTTGGTCCTGCTTCTTTTCGGAGGAGAGATGGCAGGAAGTGTGACGTCTCTTACTACTGAGGCAGCTTCTATTTTGTCTGCTGCAACCTATAATAGTAGTCCACAGATGATTGATCAGGCTGATCTTGATTTTTCATATATGGAGCTGATGCTGAGGGAACAGATAGATGAGATAGAGGATGAGTATCCGGATTATGATGAATACACCTACACCTTAGGCAGTATCGGGCATGATCCGTTTACGCTTATCAATTATCTGCATGCGGAATTCGGTACTATAGACAGCGATGCTATGGCGTGTCTGAATGATCTGTTTAATGCCATGTATGAACTGAAACTCACTCCTACTGAAGAGACACGGTACAGGCTTGTACCGAAACCGCCTGAAGAGGATGAGGACGAGGATGAATCCGAAGATGACACTGAAGAGGATGAAGACGAAGAAGATGATGATTCCGGTGAGACTGAAGGAGATGACGGGGAAGAAGATGAAGAGGAAGAAGAGCCCGAGTACATCCTTGAAGAATACACCGTAAGCATCCTGAAAGTAGAGCTTATTTCAAAATCTTTGGAAAGTGTTGTTGATGGACGTCTGGAAGGAAATTCAACCGGAAAAGCCATATATGCCGTATTAAATAAGACACATGGACTGGTCCAGTATATAGGTTCACCGGTATTTCAAACATGGTCGGTTGAAAGCTATTACGGATACAGGCGTAACCCTTATGGAGATTATCCAGAGCTTCACAGGGGACTGGATATAAGCATGCCGGCAGGAACATCGGTTCATTCAGCTATAACCGGGTTTGTAAAGGAGATCGGTTCAGATCCGATGTTTGGAGATTACGTGGTAATAGAGGATGACAGATATACAGTAAAGTATGCCAGCATGGGTAATATTTCCGTTATTGTGGATTCCCTGGTACACAGGGGAGAGACAGTAGGATATACGGGAAGCAATGGCTCTGAGCCTCCCAGCCTTCATATGGAACTGCTTGTTAACGGAACCTATTACAATCCACTGTTTTACACTGAAAATCCACAGCCGGAAACTGATTAAAGCCTTCCCCTTTGAGGGGAAAGTGGCACGAAGTGCCGGATGAGGTGTGAACCACAAATTATACAGAAATCAAGGAGAAAAAATGAACTTAGAACAGCTTAAGAAGAAAAGAGATAGCTGTGTGGAGATCATAAATAAGGCTACTGCTGAGAAAGAAGAAATAGACGAGCAGATAGACCGTATCGTGATAGTACACACGAAGAAAGCCCTTTCAAAATGTAAATTATCAGTAACGGAGCTTATGAAACTGGGAGAGATAACCCCGGAGAAGCTCAAAGCATTGTTTGACCAGATTGGAAAGGAGATCAAGGTAAACAAAGATGTATCAAGAGAAAAAGAAAACCATGAGAAGAGTATGTAAGTTTGCGGTAATGATGCTCATGTCTTTCATTATCCTGCATAACAACACATCTTTTTTAACAGATGTATCAGCGGCAGAACCTACCGGAACACCGACAGTAAGTCCTAATCCTTCATCAGAACCTAAAAAGGAAGATAAAGCGGCAACCACTCCGTCACCTACCGAAACCCTGCCGGATATCGAGATATTCATAGATATCCCGGATGGATATTTCAGTGATAAAGCGGTAGTAACTTTCAGTCTTAAATCAAAGGACGGCTCCATGCCAAAGATACAGAGCGTGAAAGCCAAAGCGGGCAAGGATGGTAAATATCAGGATGTAACCTCAACCATGCGGTTTGAGATAACAGAGGACTGCACGGTTCATGTGGTAGCCACAGATACAGATGGCAGGACTTATGAGCGCAGCAGGAAGATCACGTGTTTTGATAAGGTGAAGCCTACGCTTAATGCTTCTGTAAGTGAAGGTATCCTGGAAGTTGTTGCAAAGGATGATGGTTCAGGGGTAAAGAGCATTATCGTAAATGGGTATGAATATACGGACCATAAAAACGGAAAGCTCACGATCCGTTTATCACAGTTCGATGCCGGTTATGATAAATTCGTCATCCAGGCAACCGATAATGCCGGGAACACATCGGATAAATATAATGTGAAAAATCCCTATAAGAAAAACAAGGATTCTAATTCAGATTATGATCCGGCAACAGAACTTCCCGTAACGGTAACACCTACAGAAAATGGTGATGCGACAGGTGAAGTGACAGGGCATATCAAAACAGATAAGGACGGAAATGTTATAAAAGATACTCCGAAGGATGATGGTAATACAGACGGTACAGATTCTGATAATACCGATAAAAACGGAAAATCAGACAAGGACAACGGGAAAAACAAAACAGAAATTCCTGATAATCTATCAGATTATCTCGGAAATGAAATCATTGAAGCATTTCTGGGCGGTTATTCAACCAGTTCTTATGCCTATGATGATTCTCTCTTAGGGCGAGAGTTTTATACCATAAGCACGGAAAGTGGAAAAATCTTCTATCTGATAATCGACAGGACATCCGGCAAGGAAGTTGTAAGATTCCTGACTGATATCACAGAGGAAGATCTGCTCCATGTGACAAAGAACACATCTGAATCCCTGCCGAGAAACTCAGCTGCAAAGGATTCTTCCATTCCCATAACGGAAGCAGCACTACCGAACAATAATACCGGAGACAACGGTGATGGTTATTCCGACACCAAAACCCTTACAGAAGAGGAGAAACAGAAGCTTGAAGCTGAGCAAAAAACGACAGAAGCACCAAAGCAGGAGGAAGAGAGTTTCGTAAAGAAAAACATGAGCTACATCATCATGGGTGTAGCTGCAGTAATCTTCATCGCTCTTGGATACTATTTCAAGGTGGTTAAGAAACATCGTGAAGGAAATGACGATGACGGTGAAGAAACCGAAGATGATAGCCAGGGTAAGGATACCGAAGATGAATATCTCGGGTCTGATAATGACAATTCCGGCCAGAGCAAATAAGTAACTAAGGCTTCCCCTTCGAGGGGAAGCTGTCAGCGTAGCTGACTGATGAGGTGTAAGCCTCTATAAAACAAAAACTATAAAAATCAAGGAGAAAAATTATGCAGACAATCGAAGAAAAAATGAAAGCTGAAATGCAGAACGCACTTAATGACGGTTTTGAAGTAGTTGGCGATATGCCTTTCAAGGAAAACGCTCCTAAAAACCATGCAGAGGAACTCGGGACATTAAAGATGCAGCCCGATGATTCCAGACCTTATGAGAAGCCCCAGGACCCGAAGGTATTGGGAGTGATCCATCTGGAAGATTCCTTATCGGAGAATGAAGCTAAGCCTGATTACAATGAGATAACCCTTAAATTCACAAAGGGACTTGTAGGTGAGGAGTTTGAAGCAAAGGACGGTAAGAAATACCGTGAGATTAAGATTCCTAACACGGATGAGAATGACAAACGACCCTGGTTATCGTTCGTAGCTCCTTCAAACAGGATCCACGAGGATCAGTATTCATCAAAGAACATGATGTGGCTGAAACTTCCGGAAGATGGACAGACTACCGTAAAGAGGGACATCATCATCGGAGACCGCCCGGATGGTAAGCATGAATGGAAGCGTGAGATGGAGAAGCTGCCTAACAAGGATATCAAGAAGATGCTTGATACGGCCCGTCCCCGTGAATCATTCAAGGATAAGCTTGCTGACAAGCAGGCACAGGTGAGAGCCAACAATGAAGCAAGGGCTATGAACCCTATAGCAAAGGATCACCGAAATCAGCAGACACTATAAGGAGGAGATAGATGGATAACTATAATGACATTCCCGGTCTGGATGACAATATCCCGACTTGGGACAACAGCCCGCAGGATCAGGCTCCTGAGTGGCTTCACGAATTAGAAGGCGATAGTACAAGTAGTGATGATGGGAATAATTCCGGTGGCTATGAAAGCAGGGATCCATTAGGGAAATGCCCTCATTGTGGCGGAGATATTATCTGGGGACAGTACGGAGCATACTGTAAGAATAAATGCGGTATGACCTTAGGAAAAATCTTCGGCAGAAAGCTTTCAGGTACGGAGGTCAAGAAACTCTTAACTAATGGAAAGATACTGCTCGAAGGTATGCAGAATAAGGATGGTAAAGAATATTCGGCAAATTTCATAACAGACGGTATCGAGGAGTATTCTTATACCAACAAGGACGGTCAGTATTTGAGCGGACTGTACCGTTATAAGTTCAAGCTCGAATTCCCCAAGAGGGACAAAATTGAGAAGTAGGAAAGGATGAGAAGAATGAAAAGAAAAAAGATTAAGGCGGCAAGTGACAGCACCAATGTATTGAAGAAATGCGGAAACAAGAAAAAGGCACTGATTGTTGTAGTGATCATAGCAGGCTCATATATAGCCTACTATATCGTAAAGCAGGCTAAAAAGAAGAGGGCGCAGGAATTATCGGAGAGGCTGAGGTTCGGCAAGCGTAAGAGTGACCTGGACGCTTTTGAATCGGAAATGTATAAGTTTGAGGAGGATGATTATGAAGACAACGAATAATGGCAATGCTATCAATGTAGATTTAAACATGGAGCAGTTTGACAATGACGCATTGAAGAAGCGTATCGTGGCTTACAGCAGGCTGTCAGAGGTTATGCAGAAGGCGGCTGATGTTATGAGAAAGAAGGGAGCAAAGGCATGATGAATTACGAAGAATTTAAGGATCAGGTTGTAGAGCATATAAAGGAGCATCTTCCTATAGAGTTTGCAGATGCAGATGTAAGTATCACACCTGTGATAAAAAACAATGATACAGTGCAGGATTCCCTGCAGGTCAAGACCGGTGACGAGAGAATTTCGCCTTCTATAAACCTTAATGAGTCCTTCAAGGCATATCAGAGAACCGGGGATTTTGACGGAGAGTTGGAAAACTTAGCAGCTATCAGGATGAATGCGGATCCGCACTTGGATGTAGATATTGAAAGCATCCTTGACTTTGATTCCATAAAGGACAGGATTGACTGCCGTATGATAAATGTCGAGAGAAACAGCGAGTACCTGAGTGACAAGCCATATAAGCAGATAGAAGATTTGGCACTTGTATATTCAGTGGATCTTGGCAAGAATTCTGATGGTATTATGAACACCATAGTCAATGACAGCCTTATGGAAAGATGGCAGGTATCCTCGGACGAGCTTGACCGTGTAGCTATGGATAATCTTTCAAAGAATGAAAGCATGCAGTTCAGCAACATGAGGGATATGCTTAAAAACATGATGTTCCCGGATACGCCTGATGATGATCCTTCACTTGATTTCCTGCTTCCTCCTGCAGAAGGACCGCAGATGTATGTACTAACATCGGACGATAAGCTCTATGGAGCAAAATTCCTTGCCGATACGGCTAAGATGGATGAGCTAGCCGAAAAACTTGGCGGTGACTTTGTAGTAATACCTTCCAGCGTAAATGAATGTATCCTTATGCCGGATGCCGGAACTATGAGCAGGGAAACTCTGGAAAATATGATACACGAAGTAAATGCTACACAGGTACCTGAAAAAGAGGTTCTTTCAGACTATGCATACTGTTATGATGCACAGTCACATGAGCTTATGAGAGCTGACAGATATGAGGAAAGACACGCTGAAAAGCAGATGGAGTCCCAGGAGTACGGAAAGAATGCAGGACTTTTTGCAGCTGCCGTTGGAGAGCCCCAGACAGCTTATGAATCAGCACCCGAAAAAGCCGTTGATAAGCCGAAAGATACACGAGCGGTAGATCTTGATGCCATAGAGAAGGCTGAAAAATCTAATCCTAAGCATGAGCGTAAGTCCGTAAAGGCTCAGATATCCGAGAAAAAGGCTATTATAGCTAAGAAGGCAGCCGAAAAGACCTCACCTGCAAAGAATCATCAGGCAGAACTTTAAAAGTTTAAATTTTGATTGTATTTACCGATAGTTTGTGCTATTATATCAGTAACAAAAAGCGTATTATTTGAATGTACGGAGGATATTGAATATGGTAAATACATCAAATATTTCTCAGTTAGATTATACATTAGATTTAGTATCAGGATTAAGTGATGAAGAGTTGAAGGCGGTGCAGTCGGTCGCTTTAGTTTTCTTAAAAAAGAATAATGTTCCGGACAGCATTGCAAGTGATGAACCGATACCATTTAAATCACAGACTGAAAAGCAGCTTCTCGATAGGATAGATCATTCTTTGGCACAGATAAAAACTGGACAGGTTTGGGATGCTGAAGATGTAGAAGAGGAACTGCTTAGGGGATTAGACGAATGAAGAACTATAAGATTGTAGTTACTGATGATGCAAAAGAGGATTTAAAAAGATACCGGGAATATCTTTTTAAGAAAAAACACAGTCCACAATCAGCCAAAAACTTGGTATTAGATTTTAGAGAAACAAGAAAAGTTCTTGAAGATGTGGCGGGGAGCATAAAAGAGCCGGAGAGTGAGGCATTAGTTAAGCGAGGCTTAAAAAGGATTAACCTTTTAAAGCATAATTATTTTTTACTTTTCCGGATCGAGGGTTCTGTTGCGTATGTGACTGATATGTTCCATGAACTTGAGGATTTTGAAAATAAACTAAGATAACACTTGATAAGAGCATTGCTATTAAAGATAGCCGTGCTCTTTCTTTTTTTCAGGAGTGGAATCCCACTCCTTATTTTTTACAGGAGGAAAACAAAGGATGACAAAATACCAGGAAATAAAAGCCTTATCCGATTATGCATCAAAGCAGATCACGGAAAACGGGCAGGAATGGCAGAAATTCCTTGATTGTGCGAGTAAGTTCACATGGTATCCGTTCAAGGACCAGATACTTATATATGCGCAGCGTCCGAACGCCACAGCCTGTGCATCGCTCGAATTATGGAATGAGCGGATGAACTGCTGGGTAAACCGTGGGGCAAAGGGTATAGCGCTGATAGATGAGGAGGGGACGCACCGCTCCGGTCTGAAATACGTATTTGATGTCAAGGATGTCCATGAGGCGAGATACATAGGCCGTAAACCGAAGCCATGGATAATGAAGCGTGATTATGAACCTATGGTCATCGAAGCACTTGAAAAGAAATACGGGTATGACCTTAAATCCATAGGCTTTATGTCGGAATTACACAATCTGGCCGAAGCTATCAAGCGGGAGATAACAGAGGATGTTGTAAATGATGAACTGATGAAGCACATAGACGGGAGTGCCCTTGAAGGCTTATCTGAGGCTGAGATAAAGAAAAAGTTCGCAAATACCTTTGAGGACAGCCTTTTCTATATGGTCTGCGCAAGCATGGGAGAGAACTACACATCAAAGATACATTTCGGCTATGATAATATTTCCGACTTTAATACCGTGCCGACTATCACAGCTCTCGGAAATGCAGTACGTGACCAGGCTTCACCGATCATCCAGGAGATAGGCAGAACCGTCAGGGAATGTGAGAGAGCTTATTTCAAGGAACTGGAGAAACGTAAGCTGGGTATCACGGCTCCCGGTATCGAGAAAGAGGAAAATGGTCAAGAAAGTATTCAAAATGGTGAAAAAAATCTTGAAAATGGAAAAGAATTGGTATATAATGCAGATAGAAATACATATATTAATAACATAGATAATACATCAAATGGTAATATTTTGGATAATTCGGACCAAAATGGAACAGAAAAAATGCATACCGAGGCTATCGGAGAAAGGAGCAGTCATGGCACAGAGCATAATGGAGCAGATGGGAATGAAGTACATACAGGTAGGGGATTATCTGATACCGGCATTAGTAGCGAACAAGGAACCGGAGGAGCAACTCACGAAATACGGCAATCTGAGGAGGAACTTCCTGAAAAATCACAGGAGGGGAGTTTACGACGGGATGGTACTTCAGGGAACCTTGAAGGAGCATTGCCTGGATATCCAGAAGCAGGCGGAGGAGAGGATGGAATTCCTCACATCGCAGATGCAGAAAACCGAGGGAGTGACCGAACAGCTGAAAGCGACAGATCAGATGAAGTGGGTCGGCATGATGAACAACATCAGGGCATCGGCAGAGGAGATAGTTCTCTCGGAGCTGATCTACAGTTAAATGATGAAATTCTCACAGTACCGGATACAGAATTAAAACAGTTAAGTTTCTTCGATATGTTTCCTCAGATAGAGGAGCAGATGGGAAACATCACAGCAGCGGAAGCAAGTGCTAAACACACTAAGCCCGCTGCTTTTTCTTTGTCTGAAGATCAGATTGATGAAGTGCTCCGTCTTGGCGGTGGTCAGGACAATTCAAGAAAGCGTATATATCTTAAATATGCTGAGGGTAAATCCTCAAAAGAAATACAGGACTTCCTAAAAAAGGAATACGGCAGGGTAGCTATGGGCTATACCATTGATAACCATCCCATATCTTTCTGGTTTGACGAAAACGGTATGAAAGCCGGATATGGCACATCGGCATTTAAGAATGAGATCCTGAATCTTTCCTGGGAAGAAGTAGAAAACCGCATAAGGAACCTGGTTGAAAACAGTTCATATATAAAACGTGGAGAAGCATATCTTGCAGAAGTAGTGGAGACCAGGAGAATATCAGATCGTCTGTATTTCTTTTACAGGGATGGCATCGGCGAAATACCGGAGCGTTTGAATATAAGAGGTTACAACTATCCTGAGAGCATGGAGAATTTGACGGAACTGTTAAGCAGCCATGAAGGAAGGCTTGTTGCTATGGCATTGCTTGACAGGTCAAAGGTGGAAATAGAACTGGGAGCAAGACAAGTCCCCAGATGGATGTTTAATGCACCTGATGAGCTGATAGAAGATATAGCGGATTTTGACCGTCCGAGGATAGAACTGCCCTTAAATGATGATATCACAGTTAAATATCCCGATTTTATCACGCAGGATGAGATAGATGAGGTCATACGTGGCGGCAGTGGTTTCAGTGAGGGTCATTTCCGCATTCAGGATTATTTTTCTGAACATCACGATAAAAAAGATAATATCGCATTCCTGAAACATGAATATGGTATCGGCGGTCGTTCTGATGCAATAATCGGTACTTCGCATAGTTGGGAAGATCATGATGCAAAAGGAATAAAGCTCTCTAAAGGTAACCTTGCGGATCCTTATGCGAAGATACTTCTCAAATGGGAAGTGGTCGAGAAACGTATCCGTGAGTTGGTAAATGAAGATACATATTTAAGACCAAAGGCAAAAGAAGAGTATGAACGCAGGAAGCTTGAAAAAGCACAGGCGGAACTTGAATCTGATAACACTACTGAAACTACAGAAGTAGAACAAAAGGAGTCATCAAAGTCTCTCACAGCCGAAGATATCACAAACATTAAATATATCGGCGGTGAGTATGTCCCGCATCTCCGCACATCTACTTACGAGTTTGAAGCTGATATAGGTGGTGAGCGTCAGCGTATCAATTATGAGGTATCTTCACATGACGGTGGGGAGGAGTCTTTCAGTATCCATACGGCAAAGGATGATATCTATGACCGTATGTCTGAGACGGAGTTAAGGAAACTCGAAGATATCCTTAGTGATGAAGTAAAGCTTGGCAGGTATCTGAATAAGATTGAATCAGCCCGTACCGAAGAGGATATAATAAATATCCGCTATGAGTATATGGAAGATGAGAACTTCCCACATAATCTTTCGGATAGGTTCGCAGATGTATTTATCAATAAGTATAACGAGATCCAGGCAGAGAGCCAGCCAGTTCCGTCACAGGACGTTACGGAAGAAACGACTATAACACAGGATAACACAGAACTTACCGTTACAGCACATCCTGAGATAGAAATAACCGGCACAGAAGATATCGACCGCCAAATAGCCGAACAGGAAGTATTAGAGCAGGAACAGCAACGTCAGATCGAGCAGAAAAGGGTAGCCGAGGCCCGTAACTTCCGTATCACAAACGAAGAACTTGGTTATGGCACACCGAAGGAAAAGTACCACAATAATATCGAAGCCATAAAGACCTTGCAGCTCATAGAATCTGAAAACCGTATAGCCACACAGGAAGAGCAGGAGATCCTCTCAAAGTACGTAGGATGGGGCGGGCTTGCGGATGCTTTTGATGAAACAAAAGATAACTGGTCGGATGAATATAGGCAGCTTAAGGGTATCCTTACGGATGAAGAATATAAGGCAGCAAGGGAAAGCACGCTCAATGCCCATTATACAAGCCCTGTTATAATCCGAAACATATATGATGCGCTCTCCAACATGGGTTTTGAAAAGGGCAATATACTGGAGCCGGCTATGGGAATCGGCAATTTCTTCGGGATGCTCCCGGAATCAATGCTGGATTCAAGGCTTTACGGAGTGGAGCTTGATGATATAACAGGCCGGATCGCAAAGCAGTTATATCCCAAGGCAG
>JAEEGH010024996.1_pt1 | contig 12011 bp, 8 predicted proteins | sample 9134181 | NCBI WGS metagenome assembly JAEEGH01 (sample SAMN16246544, study PRJNA631951) | gut metagenome | biome: gut microbiome; feature: rumen; material: DP-attached | host: Bos | place: Iran: Karaj | collected 2018-10
AAACGCCGCCGCTAAACCGATACATATCACGTTGAACATTATCAGGACACATATTTCCGTAGTGTCAAGTATCAGACCGCTCGCTTCAGCAGATTCCGAAGGCTCTTCTTTCGTCTTTGCGCCCGATTCCGTCTTATTGTTCACACCCGCTGTTTTTTCCGGCTCGCTTTTCGCATACGGAGTATCATAGTATTCGCCGGATTTCAAAAGTATTTTTTCGTGATCGAACACGGAAAATGATACGCTTTCGTCGGCGTTTCCGGAGTTTGCGGTCATTTTCAGTTTTCCTATGCTGTAATTACCCGCACGGGATATAAACCCGACTGCGCCGCCGTCAAGCATAACGTCGGCGTTATCCGTATATACAAGGATGTTTCCGTTTTCGTCGGTTATCTCCGCGTGCACATCATCGCCGAAAGCTGCTATCGTTACATGTGCGAATTCTTTTTCACCGACGTAAAAAGTAATAAGATCATTCGTATCCTTTACGGTAACATTGGCTCCGCTTTTAAAATCCACATCATCTCCGAATTCAAAGAATTGCTTTATATTGCCGTAACCGCGGTCTTCCTTCGTATGCACGATGACCTCCGCGCCGTGCTGAGAAAAGCCGAGCAAGACACCCATATATCCGGGTCGCGCATTATTGCTTGTTCCGTCAAGCTCGGACAGACCGTTAATACTGCCGTTCAGCATATCTCCCGCGTAAATTCTTGAAACGTAATATGACTTAAGCGCTGTCTCTATGTTACCACGAGATACAGCTATGTCAAAACTGACCGTAAAATCACGGTACGATCCGCGCCTTATCAAAGCCGAGCCTGATGTGAGCTTGCCGCCCGATACTTTAAGAGAAGACATATCACCGCAGTAAAAATCCGCGACAACGTCCGAGGTCGTGTTCTTTGAAAAATCATATTCATATACCACACCGTCATAAGAGAACGCCGGAAGCGCCGCGAAAACGGAGAAAATCAGGATTAGCGCTGTTGCTAAAATTTTTTTCATCTCAAACATTCCTTTTGATAATGGTAAAACGCATAAAAGCTGCGAAAAAACGTAAACCGATCAGCCGCTTACTTGCTTGTATGCGTCTATATATTCGTTAAGCGCTTTTTGAGCGGCTTTTTCTGCTGATTTACAGAATCCTGCAAATGATTTTGTTCCTTTTTTAATCTGTGCGGTAAGGCGGTCGTCAACACCGCCCCATTTTGCAAAATAACCGAGATCCCAGACCCTGTTTCTGAAAGCGATATCCATCATTTCATACGAATCCGCATCTCTTTGCGATTTGCTCAGAAGCGTGACGTCGTAATAAGCAGGCGTGATCGTTTTATGTGATTCATAAGCCATAGTTTCAAGCGCAAAGCCTATGAATTCCGAACGGGAAGACGCCATGACCGGAATCATATATAATGAAACGCCGTGATAAACGTATGAAGCATAGTCTTTCTGTTTTTCATCATATTTCGGATTGGGGAGCACGCCGAAATCGCTATTCATATCACGCAGTCCGGGAATATTTCCGGCGTTAGTGAAATAGAATAAAGCTCTGTCGTCCTTAAAAGCCGCCGTACTTGCAAATAAACCGTTCGCGTTTGCAAAATCAAGATGATCGTGTGCGTCTATTGCAAGATTGTCGGTACAAGTCGTCTTGTAGATATTATCGATCACCGACATATTTTTCTCTGTATTCAGATCGAGCATTGGAAGATTATCGCTGTCTTTTCTTGATATATGACCTCCCTGACCGTAATAAAGAGCGAGATATATTTCATATTGCAGCGCGATAGGGTAAAAATCTTCAACACCGACTTTAGAGTTTCCGTCGTCGCTGTATCCTATTTCTTTGCAGATCGAATACATCGCGTCGATCGTCCACGTTCCGTTTCTTACCATATCATATAAATTTGCAATATCGTGATCGGCAGCGACTTTTTTATTGAACATACAGAGAAAAGTTCCCTGATTTGCTTTTGTGGATATGTCTCCTGTTACGTAAAACAGCTTTCCGTCTATCGAAAGCCCGTCGAACAAGCCCTGATCCCAGTAGTGCTTACCGAGGTCAAGCGTCGGAACGGTAGTCAGGTCCATAAAGATATTTGTCGCCGCCGCAGGACACGCTTCTGACGCGCAGTAAACGGCGACGTCATAATCTTTTATCCCGGATTTGAAGGCGTTTTGTATGGTAACGTCAGCGTTTGCATCGTTTATCACGTTGATCTTATATTCGTACGTTTCTTCTAATCTGTTGTTTCTTGTAAAGATCGCCGAACTCACCGGATCGTCCGAGTCTTCTTCTCTGTAAATATCGTCGGCGGGCCAGAAGCCGGAGTTTGCAAGGATAGTCAGCGTCTCGCCGGAAAATTCGTTTTTCCTTTCCGCAATGTCATTTTCTATCTCAAAGCCGACGTCAACGGTCTCGACCGGCTCCGTTATTTCTGTTGTCTCGGAATCCGGTTTTGCTGTCGTTTCGTCACTTACGTTTGTCTGACATCCGACAAAAGCGGCAAGCGTGAACAACGCGCATAAAATTGCAGATATTATTCTTTTCATTCGCTTCTCCCTGTTTTTGCAGTTTTTATTCGTATGCCGGTAAGCCCGACATCAACCAAACGGCTCCTTATATTATCACCGTTGTGATTTCCATAAGCTCGCCGAGCTTTTCTATCACGTTCGCTATATGACCCACCGCCATGGCGCAGTGATGCGTGGGCGATTCGGCAAACCATTTCGTCATATATTCGTCGGGCGGACAGTCGAATTTAACGTGCGTCTGGGTGTTGCCGATCTTCATTATCGGCGCGCTTGTCGCCTCGGCTTCGCTCACTATCCACTTCAATTTTCCGTCGCGCGTCTGCGTGACGCCGAGCAGTGTCACCGGACCGCGTTTGACCTTTGCCTCAACGGAGATACCCGTCCCCTTTTTGCCGTGATAAACGCCCATACCGCGCAAAAGCGGTCTGCCGTCGGCGATCTTTATGTGGAAAGGACCGTCGTGACCGATAAGTATAGTGCCCTCGTTGTAATCAGCGACGACAATTTCGGAAAAGCTGCCGCCCGCGCCGAGCAGATCGCATATTTTCATGGCGAGCGCCGTTTTTATATCCGCCTCACCCGCGCACGGCACGCCCGACGCCGTCAGAAGCGAATGACCGACTATAAACCCGCTTTGTATATCCCCGTACGGATTTCCGTCCGTCGAATGATAGTAATACGAAAGCGCGTCGAGCTTTCTTTCCGTGACAAGCCTTTTTTGAGCAGCTGCGATTTTCGCGGACCACAAAAGCTCGCTTTTTTCCGGCTGTCTTACGCGGCTGTCGGCTGAATTTGCGCCCGTTATCTCAAACATCTCATATATTTCTTTCAGCTTGTTTTCGGTTTCCTCATCGGTGACTTTATCAAGACACGCGGCAAGATCGCACATTTCAAGTATTTCAACGTGTATGCCCGCCTGTGAAGTGAGCATCGTGATATCGCTGTAAAGATCGAGCATACCGCTGTAATTTCCGCCGAGATAGCCGAAATTTGAAAATTCGATATTCTTTTTGACAAACGCCGCGCGGCACCATTCGCCGATTTGTCTCCACGCGTTATCCGCCTCTTTTCTTTTGTCCGTCTTTTCGTCTGACATCGCAGTCTCCGGGCTTTCGTCAAGTCCAAGCAGTCCGTTTACGCAGCGGAAAGGGATGCCGGCGCGTTCAAAAGCGTTTGAGATTTCGGGCACGGGGCAGGTCCCGCAGTTTGCAAGCCATTCGCCCGTATCCGTTTTGTCGTAGTCTATCTGCGGCGACGGCTGGAGGTTGAGAACAACACAAGGAGTCTTTACCGCGCGGTGTATCGGTACGACCATATCGGACGTAAAATACGTTGCGCTGTGCAGAAAAACTATGTCACAGCAGCTTGATCTCAAAAAATCTGCCGCCTGTTCCGCTGAATCGAAATTATCGAGAAGACCGAAATTATAAACCTCGCCGTATTCACCGAGCTTTTTTTCTATAAAGCTGTTATACCCGACAAGCCTGTCCTTCAAGCCCTCAAACTGAGCCCAGTATGCGCGCAGTCCCGCGCTGTAAAGTCCTATCCTAAGTTTTTTCATATTCTTCCCCTGTGATTATAAAATCATATTGCCGTTTCTGTATTCATTTGGAGTAACGCCGACAAAGTATTTAAAATGTTGTATAAACGATATCGGTTCATCGTATCCGACCGCGAATGCGACCTCGCTTACCGATATATCCGAACGCCGCAAAAGCTCCTGCGCCAGATTAATGCGGCATTTATGCAAATACTTATAAGGCGTTATACCGATTTGCTGCTTGAACAGCCGTATCAAATGATACTTTGAAAGTCTTATGAATTCGGTGAAATCGTCGATATGCAGATCATCTTTGCAATGATCGTGTATATAAGCGGCAAGCTCTCGGATTTCCGGTTTGTTATCTTTCAAGACATTATCTGCTTGTTCGTTGAGAGAATCGATCAGTTCCGTAAGGATTCCGGATACGGCATGACTTTGATTTGCATACGCTCTTACGCTCGTTTGAGATATCAGATCGTCTATCGTCCTTATACGGGACAAAACGGACTCAAGGGAGCGCAGCTTTACGTATGTCAGCTCTTGATAAACAGAGCTTTTGAAACCGTCCGCCATACCGTTAAAATGGAGAAAATAAAAGCGCCATTTTTCACCCGGATTTGTAGCATATTCCTGATAAATACTGCAATCAATAACAATCGCGTCTCCTGCATTAAGAGTAACATGTTTATCCTTCCATTTCATGCAGCCTGATCCGGAGACTGTTACGATAAACAAAAAACTGTTTAACGCATCTCTTTTTGTATAATATTTGTCTCCGGCTGAAAAATAACCGCATTCCGTTACATAAAACGGGAATAAACGCGCTGAGTTGTCCGGCGTTTGTATGTGCCAGTATGATTCTTCGTCTATATCGAGATTGTAATCAAGCATAATACAGCTCCTCCACAATCCATTATAAGGATATTCAAAAAAAAGTAAAGCGAGTTATTTTAAACAATCAATATTTTTTATACAAAACTGTAATATTAAATAATTGAAATAAGTTTTTAATAGTGACTGTTTAATAAAATTATAATAGAGCGCTGTTTGATCGTTCGATAGCGGGCAGCCAAACAGCTTCATATTACTTTTTCTTTTTCGTAACCACTATTATTATGACTATAACCGTTGCAAGGGCACATCCGCCTAAAACAAACCATATCCATACATTGTTTGATTTTTCGACGGCTTTTCCATCTTCCTTTGTTGTATCGGCTTCCTTTGCAGCATCGTCTGACGTTGTATCTGTATTGACCTCGGTTTCGGTTGCTTTCGTCTGTTCTGGCTCCGTGTCCGGTTTCTTTTCCGTTTCCGGTTCTTCGAAAACTTCAACGGTTATAGATTTGAAGTAGAATACCTGACCTTCCTCGCCTTCGTTCACAGGATCGAAGCGCAGACTTCTCACCTCATCCATCCAGTTGCTGCTCTCGTCCATATCAATGAGAGCATCCTTAAAATCGTCTGTCTTTTCGAAATCATACTCAACATAGCAGTAGTCTATTTTAGGAACGTTTTTGGTGGTAAAGTATATCGTGCCATCGTGATCTTCGTCCGTTTTATAGTTGACGCGGAGAACCGTGAATTTTCCACCGTCGAAATATCTTAATTTACTCATCGGTATCTCAAAATGCGGGTCCTCTCCCGTAACAGTCATTTTGATACAACCCTCGGCCTCGTCAAATTCAAGCTTGCAATCGCCGACGCCGCCTATTTTTGACAGTATATCCGGATTTGTAAAATCGACGAGCAGGAATTTGTCAACGTTTTCAAAATCAATGGTCTCCTCGGTCTCGGTCGGTATTTCGCCGCCTTCGAGGTGTCCCTCGCTCGCTGCCTGTTGGCCGTTTATATAATCGACTACAAACGATTGATGAGACAAAGTTGTGTCGGACGTCGAAAAGCCGAAATAGCATTGTCCGTTCTCAAAATAATCGAGCGCCTCGCTGAAATCTGTTTCAATTTTCACGTCGTCGATGTAAACAAAGAGCGCGCCGTCCTCTATCTTTATATCGTAATGAATTTTGGCGCCGGGCTCATAGTAGTCTTTTCCGGGTACGAAATCGTTTGGCTTGAGATTGCCTTTTGATTTGACTGAACCATCGGCGATAACGAGCGTTTCAATTGTTCCCGGACGCTGCAGTATCCATAAACCTTTACCCTCGTTTTTCCCGCTGTAATCAAAACAAACCGGTGCGCTCAAAATAACCATACTGAACCACACGTCACTTGATTGACTGTTCAACTCCTCCATTGTTATATCAATAGATATTCCGTCTTTGACATTGAGCGGCTTCGTGTAGGTCAGTCCAGCATAAGACGACGGATAATGTCCCTCAGACTCCATTCTGATACCGTTATTTTCGGATACTGAGATTCTTGCATGGCTTTTTTCTGTACCGTCATAGGTGACTATTGCCCAGTCGTTTGCGTCAAGCGCCTCAGCAGCAAACGGGATAACACCGCATATAAATACTGCTGTTATTATCCAAGCGATGATTTTTATTAGATTCTTCATTTTATTTCTCCTTTTTTTGCGGAAACCTGTATTAATTAGCTTCAAACTATAGTTTTGAGATACAATATGATAAAATGCGCAAACTGCCATTTTGGACAGTTTGCGCATTTACCAAAAGCATATTATTTAACTTTCTTAGCTATCACAATGCCCGCAAGAGCTATGCATGCTACGGCGGCTACAGCTAAAACAGCCGCGTCGGCGGTCGACGGATTGTCGGGCGTAGGATCAGCGGGGTCGGGATCCACAGGCGCGGGATCTTCCGCCTTGACGCCGGTACCGACGACAAGGGTGAACTCCTTGTAGAGCTCCTCCGCGCCGTCCTCGTATATTGCTTTTATCGACATTGCGTATGTACCGTCGCCAAGCTGATCAAGTCCGAGAAGCTCCATAGCGGCTTCGTTGCTGCCTATGCCGGCATGAATTTCGAGATCCTCAAGTCCGGCTTGTCCCAAAGCCGCCGCAAGTTCTGGTCTGTCAATATAATTGTCCTCGCATTTTTTCTCGGCGCCGTCTAACGTGTAAACGATTTCTTTAAGACGTGACGTCCCGTTGAAAGCCCAGCCGAGAATGTAGACCTTGTCGCCCTTTGCGATGGTCAGCGTATCGCCGTTGATATCGTTGCCCATCATTTCGCCTAGCGTGTTTTTGTTGACGCTCAACCTGTCGATATTTACGGTTGCGGAAACATTTGCGCAAAGAGCAACGGTAATAACCATAACGATTGCTATTGCCATAATCCTTTTCATTTTCTATTTTCCTCCTTAGTTAAATTTAATGAAAAAAATCACTTTATCCCACTTTAAGCATGAATTAAAGACAGTGGAAAAATCAATGAACGAATTTGATATGTTCAATGCAATTATATCCAAAATTTTAACAAAATTCAATAACAATAATTGCTCTTTAATATTGCATTATTGCTATCATTATCAATAAAGTTCAGTAAAGCCGCGACAAAAGACGTTTATTTTTGATTTTTTGGTATAACAAAAACACCTGTCGTTTTTCCCTCTGTCAATTCCATAACAAAAACACATACCGATTATTTTTTGTATGCGAAAAGGAATTGACTTTTTTACTCATATGCTTTTTCATATGGAACCATACTTTTTGTTTTTTATTGCTATACTTGGTTCTGTTCGATCTTATCCCCTGAACCGCGGCATTCAACAAGCAATCGGCTGCAAGCCGATTCCATTGGAATTTCACCATCGCCGGGTACTCCGCCGACCGCGCTTTCGCTGGGGTAAATGAAATTTTTTGATTTTTTAATCTATTGGGTAGTTAATACTTTAATTTCCACCGGGCTTAAAATACAACGAAAGACATAAAATCAAAATTATCGTCTTCGTCGTTTTCGGCGCACGTCTCACCAATACCCGTTCCCGCTGTGTTCAGCTCCTGCTCTGTTTAAAACCGGAGCATTTATATCGACAAAACATTTGTCGGACCGCTTGGTGACCGTTACTGAATAAAATGAATTACACCAGGATTCTTTATACTCGGCGCACGGATCAAGGTCTGTATCTCTGATCTCGCGCTTAAATCCGTTTTTTGTCAAAACCTCGTCGAATTCACCAACGGTTGATTCAACGGTAAGTCCGAAAAAGGTAACTCCGGGATCGGTTATATAGATATTCGTTACGCATTGCCTTGATGTATAATACGGCCACGAGGAAATCAAATATTTAACACATATATCCGGATCGATGAATGTGCCGCTTTCGTCAACCGACGGCTTGTATGACTTTCCATAATACTCACGTATAAAGCCGGATCTGATTTTGGTATAATCCGACCAATCATTTTCAGCAAAATCCTGCAGTATCCAAAAATCAAGCGAGGTCTGCTCGGGTCTGGGATCGCGGTTTAACAGCTTCTCGGGTATCTGCGGCAACAATTTGAAAGAAATCGTTTCGGGCCAGTCAAAACCGCTGTTGTCGGGTTTTATTTTAAATATACAGCTTTGTTCATCTTCATTTGTCACTGTATCGGCAGTGAACAGCAGATCATATAATGCGTTTTTGACTTTTACTTCTCCGCCTTTTCCGCTCCATTCCAAAATAATATCGCTGCAGTATGCGTGATCTATAACGATCAAGCCTTCCGCCTTGCCCGTACCGCTTTCAGCCGGAAAGTAAAAATACATTTGTTCATCGTCAGATATCCAATACCTTGAACCGATCAGACCCGGGTGATCAATCTGAAAAGAACATCCCGTAAAAATCATCAAAACTGATAAAATGACAACCGTAAGATTCCTTATTTTTGCTTTACTCATGATTATTTTCTCCAAATATACAATATTGTATTTTGCAAGCGGTTTTTCAATCATCAAAAAACGTCGGCTCTGTTTACACATAAATATCCCACGCTCGCGTCATATTGCTTTATCAAGCTTTCGGCTTTTATGATCACGTCTTTTATAATCCTTTCCTCTCACTTATATGATTTAAATTATCGAACGATACGTCCGTCTTCTATCATGATCGTTCTGCTGCACGCTGAAGCAACGTCCGGATCGTGTGTAACAATTATAACCGTAACGCCGTTTTCTTTGTTTATCTTCCGCAGGTATTTAAGTATCTCCGCGGTATTTTCGCTGTCCAGCGCGCCGGTCGGCTCGTCCGCGAGTATTATTTCCGGATCTATGATCAGTGCTCTTGCTATTGCTATACGCTGTTTTTGACCGCCCGAGCAATGCTTAATCTTTTTCTTTGACAGTTCAAAACAATCAACGGTTTTCAGGACTCCTTCGGCTTTCTTTTTCATATCGCTGAGATCGGATTTTCCGAAATAAAGCGGCAGGGTCACGTTTTCATACGCCGTCCGGTTTGGCAAAAGCATGAAATCCTGATTTACAAAGCCTATTTTTCCTGAGCGTATACGCGCTTTTTGTTTATCCGACATTTCCTTGACCGGCTCTCCGTCAAGTAGGTATTCGCCGTTGTCAAAGTCATCAAGCGTACCGAGAATATTCAAAAATGTTGTTTTCCCGCATCCCGATTTGCCGATAACAGCGACAAATTCGCCCTTTTCTATATCAAGATCAATATCTTTTAAAACGTGATTTTCGATTTTATCGGATCTGTACGTTTTATTCAGTTTTCTTATTTCTATCTGATGCATACCGTCACCTATACTCTTTCATACGAGCTTTTTACGCTCTTTTTGGCAGCCGCGACAACGGAAATAACGACGGCGATAATTATTTCAAAAACTCCGAGGATCAAAGCCGGTACAAGAAGTCTCGCGTGATAAACCGTACCGGATGATACGGCGGGGATACTGTAAAACAACCGATTTATGATACAGCATAAAGCGAATGAAACAATGATCGTAACCGCCTTTGCTATGCAGACGGTTGACGCCAATCTCGCCTTTGACATACCGAGGCATCTGCAAACCGCCGTTTCCTCGGATGTCTTATACAGTATAAGGATCTCCATTCCGACAAGCGTCAATATTGAATACAGCACGCAGAATATTATCACGGGCAGAAAGCTTGAAACAGTTTCTTTGACCTGTTCTTTTGTTGTCTTTAAAACTTCGTCAACGGTTTGCAGCGTCAGATATTTTGAAAGCTCATCTATCGCTTCAGTCTTTTCTTTTTCCGTCAGCTTATTATCAAACCTTATAAAGAACGTTTCAAGATAACTCTTCGTTATACTGCCGCCGGCAAGATCTCTTAACGCCTCGCAGTCTTTGACAATAATAAACGACGCGTCTTCATATATCATTGAAGCATCCACGGAACTTCCGCCGCCGGACATTGAGAGTACGGACTGCGGTGTTTTGACAATGCCTTTTATTTGAAAATCTGCGGTTATGTATTCTCCGTTTTTCTTTGCCGGTATTTTAACCGATAAAGTTTCACCTATTGAGTATTTATTGAAATATTCACTTGCTATTATACATTCAAGATCGTTACTATCATAATCAAAGCCCGATCCTTTAAAATTGAGATTTGCACATTCATAAAGTTCTTTTGTTAACAGCTTCATTGAGAACAATCCGTCTGATCCGTCATTAGGTTTGAAATTGACGGTGTCGGGTCTTTTTATTATTTCAACAACTCCGTTTACCGTTTTTATCTTTTCCGTTAGATTTGCCGCGGGTTTAATTCTTGACCCGTAAAAACAGTCTGATAACCCGGAATTTCTCAGCTTGTCATATTTTTCAGTTTCAGAGGCTATTCTTCCCGTGGAAACCGTTAAACCAGACATTGCAAGTGCGGATATAACGACGATCACAAGCAAGGATAATCCCGCGGATCTTATGTATTCGAAAAGAATATAAAGCGTTTTTCTCATATCTGTCACCCTACGTAACGTTTCTTGCCAGCTCCGCCGCCGTGCTCTTTTTCATCGCGTAAACAGACGGAACGGAGCAGATAAGCGTCGCCGTCATTACGATCAAAAGCATTATTACGTAATCTTTTAAATCGTATTTTACGGAATAGAACAAGTCAAATGCCGACGACGACAGCGCGTTCAATACGGCGGCAAAGACGAAGCACAAAACGGCTATCACTTCATTCGTTATTATCGTTTCAAGGATCAGCCGCTTCATTTCTGCACCGCAGATATATGCGATGGAATTTGACTTTGCCCGCCTTTTTGTAAAATACACGATATAAAAGACAAACGACAGCATCGAAATAAGATAAGCAACGAAAATAATGATTATCAACACAGCGTATCCGTTTTCGGCGGCTCTGTAATACGAATAGGGATCGACAAGACCGGAGCATCCGAAGATATCATAGATTTTATCTCTCAGCTCGTCGCTCCTCTTTATATCAAGCCTGTTTTCAACGTAGAAGCTGACGTTTTCCGGTTTAAACGTTGACGAATAAAGCTTGTACGGTATTATCGTATCGTTCGTATACGTGCTGATGCCGATCACATACAGTGTCTGACCGAAAAATTCAACGGTACCGTAGCTGCCGGTTTCCCTGTCATAGCTTAACGAGCTCGTATATTCCGTGCACGGCAGCACAATTACGTTTTCTTTGTCCGATTTGGAAATATCGCAGTTACCGAGAAACGCTTTTACGGGAAACTTGTCGTTTGAACTGCTGTTTACAAAGAAGCTTTCTTTTGTTCCGTAACCGTCTGTAATGAGTGAACCGCCGGTCATATGTACGTCCTCAGGCTTGACGGTCGCGGAGAAAGTACACGACGCAACACCGTATTCGCTCAAATCGATACCGAGTATATCACCGTAACTCAGATCATTGTAATTCTGTGCGGGGTATTTCAGCGACTGATAACCGGAAAGCGTTGAGTTTTTATAAGCTGAATAGTTTCCGAGAAAAAAGATCATCACATAATTGCTCAATATTAAGCCAATGATCATTAAAACGAATATCAGCTTATGGTCGTCTGTCATTTCTTTGATTATGAATAA
>JAEEGH010025000.1_pt1 | contig 12008 bp, 18 predicted proteins | sample 9134181 | NCBI WGS metagenome assembly JAEEGH01 (sample SAMN16246544, study PRJNA631951) | gut metagenome | biome: gut microbiome; feature: rumen; material: DP-attached | host: Bos | place: Iran: Karaj | collected 2018-10
CACCTTTTTTCATTTTCCCGATCGTGTCATCGTTTACCATATGGCGGTTCTCTTCAGTGAGCGGGCAGTGGAATGAGATAATGTCACTTCTTTCCCAGATCTCATCGAGTGATACATACTCTATACCGGAGTCAGCAGCAGGGAACTTGTCATATGCGATGACATTCATTCCGAATCCTCTGCAGATGTCGATGAAGATGCGGCCGATCTTTCCTGTTCCGATTACGCCTACGGTCTTTCCGTGAAGGTCGAATCCGGTAAGTCCGTTAAGACTGAAGTTGAAATCCTTTGTGCGGATATAAGCTTTGTGGATCCTTCTGATCGATGTCAGAAGAAGCGCCATCGCATGCTCTGCGACTGCATAAGGTGAGTATGCGGGAACGCGGACGATGTGAACTTTGCCATATGCATATTCGACATCTACGTTGTTATATCCTGCACATCTTAATGCAACGAGCTTCACACCCATTTCCGAGAGACGGTCAATAACGTTTTTGTTGATGTCGTCATTTACGAAAACACATACCACGTCATTTCCTTCAGCCAGTTTGCATGTGTCTGAGGTAAGCCTTGTCTCGAGGAACGTTATCTCGAATTCACCGTCCTTATTTGAATCGATGAATGACTGCTTGTCGTAATCCTTAGCATCGAAAAATGCTATTCTGATCTTTTCCATATATATATTCTCCTTCCCGCGAAAACCATGTCTGTACCTATTTTACTATTAGTGCGGCAAGGTTAATATCAAGATTTTAACCTGCTGCCAGATCCTCCAGATGATTATTAAGGACGGCCTTAGGCATTGCACCTGTTACTGTCCGGACCACCTCGCCGTTCTTTATGAATACGAAGCTTGGAATGCTCTGAACTCCAAATCTCTCGGCAATTCCGCCTTCTTCGTCGACATTGATCTTGCCGATCTTTACTTTGCCTTCGTACTCTTCCGCGAACTGCTCGACAAGTGGCGACATCATGCGGCATGGACCGCACCACTCTGCGTAAAAATCTATCATTACGGGGATATTGCTGTTCATGACTTCTTCAGTGAAGTTGTTCTCGTTGAATCTGTATTCCATATTGGACCTCCTTATGATTTGGTATTGATTCTTGATACTTCAAGTATATCTGGTATAATTTCCGTATCAAGTACGCAGATTGTATTGACCTGGTACGGAAATCCTTACCGGATGGCAGGAGGGAACCCCATGACAAAAGAGACTCTTTGTGACGGATACGGCGGCAAAGGCTGCGGCCTCAAGCAGGTTTTGGACATCATAGGCGGTAAGTGGAAGATCCTTATCCTTTGCCTTATAGATCAGAAAGAAGTCGTCAGATACGGCGAGCTCAGAAGGGGAATCGTAGGCATTACGAACACTATGCTTGCCACATCACTTAAGGAAATGGAGACAGACGGAATGGTCTTAAGGACCCAGTACGATGAGATGCCGGTCCGTGTCGAGTACAGGCTTACAGACAAGGCAAAGAGCATAATTCCGATCCTTCTTGAATTAAAGAGGTGGGGAGAGGAGAATATGGAAAAGTAAGTATTTATTACTTTAATAAAGAGTGGCAAATAAATATTCTTTATGTTAATATACTGTTCGCAGGCATGGAGAAGTACCCAAGAGGCCGAAGGGGAGGCTTTGCTAAAGCTTTAGGTCGGGCAACTGGCGCGGGGGTTCGAATCCCCCCTTCTCCGCCAAATGAAAGACTTAACTAATCCGAACCCAAGTGTACGATTAGTTAAGTCTTTTTTCTTTAATTTTCCCTGTTTTTCGCACTTTTTCACTTTTTCCTTTTAAGACACCCTAATTCCAAAAATCCGATTTTGCGTGATCAAATAGGCAATTACTACCTTATTCGAACCTGAGTGTGCGATTATTTATTGCTGTTTTTTGTAATATTGCGATTCGAAAGCTTCAGGTGTCATGTAATGATTCGTTTCATGTGGTTTTTCAGAATTATAGAATCTTATATACCAACAAACCTCTTGTTTAAATTCTTTCTCGGTATGAGGATTCATAATGTACAGTCTCTCGTTCTTTAGATAAAATATCCCTTGCACTAAAATACAATGACTTTCCTATACTCTTCAGGTAGTCGGTACAGGGCGCCCCCTGTCATATAAGGCGGCCAAACGCTTAGTTGCTGTGCCATAGAGATAGCAGTAGTTAATAGCACCTTCCCTTTCATCTGTAACAACGCAGAAATATCTGGGCTCTCCGTCTTCGGGAAAGGCCTCGTAGTAGTATCTGTAGGTGACTATCTGGGATGCTTCCCTGTATGTGTTGGGAAGGCCTAATCTGTCTGTTAGATCTTCAAAGGTCGTGCATTCTTCGAGGATTGCGATCATCTCTTCAGATGTTATCGGAACGTTAGCGTTTTCGTGCCACTCAAAAGCATCGTTGGCTATTATCCTGAATTCCGTATCCGGTGGTGTCATGTCACAGTACATAAAATCAAACTCAGGTTCAGTTTTTCCGAGCTTTATATTGATGCGAGCGCCGGCACTTAAGACTATTAATTTAGTTATGCCTATGTATGTGGGGTCGTCTTTGCAATAGTCGATGAACGAGATGTAGATCCAGTACCACTGCCCATTGCAAAAGCCCGCTGCGGATCTGTACTGCTCGGATACATATATCCCATTATCAAGCTTGTATCCTTGGCCAGATAACATCTGATCTTGGATGTTATCCAGTTCGATCTTAGCAAGTAATCCAGGATACGCCTCAAGAAAAGCATCGAGTTCTTCATCAAACCCCAGCTGCTTCCTCGTAACAATGGAGAATTCATTTGCGAGTTTATCGCGGTCACCTGAATCTGCTGCTTTTAAGACTTTCAATATCGTCTTCTCATCTTCGACAATATAGTTCTGGGCAAAACGCCATTCGTCAGGCGAATATTTACACAGTTTTATGCCCAATCTTACTGCGAAGAATATAAGGCCAATGACCACGATAGGAACGAGGAATAAGAGCTCGCGTTTTAATGAGCCTTTCGGTTCTTTTTTGTAATTTTTCTTTATTATCACTGAATGCACAAAAACAACGGATATCAATATAGCGCCGATACAAAGAAGTATCACCACTAACAGCGCCAATACCCAGGTTGTTCTTCCAATATAATCAATATGCGTATGCATTTATGGTGCCCACTCAGCTTACAAAATTATGCTTACAATTCACTCAAAATCACGAAGACATCTTTCGACAAGCATATCATAATCCTTTGCGTCAAAAGAAAAACGGCAATCAGCGAACCAGATAGTGTTATCAGGATTCTGATAAAAAGGATATCTATAGTTCATTCGCCGTCTATAGGATTCTTCATACCAATGTTTACCCCATAGCCATTTATTCCATTCATCGCTGCCGATCTTATAATTTATAATACCTTCTCCGAAACGATCCCAGTCTTCATCGGTGTACTTTTCATATTGTGCCAAGCCTGATAACGCTTCAACCTTTTCGTCTTCTTTTGCATGATCAATCTTACCGATTCGTCTCCATAACACTACATTATTCTGTCTTATGACATCTGCCACAAGTACTAAACAAGAAAAATCCATATCATCAGGACAACTCAATATAGGCGTAATAGCCTGCTTCTGCTCTAAGATGTATTTCATGAACTTGGCATCAGGCTCGAAATCAAAAACGTTTTTCCAACAAATAGCTAAATCGTCAGCCGGTAGAATAAACTGCAATGAGTCGGGTGCCCCTGCAAGCCATTCACTAAGATACTCATAAATCGGTTTTCCATTAATGCAGAATACAGTGTTGGGAAAACCAGAAGGAGTCTTCAATTGTTTAATCTCTAAAGTATCCATTATATCAAGTAAACCTTTTCTTTAGGAAGCAAATCTGTTATATCTTTTTGCTCCAGTCTGTATGTGTTTAATTCCTTAAGCATATCCTCTTTTTTATATGTGTCTATGTAATCTATAACACCTGGTGCAAAATCTATTGTTGACCAAATCTCATCCATCATAAATCACCTTACTGATAAACTAAACGATTTCTTCTAAAAACTCTTTCGCTATTACTTCCATTATCACGTGATCATCCCAGGCACTGCAAATTATCAGACTGTTTATTTCTTGCGGTACATCTTTACTCTCACAATTAAACTGACTGACAGCCATTTCATGAAACAGATCTGAATCTCTGCCAATTCTGATATCACCGATATCTTCATCCAGTCCTGAATAATTCATTATTCCATAAAAACCATTACATCTGATCCTTATGCGCTTCTCATCCCAAGTTTTGATAATTATCTCTGCTTTCCCGGCACTAATATTCAGACTTTCAATTCTGGAATCATTGTTTGCTATTCTTTCAAAACTCATATTCAACCCATTTCCCATCTACAAGTGTTTCAAATTGTCCCCATAAAGGTTTGCCTTCATTGCGCCCTTTGACCCGAATAGGAATAAACGCATCGTCCTGGCAGTGTGGCAAAGGATCTTCAATATCGATCCATCCCCTCTCATCTATCGCATCATTCCATTCTTCATATACATCATCCAAAGAATCATAGAAGCTGTCAAATGAACACATAACAGCATCCGGGCTGCAATATTCGAAGAGATATACGCCATCTTTGGTTTCGAAAAGCATTATCTTATAGACATAATCTTTCTTATTGCATTTCAGAGGCTCTTTAAGATATGCATATTTCCTCATAGTTTATTCCCTCATCCCCGAATACGGATCGCTTATCAACTCGGCAGGCGCATGATCAATGCCTTAAGTGCTTTCTCGCCATCTCGCATCTGTAAGACTTCCTTGGCGTTCTTTCCGTCAAATTGATTCGTGAGCGGCCTTTGCAGCCACTCAACGCCATTACGCCCCAAAACATGCACAACAGCGTCCACAATGTCCTGCGGAATACCTTTGACCTTCACACCAGAAGGTTTCACATCTCTTATAAAAGAATTCTAAAAAATAAATTTATAATTAGCAATAAGAGATATACGAAGAGGAGAAAAAAGGCATCGGCAACATCGGAAACGGCAACACTATCTAGTTTCCTATAAACAACCATCTAATCGACCTCAATTATGTAATTTTACGACCAAGCTTACGCCCAAATTCAAATAAAGACAAAAACGAAGAAGATTTATGTGATTCAAAAAATAACAGAATGCAGGTTTTATAAGGGGTTAATCGATACCAATCGAAACCAACGATTAGCAATTAATGTCCCCCCTTCTCCGCCAAAATAATCAAAGGGTTTCGCAAAGCCCAATAAGATAAGGCATTTGCGGGCTTTGGGCACATAAGAAAAACGGCTTACTGCCACTTAACTGCCCCTAAGTGCAAATATCTTTCAGATTTGCCCTTTCAAAACGGTCCTCAGTGATGAGGACCGTTTTTTATATGTAGATATATATTTTTTTCTTTTCCGATTCCAATCGCACATTGGAAATTGCGAAGTTCTTTTAATCTACTCATATTGCCATTCTCCAATCCAGCTAAAACATTATTAAAAAGCTGCCGGGCTGATTCATGTTCCGGCAGCACTCACTTCAAATTCCTCATCGAATTCCCTGTAGTATACCAGCTTCCAGTAAATATCAAATGACTGGTGGAACCGGTAGTAGGTATCGTTCGAGATGTGGATATACTTTCTGTCGTAAGTGAAAATATATACATCATATTTGTAAGACAAAGCATATTTATCGCGGTCAGGATTCTGTCTTTCGGCATCTTCCGGGATCATATCCACTTGTATTTCCTTCGCCAGTTCAGTTAGATCAAGTTTTCTCCCGGAATTATGATAGTTATCTTCATCGACAGCATAATAAAACATGTCATGGTAGAAATCAGAGAGCATGGTTACTCTCTCCGTCTCATCACTGTCAGGAATCGGGACTTCAAAGACCATGTAGATCCATCTGGCATTATCTATCGCATTAGTGATATCAGTTCTATTATTTAATGTTAACTCCTGAAAGTTAAGCTCATTCCAGTTCATGCTATATCCAAACTGACTGTAATCCCCGTTATCGAAAGATTCAACCAAATCTTTACTGTAATCATATTCAAGCATGTCATCTTCTGTTATCTGCTGAAAGAGAATAAAATCTTCTATAAACCTGTCATCAATCTCGTCATCCAGCCTGTAAAAACTTTTAAACAGATCAACAGAGACATAACCTTTGGGTGTTAATGTATCAACAACTGCCTCCCCAGTGGGGGCCGAATTGTATTCCGCATTTCCGGAAGGATCCGGATTGTATTCTTCATTTCTGGTAGGAACTGAGTTGTATTCCGCCTCTTCAGTGGGAACCGGCATAGGCGGACTTTCATGTATAAACAAGCCCATAAATGCAATGAAAGCAGCTAACATGATGAATTTCGAGATGACTATTCCGATTATACTTAACGCTATGCCTCTTTTTTTCTTCACCGCACATATGATTATTCCAATCTCTGAAAAAGTATGAGCTGCCAGAGCAACCCAAAAACAGAAAAGACTCCACAACAATGTAACAATAAAAAGACTCTCGTGATTATTCTCAAAATAGGAAAAAGCAACGAAAAAAGACAATGGGGTAATTAATGAGAGAATAAAACCCGTCAGAGATAGTTTGCTCAGTTTTTTCCGTTGCTTAATCATATAATGAACCAGATATAAACAAAATTATCTTAAAATTTTCCCGACAAAGGGAATTCCCTCTGTCTAAAATATTATACCATTCGTTGCAACATCCATTGGATTAGATAATTCGGGATATTCAAAACCATAACTTATTCATCCGTATTATTACACTTTGTGCACTGACCATTTTTCACTGAATATCCAAATCAAAACAGCCAAAAATACGACACTGAATACACATATCAGACCAATCTTCAGACCACCTGAAGCAAATCGTTCTTTCGAATAAATGAAGTCGGGTAAGTTAGCACATATATGAGCGATTATGCAGAGCCACAGTGATCTGTATTTATACATCAACAATCCGAAGATCGATCCCATTATTGCTGCACCTGCAACAAGTATGATCCCGCCGGCCGTAAAATGCATCAAGCCAAACAAAACAGCGCTGACAATTATTGCTGCAACAGGTTTCAGTTCCTTTTCGATGCGGGTATATACGATCCCTCTTAAAGCTAACTCTTCAGCAGCAGGCGCAATAACCAGAAGATTAAGAACCATAAGTATTGTCCCCATATAAGGCACCATAGACGAATAGTATTGTGCCGAATCAGTTATAAGCCTTGAATTCTCAATGTCCACATTAAGCGTCAGAAGGGAGAAAACGCTTGATAATGAAAATGACAAGAGACACGCTTTTATAAGATCTCGGAAAGCAAAGCTATTCAGATTCCATTCTTTCCTGATATCTTTCTTCGGGATCTTAAACCAAAGGTATAAGAACAAAACGGTTAATAGTCCTGAAACTATAGTCATGCCCAGGATATTCTTATTCGCGAAGTCTTCTATCTGAGTCTGGCCTGTTATTCCCATGCCTGGCGCGATCTGAACGACCACAATCGACAATACAACTTGAACAGCTATGGTAAATACAATATATAACAGGAAATATCCTATTCCTCTAAGTAATCCCTTCATTCTTTAATATCCTGATTAATTAAATCTGTCTATTATCAATACAAAAGTCATACAACCTTTTTGCAGATAATCGTATCCATACAATGATAATGCGGTACTCCGCCGCTGTTGTCCTCGAAGATCACCTCATCAATGCGTTCGATCTTCCAGTCGGCAAAATATGTGAAAAGCTCTCCTGACTTCCACATCTTCTCTTCCTTATCCCAATCTGGCGGCAATTCGAGAAAAGACTTCTCCACAAATACATTAATGTAAACGATACCGTCAGGTTTTGTGATCCTGTCCAGCTTCTCAAAGAATCCTTTTTTGTTCTCTTCGAAAAGATATTGGACCGTACCTGTTGAATAGATTATGTCAAACTGCTCATCAGTACTGAAAGTATTAATGTCATCCACGTAAGCATTGATCTTAACATTTCTGTTCACGGCCAGTGCAACAGTCTTTCTGATGCCGTTCTCAGTCAGGTCAAATGCAGTGACATCGTATCCCTTCTGAGCCATATACACGGCATCTTTTCCTTCACCGCAGCCGATATCGAGAACTTTTTTATCAGAGGAAGGCGGACACAGCGCTATCAGCTCATCCAGGAAACTTCCCGGTTTCAATCCCCAGTAATAATCTTCCCCCTCGTACCATTTCTCATAGTTTGTCCGTATGCTCATCTGTTATCCCCCTGGATATGAAAGCTGCTAATTTAATCGACTATCATCAGCTGTTAAGTGCATCTATAAGTGCTTCGAGTTGTTCCTGGCCGCCAAGACCTAATACCGAATCTGAATCACCATAATCATCATCGGTAGCGATAACTTGAAAAAACGGTTGAACGGTTAACCCTTTTACAATGTATTCGTATATTGTCTTCAGATCATGCGTAAAACCGTGCTTTTTGATAAACTTATCGAATACTTCATTGTAATCGGTCTCATCGTCTTCTTCAGATTCGTTATAAGCATCTATAAAAGCTTCTTCTGATTTTAATGTATCAACATCCCAGAAATCGCGTAAGATTGAGGATCCTTTCAGCGCCGCTATGATGTTCATGAACTCATTTATATTCCGTGAGGCAATTCCGCATTCTCCCTCTGTGCCGATATATCCGATAAGCTCATCATCAAGAACTACCCATAAAGCGCCCGTCGCATCTCTGGCAAAAGCCTTAATGCTCTTATAGCTTGAATCTCCCGGTCCCATCAATTCTTCAAATTCCTGCCGGAAGTTTTCCTCCAGATCCTTTACCCAGTCTTCATCATAGATCTCGACATCACTGGAATAAAATGCATCGCACAGTTCCTCGTCATCAATTATCTCTTCCAAAAACGCACGGACATTCTCCGGCAAACTCGTATTATCGTATTTCATTTAGACCTCCCCTTAATTCTTGTATCCTTCTTCATAACCATGATCGACATAGTCCTTTAATTCATTTGTTATCGATAGATATTCATCCAGATCCAATTCAACCATGTTTAACAGATCAACATCGTCTATACGCAGTTTCGCTCCGAATATCTTTATCTTTTTGCCATTTGAGATTGAGAAGATATCGAAGCCGGCATCCCCGATCTCCTGCAGTTCCCACCAAACATACTTATAATCGTTATCCGCCTCTATATCTTCGGGATATGTTGTTTCATAGAGTGTTTTAAACAATTGCTCTTTTTCGAGTTCATATAAATCAGGATCAATAACAGGATTCATAAAAGGACTGTCATCCCGCGTAAGATGGTAAAGATCAACGTTCAATGTGGTATTACGGACGGTATCGGGATAAATAGTATTATCAAGGAACAGGAACACTATTCCGCTCTGATAAGTGGCGGATGCTTCCCATTCCCTGATGCGTTCGATAATAAAGCCAAACTTGCACGGATCACCGATTACCATCTATCTCTCCATCCTTTATTGGTTTCCCCAGACCGTTATTATACTTGTGTGCTTAAGAGCTTCTTTTATCCATTCGATAAAAGCCTGCAGAAATTCTCTTTCTTTAGAATCATGCTCAGATAAATGCTTTTCGATCTCAATTATAATGCGGTTCCAGTCATCCTTGCCTATCCAATTATATGAGCACACATCAAACTCAGGTTCCGGAGTTCCGTCAAAAGCATCTTTGGTCGGGTATATTACCGCAAAATACTTAAGCAAAAGTTGTGTGTAATCCTGTTTGTATATTGTTAACGGCTCAGGATAGCAGCTCCAATCCTCAGGCATCGGATTCCAATCCGGCTCATCAGATTCTCTAAGCGGATAAAAATCCAGGAGTACCAATTCATCTTCCGGTGCATACAATCTCAGCACAATGAATTTTTGCTTATCCATTTCATTATCGTTCAGCCATTCCATATTTACCTCTTTCCCGCACAAAACCCGGATCTCATATCAATCTGCATCTAAGCTAAGGCTTTCCAGAAACTTAGAGAAGGAATCCGCCACCTTGCTTTTTACCAGGTATCCCGTATCGGCATCCTCATATTCATGATTGCAAAGGTACACGGTTCCATAATCGTCACTATTAAGTGACAGGCACAGATAATTTCCGCCCGGATCTAAAGCGAAAGGAATATCACTTTTTCCGAGTGCCTCATCATTCCACAGATTCATACAGTTGTTCTTAAGATCATTGTAACTGCCGTCCTCATTTGTGTTCAGAATGAAGAACTCCTGTATTACCGAGTGATTGATTCTTTCCGTTACTTCATCGAAGAACTCGAAAACATAATCTCCGTCAGGCATTCCGCCATTAGATTCCTCCAGAAATGACTTGTAGTCTTCCGGAAGAACTATCGAAAAATCCTGCTCAAAACTCCTGATTTCCTCAGAAGTAATTTTATCTCCGCTGTCGTTCAATTTCATCTGCATACCTTTATCCTCCACAAAAATCGTTATTAATTCCTGATTATTATCCTATCTAATAACAATTTTCTGTCGTTAAGTTTATCTGTCTGATAACTATTCCCAATCTTTATCAATCATTTTGCTTAAATCCAGATTAGCATCCCAACGAAGTTCTTCTTTAATTTCAGCAGTCAGCATGCCTCTTTTAATCATTTTCTCCACTATATTCTTGCGGCACCAGGAACACAAGGTGGATTCATAAGCCCAAGTAAGCAACGATTCGGGCAACTCGGGATTGTCCCCGTTAACGCCGATGTCAGAAGCGATCCCGTGCCAATCTCCCTCGTTTTCCTCTGTTATCGGCAGTTCTTCCAGAAGGCTCAGGATAAATGATTCATCGCTTTTCCTGATGTTGTTTATCAGGATAATGACAGCAGTGGAATCAAAACCTTTCTCCAGGATAGAAATCGCGTAATCGTGCAAACGCTCGTCTTTTAGGAATGAGAGAGCTGATCTTACCTCTTCGGCCAATCTCGGATTGTCTGATGCAGCACACTCGATGAGTAAACCTGCGTCAAGCGGCCAGGGGTATTTACCGGAAGTAAAGACAGAAGCAATACATGCCTTTATATCCGTATCAGTTTCAATTATGAACTGTTCCGCAAGCTTTAAGGCTTCCGGTTTGCTCATGGTCATCAAGCCTCGGGCCCTCATCTCCGAGCGCTCTATCTTCGGCTCTTTCCTGATCCAGGACATCACTATTTCCGATGTGGCATTTTTGACCCTGTCTTTCCGTCCAAATTCATGCGGGAGAGACATGATCCTTACATATTCTTTGACGCCGTCAGAATCGCTGTTGTACTTGAGCAGTTCATCGAATCTGTCTTCACCGAGCTCGTCTTCAAGTTCGCCGTCAAACCATAGAAACTGTGAAGCCAGGCGCTGGGGATCTTCTGTCCTTGATAAGAACCATTTGCCGATATCATTTACCACATTCCAGATAACTTTTATGCTGCTGTCCTCAATGAGTTTAATGGCGACATATTCAAAAGGCTGACAAAGCGGGAGCATGTCGCGCAGTTCATCTGAATACAGATTCTTTTCGAGCTGCTTATACTTATTGATAACAGTTTTTCTTTGCTCGAAAAATAAGAGAAGATCCGTCAGATAACATATCTGCTTCCAGTCCTCATCAGCAACAGGATCCTTATAACTTTCCTTAATTGCTTCGATAAAAGGCGTGGGATCATCAAACAGTGAGATAAGATCATACGTCAGAAAAGCGCGCGATCCTTCGCTTTGCATATCGAAAGAATAATCTTTCCTGCATGCCGCCATGATCCTGTCGCGATAGCGTTCCGGATCAGCTCTGGCAATCACATACGCACGTCCGTGCCCTGCTTGCAGATAGTGTTCAAAATCATACTTCATTACAGCTAGTTCCCGGGTTCTCAAAATTCAGGATTTATCGTTCTAATTAATTTGCATCCACCCAAAGATGATATTTGTTGCAATGGATGCATTTGAACAGATATCCCGACATATCTCCGTCCTTATACAAATACTCTTCAACTTCTTCCAAT
>JAEEGH010025002.1_pt1 | contig 12008 bp, 5 predicted proteins | sample 9134181 | NCBI WGS metagenome assembly JAEEGH01 (sample SAMN16246544, study PRJNA631951) | gut metagenome | biome: gut microbiome; feature: rumen; material: DP-attached | host: Bos | place: Iran: Karaj | collected 2018-10
CGTCCAGCGGAATGCAGGTGTTGCCGTCATCCAGGCGGGAAAAATACATTGCAAGAAGACTTTTTACGGGTGAAACTTGTGCTTTTGCCAGTTCCGGTTCAAGAACTTCCAGGCTTTTGAGAACCTTCTCCCAGATTGGTGAAAGCCCCCGCAGTTCGATAAGTTTTTTACAGAAGTTTTCCTGAGTTAGTACAATTTTTTCTTTCATTTATCGACCTGCCTTTATAAGTTTTTTGTAAATTCCATTAAAGCGCTCTTCCAGTTGAGCCCAGCTTTCCCAGGTGTGGGCAAAAATACCGTTAGCGCAGCCGCTTCTGCAGCCTCGTATATAAACATAATAGATGCCGCCGAAATGCTTTTCAAAAGTTTCCTGCAGACTTTCTTCTGAATAAAACTGATTAAGCCAGTGCACAAGGGCGTAGGAATATAAAACCCTCTGAATTGCGTATTTTTCATCTGTGTGATTTTTTAGTTTTTCGGCCTGAGAGTAATCTTCATCTTCCAGACTGTCACTCTTCCAGTCTAAAACCGAGTAAACTTCGTTTTCTCCCACTTTGCGCATAAAAATAAGGTCTATAAAACCGTTGCAGTAATTTTTCAGCAGTTCTTCTTCTGCAGGATTCAGGTTGAACTCCGCTTCTGCAATGCGATCTTCGCTGCCAAGTTCCCTCAGGGCAAAAGTTGCCCCCGGCGCCCCAGCTTCAACCTGAGCCCCGCCCACAATCGCCGGCAGCTGTGCGTTCAGCGTATTCCACAAGAAGGACACTGTCTGCGTGCGCCACTTCTGGCTGTCATTTTCGTCAATTATAAAGCTCTGCTTTTCAAAACAGGCGTCTACCAGATGCTGAACCTGACTGTCTGCAAGAGCCTCATCCAGAGAGCTAAAAGATCCTGCGTGAATAAAGTCGGCGCGTTCAAAAACTTCGTGAACTGCCACACCAAGTTTTGTGCCTTTTGGGTAATGTGGGGCAATCACCTGTGGAATTTCTGACGGCGTATAGTGACAGATAACCGGATTTTCTGATAAATCGAACTGAGAAAGGGAAGTCTGTTCGCTAGAAACCCCTTCCTTGTCCAGGCGGCCTGCGCTATCACTAGTAAGGTCGTCTTTTTGTCCGTGAGAAAGAGAAACATAAGAATGTTTTCTAAGAAGCAGCGACGGAATCTTTTTTGCAAAAGTGGCAAGTTCCTTTTGCTGATCCTCTTTTTCCTTAGGATTTTCAGCCGCCTTAGACTTTTCATCCTGACTCAAAATTGACTGAACCTGGTTTTTCAAGAGGTCCAGGGCTTCTTCGCTTTGAGATGGCGAGTCTGGGCTAATGCGTTCCCAGAACTTTTCGTTTTCCGGCTTTTCCATGAACTTCTGGAAGTTTGTGTTCAGAAAGTCGTAGATGCCGTCGTTTTTGCTAGAGTCCCAGGCAGTATAAAGCGGCAACATCATCAGTGCCGACGCTCTGGTGTAGGCAACGTAGTACAATCGTTCGCGCTCTCTTGCATCTTCTTCTTTGGAACGGCTTTTTCCATATTCACTGAAACTCAGTTTTGCTTTTCCGCCATCATTTTTGTCGTGATAAATAAATGCCTGGGCACCGCCATTGTAAGGAGCCTTAAAGCCACCTACACTGATAACAACCGGGAACTCCAATCCCTTAGAAGAATGCATAGTCATCAGCTGAACGCAGTCAAAATCTGTCATTTTTGCAATGATGCCTTCTTCGTCCGAAGTTTCTTCTTCATTATTGGAAATGCGGGAAAGGCGTTTGCTCATTTCTTCTAGAGAGCAGTCGCTTTTGTAGAGATATTCAACAATGTAGTTTCCAATCTGATGGAATTTAGAAAGTGAAGTAAGAGATTCCAGCCGCGAAAGCTTTTCTTCCAGCCGGGTATCCTTAAAAATTGCTTCCAGCATTTTTGCCCACTGCTTGTTTCGGGCAAGGTGCTGCCAGGCAATCAGTTTCTGTCTCTCTTCGCAGGTTGGGCTGTCGTATTTTTCATTTTTGATATTGCTGAGGGGAATGTTAAAAAACTTGGTGTAAAGTGCCTCGTTCAAAAGTGCCCTGTTTCTGCCGGAAAAATTGTCGGCAGCGATGGCGTTCAAAAGGGCAATCCAGTGGGCACATTCCAAGCCTTTGAAAAGTCCGCCGTCTTTGTAGCGCGAGTAGGGCACCCCCGCCTTTTTCATTGCGTCTTCTATTGGTTCCAGTTCACTTCCGGAACGGCAGAGAACCGCAAAGTCGTGGAAGGTGACGTTTTTGTATTTCTTTTTGTCCTTGTTGTAAACCTGCAGCCTTGTTTTTTTGTTTGCGTCAAAAGTACAGCATTCAACAATCTTTTTTACGGCTATCTGGGCAAATGTTTCTTCGTCAATTTTTTCGCCGTTCGGGCTCTGGGCAATCCAGAAAGGTTTAATTTCCTGATTGTCAAAGAGGGCATTTTGGATTTTTCCAGAGGACAGAGAAGGGGTAAAGAGTGATTGTCCCACGCCGTCCCCCGGTGCGCCGGCAACTGAACCATCAGCTCCCCCAAAAAACTTGGCCTCTTCCTTATCTTCAAAGAGCGCATTACATGCTTCCACCATTGGCCTTGTGGAACGCCAGTTTGTTGCCAGAGAATATGCCCCCTCCGGCGAATGCCGGGCAATCTGTCCTATTGCCTCCTGGTAAACGTTTACATCCGCACCCTGGAAAGAGTAAATAGACTGTTTAGGGTCGCCTACCACAATAATGGTGTGCTGGTCATCTTCCATAAAGACGCGGCTAAAAATATCCCACTGGCGCTTATTTGTGTCCTGAAATTCATCTATGATGGCGTAAGTGTATTTTTCCTGCAGCTTCTTTTTAAGTTCCAGCTTGTCGTTGCAAACGGCTTCGCGCACATTGCGGATCATGTCGTTGTAAGACTGCTGCTTTTTCTTGCTTTTTTCTTCCTGCCAGTCAAGGTAAAGTTCCTTTAGAACGTGAACGTAAAACTCTTCTGTGGCGGGATCCTTTTTAGTGGCGTCTTTAAGATTTTTTATAAAGGTAAAAGGCCCCTTTATTTCCGTACCAACCAAATTTGACTTTATTTTGGTGCCGTTAAAAGTAAATTTGTGATTTTGAACTATATTGTTTTCTATATCCGTAATAAGTTCTTCCGCCTTCTTTGATGTCCTGTTTGCAAGCAAAGCCTGCCAGTTTTCTTCAAAGCCCGGAATGCAGAACAAATCTTCTATACAATTTGGCGCGGTAAGTTTATTTGCCATTTCGTAGGTGATAACTAGGTCGCCAATCTCTGTAAAATTACTGTCGTCCAGACTGATGATGTCAGCGTCTTCGTCGTCATTCAGTTTAAGGTAATATTTGTTTACCGCGTCGCTCAGGTCTTTTTTCAGCTTGTTTATAAAAGTACTCTGTTTTTCAGCCCCTCTGTAGAGAGCTTCAAACTCGGCATTGTTTACAAGCCTGTCGCGAATCCAGCGGTCCATAAAGTCTGCAACATCAGCTTCGTTTACGAGCGAAAGTGCAAAAGGCTGCTCTGCGGTAAAGGCAAATTCGTCCAGCGTTTTCTGGCAGAAGGAATGAATGGTGTAGATTGGCGCATTGTCTACGTCGGCGGAGCAATCAGCCACATTAGAAAGTCTTTCGCGAATGCGGTCCTTCAACTCACCAACCGCTTTTTCCGTATAAGTTACAATCAGAATCTTTTCCAGCGGAATAGCAGCCTGGGTAACCAGTTTTTCTACAATACCGGTGATGGTAAAGGTTTTTCCGGTTCCAGCAGATGCTTCTATAAACATAGATTTTCTGTCTGTGGGAGAAAATTCTTTCAGGTCAAAGACTTTTTTATTTATGCTCATTTTTCCAATCTCCCAAGAACAGTTCTCTGATGTTCTTTTGCCGCGCTGAATTCTTCTTTAAAGTTTGCACTTGTGTAGCCGGTGTCTTTGAAGGCGTCAAACATTTTTTTCTTTGCAAAATATTCCCACTTTCCATTCTGGCCGGTCAATTTTCCAACAAACTTTTTCAGACTATCAATTTTATCATCACCAATTAAAGATTCCGGAATACAGGTCTGATACTGCTCCACAAACATATAAAAATATATTGCAGAAAGAATGCCCTGTGCCTCTTCCCGCGTCATAGAAAAGTTGTCGTCGTCTTTACCGGCTTTTACACCGATAGAATAAAGCTCAACCTGATAGTCCCGACTATCGTTTTCCGGCAGTCCCGCCAGCAGGGCAAGTGCCGTTACATAGCACCCAATGACATCTCTTGTGTTGTGCAATTCTGTGACAACCAGTTTTTTTGTTTCAATATAATTCTGATTGTACCACGCCAACCGTCCTGTAAGGTGCCACTCCTTATCATTGTACTTTTGCAAAAGATTTACGCTGCCACTAAACTCAATTGGCATCGAGCCCAGATACTTATCTTTTACATTAGCAAGAACCAGGTCGCCTTCGCTGTAGATTTTTTCCAGAGCGATTGTTCCGAAAAATCTTTCTGGAAGAAGGCCCTGATCCTTAAGCTTCTGCTCAAAAGAACAGTTGGCCTGGTCGCTTTCCAGTTTTGCCTGAACATATGCCTTCTTGAGAGCCGAAGAAGTAAGGTGAGAAAAATCAATCGGTTCAAACTCTTCGCGTTCTTCTGCAGAATCATCTTCGTCCTTACTAAAAACCTGGGCTGCCATAAACTGGAAGGGGTCTTTTAAGTAAGTTTTAATTGATGAAATACTCACGCGGTCTGGAAGCAGGCTTTGTTCATCAGCCAGCTGCATTTCTTCGCTCTCGGTACCATCGTCATCGGCTTTAAGAGCCAGAAAGTTTTCTTTATTGCGGAATTCCCTCTGGGTAAAAAGGCTTTTCCATGGCCGGTCTTCATCAAGATTAATTTTCTGCTCGTATGCTTCGCTCTTTACCTTGCCAAAAATCGAAGTAAAAAGTTCGTTCACCACAGAAGATGGGAAAAAGTCTGCGTCCTTGCGTAAATCTTTGTTTACATAGCTGAGGAAAAAGCCTTCTTTTGCCGCCATAAGCTGACACAAAAAGGCATTCTTGTTTTTTGCGGGAATGGATTCATCACCCTTTTCGCGTTTGCGGCTAAAATGTTCGCTTCGTAAGTCCAGAACGCTGGTTTTATCTTGCCCAGGATAGGCTTTGGAATCCAGCCCCAGGAAAAATACATACTTTGCCGGCAGAATGCGATTCGCCTGAAAGTTTGCAAAGGTTACGCCGGAAGAAAAAATGCTGGCACTGTGCAGAGAAGCGGCACTGGTACGGTCCAAAAGTGCAAAGCAAAAGCAGTCTTTCAGCACTTTGCCGTCTTTTGCAATTGTGGTCATCAGCTTCTGGCGTTCAATTTCTTCTATAATATTTTGGAAGATAAAACTTTCGGGAATCATTCCCGGCGGAATGGAATCTTCCAGCTTTAGCCAGCGGGTCAAAAAGGCGTAGATTTTGTCTATGTCCTCGGCGGTCAGCTCAGCCTTGTCTGCAAGGCTTTCCCATTCTTCCAGTTCTTCAATTGCCTGCAGAAACTGATACAAAGTTTCGCTATCCTGACTGTATATGTTTTCGTAAGGCAGGTAGTTTTCGTCCTCTGTGCAAACCGGGTTATCTGTAAGGCGGGAAAGAGCCAGTCGGTTTGCAGCCTTTTTCCAGTTTTTGCCCCGGTAAACGTTCAGGTCCCGAGTCCATTCGCTCCAGGCGCTCACGGTGTCATCGGCAATGCCCCGCACTGTCTGCACCAGAGAGTTTCGCAGCAGGGCAAAAACGTCGCTTCTGCTAAGGTAGCCCTTCTGCAAAATAGAAAAGAGGATATGCATTGCGTCGCCTGTCAAAGAAGTGTCAGCAGAGTAGTCGGCAATGGTGTAGGGCACAGAAGGAAAATCCGTGTCGTTTTTATCATTCTGGTCAAAAACCTGCTCAATGGCAATTTTATAGTCCTGAATCTTCTGAGCAACAATCAGAATGTCGCCCACCTGAGCCTTTCCCTCTTTCAAAAGCTGGCAGATTTTGGAGTGGACATTTTCAATTTCGCGCAGGCGGTTGGGTGCCCCCGTCAGGCTGATTGTCCCATCGGCCTTATCTGGAGCGCACTTAAAAACCGGCGTCCCCGCAGCAATAGACTTCTGCACCCGGTGGAGCAGGCTGTCTTCTGCATAGTCGGCATTAAAGTTTACGGGCCTGGAGCCATCAGCCCATAATTCCAGACATTCGGCGCCAAAGCCACCCCAGGCTTTTATCAGTTCATTTGCTGATTGCCCCGTCTCCCCAGTCTGAAGATAAACGTACAAGTCACCCTGGCCCGCAAAGTCCGAAAGAATCTTTCTATACAACTGACCCACGCCAAGAAAACCGAAAATAAAAACCGGTCGGCGGAAGTCCCAGTTAAACTTTACAGAGCCGTTTTCCTTTTTATTCAAATTATAAATCTGATTCAGCGAGAGGTAACGTGCCTTGCCAAAAGAAAGTTCCCCAGGTCGTAAGTTTGCCTGCCAATCGCAGGCAGAAAAAAGTTCGTCCAAGTTGTCCGGGCGGGTATCTTCATAGTCCAAAAAAAGCGAAGCAATCTGCTGGGCAAAATCGTAAAGGCGGACATTGCTGCCCTGAATATAGGAGCTGGCGTTTTTATCACCCAAATCGGGATTTTCCATCAGCCGAGTGATAATCACATCGCGCAAAAGTTCAACATTAACGCGTTCAATTTTTCCGTCAGCCGCAAGTTCGGGTGGGGTGGAAATATCAAAAAGAAAACTCTGCAACCTCATGGTCTTGAGGTTCATCAAAATAGGATTCTTTCCGGCCGCCTTCTTCAGCCAATGCAGCTTAAACCACTGTTCACTTTTTGCATCCGTAAAAACCACAGCCGGCGAAAAAAAAGGATTCTTCCAGCACGAAAGAATCTGCGAAATCATTTTGTCTGCAAGTAAGTCTGGTTTCCAGCTGGTGTATACGTTTTTCATTATATTTTTACAGAAATCTCTTCTTTTAATTTCAATACTTCTTCAAGAGGAAGTCCTGTAATTTTTGTTATCTGTTCGTCAGTTAATCCAAGTTTAATGGCATTTTCTGCATCTTCAAAGGCTTTTTCTTTTCTAACTCTTCTAATAATGTCTCTGTCATGTAAGTTCATACCGGCGTAATCACTCCTGAATTTTTCATTATTCTTAAGTTTTTCAACAAGCTCCGAAAGTCTTTTAGAAAAATCGTCTTCGCCCGGTTCATTTGTAGTTATAAAATGAAGAAAACCGCGGATTTCTTTGTTTCCTATACTTTCGTATGCACTTGAATTATAAATGACTTTGATAGAATTGTCACCCAATTGCACGGAAGAATTCTCTAAACAAAGATTCTGGAATGTGTAACATGGAAGCCCGAATGATTTTCCATTCTTGTCCACAAATGGATCAAATGTGCAAATGAATAATATGTAACTATCCTTTAATTCAGGATAATCTTCTCCTTTCATCAAACTATCGATATCAACCATGCTCTGATAATATCTGGTACGTTTTCCTAATGCTTCTTGTTCGTAAGTTTGAATTTCTACATCAATTATTTTGTCTTCATCCTTTAAATATACATCTAGGCGGACTCCTTTTGTTGTATAATATGGGGCAATTACTTTTTCAAGTTCTGGATATTCGACTTTTTTAACTTTTACATGCAATAGCTTTTCTATTAGCTCTGCACAGATTCCCGGTTCATGCATTACAGCCTGAAACATTCCATCATCAATAAATGTCAAATCTTCAATTTTTTTGGACATATAAATTTCCTCCCTAAAAAAATGTCAATTTTAAATTATTAGCCTTACATATATATAATTGCCGCTAGATGTTAAAACATGAAGTTTATGAGAAGAAAAACTGGAAAAAACAGCAGTCGCTATCTTTAGTTCCAGTAAGCTCTTGTGTTTGTATGGTATTGCGCTTTTTTTTTTATTCTTTTACCTTTCTTTATTACTTGATATATTACAAGTTAATTTATTACTAGATTATTGCCATTGTAGAGATTTTACATATTTACTCATTCCGAGGGTATCGTATATACTTAAAAACGTATTAAGAGATAGGAGAGTAAGAATGATTGAAATAAAAAACGTATCAAAATCCTACAATAAAAACGCCGTTAAAGCGGTTGATTCACTGAACCTCACCGTGAACAATGGAGAAATCTTTGGTTTCCTTGGCCCAAACGGGGCGGGAAAAACTACTACAATCAGAATGCTTACAGGAATCCTGCCGGCAGACGAAGGCGATCTGCTTTTGGATGATATTTCTATTTCTGAGCGCCCCCTGGCTGCAAAGAGACAGTTTGCTTTTGTTCCTGATAATCCGGAAACTTTTTCTCGCTTAAAGGCAATTGAATATCTGAACTTTATCTGCGATGTATATAAAATCCCAAAAGAAGAGCGTACTGCCCGCATAGAAGATTACTGCGAACGCTTTGGAATGACAGAGGTGATTGGAAACCGCATTGCTTCTTTTAGTCACGGAATGAAGCAGAAGCTTTTCCTTATTGCAAGTCTTATTACAGACCCTCAGAACTGGATTCTTGACGAACCTATGGTTGGTCTGGATCCGGAAGCTGCCTTCAAAATCAAGGAGCTTATGCGTGAGCGTGCCGCTGCCGGAAAAACTGTTTTCTTTTCTACCCACGTTATGGAAGTTGCAGAAAAACTTTGTGACCGCATTGGTATAATTAAGAAGGGCCGTCTTGTTTTCTGCGGCACTCTGGAAGAACTGCGAGCTCAGCATGGAAGCGAAAATGAATCGCTGGAAGAAATCTTCCTCCGCTTGATTGAGGAGGACTAATGTTTTTCCATCTTTTTAAAATCTACATTAAAAATCTTTATGCGCCGGATGTCTTTTTTGAAAGTTTTAAGAAGGGCTTTAAATCCATCGCAAAAAACATTTTTATAATGCTGCTCCTTGCTTACAGCATTACGGTTTTTATCGGGACTCTTATTTTTACAGCCCTTGGTGCCTACAACACACTTGCCCTGGTAGATAAGATTGAATACTTGCCTTCGGTTGCAATCTTAATTGCTGCAATTACGATATTTGCCTTTGGAATTACATCAGTTGCCACAAACTACTACAGCGGCCCTGGTGACGAACAGTTTTTTGCCATGCCGCTTAGCATTACAGACATTTTCCGGGCAAAATTTGCAGTGTCTTTTACAACAGATGCCCTTTTAGGCATTTTGGTTTTCTCCATTTTTTCTGTAGTTTACGCCGCAAAAGAGGGGCTGCTGGGCAATCCACTTTTTTATCTGGGGCTGATTGTAACCTTTATCGCTTTCTCAGTGGTTTTCCTTGCCATAATTTATTTAATCTTTATTCTTGTGCTGCTTTATGTACCTAAACTCCGCAAAAAGTCTTTCCTTACCGGAGTAGCCACCGGACTTTTAATCGCCTTTATTGCAATTTACAGTTACATGATCGGTTTTGGAGTGGGAAGTCAGGGTGTGGACCTGGCAAATGCTAACCAGGCAGTCTTGCCAATTGCCCTCCGCCTTGCTGTCTTTGCAGAAAAGTGTCCTACTCTCCTTTTTGTCAGTGGTGCCTTAAGCGGCAAAGTCCTTCCAATCATTATTCTTGCAGCAATTTCTGCCGCAGTAATTTTTGGCCTGCTTCCTCTGCTTGGAAAACTCTATGCAAAAACCCTTGCAGGTTTTTCAGATGTAAAATCTAAGAAACTCACTGCAGAAAAAGCAAGCCAGCTTATTTCCCGCGATACAAAAACAAACACGGCATTTAAAGCTCTGCTTATTCGAGATATCCGCACAATCCTGCGTGAGCCGGCCTTTTTTGCAAACGGCCCTCTTATTGTAGTTTTAATGCCAATAATCCTCATTTTCAGCCTTGCAATTCCGCTGCTGCTGGAAAATGAATATACGCTAGCCCAGCTAATTACTGCGGTCCAGCTCAAATGTGCAGAAACTTCCCCAGAAAGCTTGCAGAAAATATATTATGCTGCGGCCATGGGACTATCAGCTGGAATTGTTTTTGTGGGCGTAAACACCAACGTTGCCGCAACCGCATTTTCCCGCGAGGGTAAGGGCCTTTCTAACTTAAAAGCCATGCCTTTTACTTTTGAAACCCTGCTAAAAGTAAAGTTCTGGCACTCCATGATTTACGTTTTTGTAGAAAGCGCCTTTATCATTCTGCTGTTGGCTCTAGCCAACGTCATTTTTGCAGTGATTGTTCCATGGACTCTTTTGTTTAAGCTGATGGTACTAATCGTCATAAGCTCAAGTGCAGTTTCTTTACCGCTTATTTTTGCCGACCTTTTGATAGATATTGCCAACCCAAAATTAAACTGGGAGAATCCCACCGCGGCCTTTAAGCAGAATTTTAATTCACTTTTTGGCATGCTTGCTTCTATGGCCCTTATTGCAATTGGCGCGGGCCTTGCATATCTGCTGCCAAAAAACTACATGAGCCTGCTTTACCTTGCAGCGGTTTTTGGTATAATTGGCGCTCCTCTAGGTTCCTGGTATTTCAGGTATGGAGAAAAAAAACTAAGAGTTCTTTAATTTCTAGAATAATACGAGGATAAAATGAATACACTAAAACGTTTCTTTGTAATGCTGATTATTGTCGGTGTGTTTTTTACAAACTCAATTTTTGCGGCAGACGGCCTTCTTTTTGGAGAAAAAGATCTGCGCGTGGTAAAAACAGAATGGTTTGATATTATTTACCCGGCCCGCTCAGAAAAAACAGCGGCCCTGCTTTACCAGACTGCAGATACAATTTATGAAGAAGTAACTGCCCAGTACGGAAAAAAGCCTTTTGTGCGCTTCCCGGTAGTAATTACTCCCGCAACAGAGCAGCTTAATGCCTTTTTTACAGTTGCCTGCTACAACCGAATTGTTTTGTTCGATACCTCTTCTTCTGAATTAGATGAACTGTCGGGCTCTTTTTCTCAGGGCTTTCTTTCTATTTTCAGACATGAACTTACCCATGCGGTAAGCTACAACCTAAAAGACCCTCTTTGGAACGCTGTTACAAAAATTATTGGTGATCCGGCAGTTTTAGGTTATGTTTTTCTTTCTTCCGGAATGGCAGAAGGTGCCTCTGTAACAAGCGAAAGTGCCGCAGGTGAGGGCCGACTGAACAACGAGTTTTTCCGCCACCGCGTAAAACAGGCCAAACTGGAAGGTCTCTTTCCTTCTTACTTTGACATGCAGGGTGCTTCAGACACCTACCCAAGCGGAGCCTTCTACGATTTTAATGCCGCCTTCCACCTCTGGCTGCAGGAAAAATACGGAATGGAAAAGTACACCCAGTTTTGGGAAGCTCTTATCAATACAAAAAAACTTGGTGTTGCAAGCTGCTTTAAGTCTGTTTACGGCCTTAAGCTAAAGAATGCCTGGAAAGACTTTCAGGCTGATTATTCCATCCCCGATATCCCTGCAAATCCCGTTCAGGCAGGACTTGTCTCAGACTTTTTTGAACCATCAGCTGCAAAGTATTCTTCCAGAAATAATTACGGCGCTCGCTATTCAGACCTTAGCATAAGCCAGCGCGGCCTTGTCTGGATAGAATATTCTTCCGGCTCAGTATACTTTTTGCCAAAAGAAAACTACGGCCAGCCTAAAAAAGCAAAAAAACTCTTTAAAATGCGGGGCCTTGATGGAGCCATCCTTTCTGCAGACGGCAACTACCTGGCAGTTACTTATTATTCTGCGGCTTCCCCAAACGTTTCTGCTGGCGTAAAAATCTACGACATGAATACCCGCACCTTCTTTGATGCCGGCGTAAAAGGTTTAAAAGATGGCGCAATCGTTTATAAAGACGGCCGCTTTTATCTTGTGGGCCAGCGTTATGAGAGTCCTTACAACTATATAGAAAGTTACGAGCTGATTGCCCAGGGCAACTCAAGCCGTATTGCGGGCCTTAAAAAAGTATCGTCTGTAGAGCAGCCGCTTTTTGCCTTCTCTGGCAGCTTTGTTGACTGCGGTCAGGGTAACTTTGCCTATATCCAAAATGACGGTCTTCACTTTGCCCTTTGCATTTGC
>JAEEGH010025003.1_pt1 | contig 12008 bp, 10 predicted proteins | sample 9134181 | NCBI WGS metagenome assembly JAEEGH01 (sample SAMN16246544, study PRJNA631951) | gut metagenome | biome: gut microbiome; feature: rumen; material: DP-attached | host: Bos | place: Iran: Karaj | collected 2018-10
GCAGTCGATTCTTGGTGATTATCTTCTCGCCTATACCGCGCTCGGACTTGCCGGGTTGTGCTGCAAGCAGAAAAACGGCTTCTTTTTGGGCATTGTTGTCGGCTCGCTGGCCCGCTTTCTGGTGCACTGGGTCGTCGGTGCAACCGTCTGGGCAGAGTATATGCCTGATACCTTTTTCGGGTTGACCATGCACAGCCCCTGGTTTTATTCCGTGCTCTACAACGGCAGTTACATGGTGATCGACATGATCCTCTGCCTGATCGTGGGCCTGCTGCTGTGGAAGCCACTCGGAAAATTCATCCGTGGCGAAGACCTCGCCGGCTGAGGAAGCTCCGGCACTTCATCTGACTCTTCCATAATCGAAACAGAACAGCGGATGTTTGAGGACACCATCCTCGGATATCCGCTGTTTTCTCCTTTTTTTGTGAAAATAATAATAAAAATGCGGCTTTTCTTCGCTTGTTTTTCGTGCAGTATTATGATATATTGTTTTTAACCATGAAAAATCGCAACAATATATCGCAACAACATTTTACATTAATAAAGGAGAGAACTGAATGACCTACAACATCATTACCCCTGAAATCGCTGAACAGATGAAAGCGATCGTCGGCGCGGATCGCTTCTTTATGGGCGAGGACATCAGCGCTGACTACAGCCATGATGAAATGCCGATTTACGGCAAAAAGATGCCCGAGGCGGTATGCGAAGTGGAGAGCACAGAAGAAGTTGCCGCTCTGATGAAGATCTGCAACGAGAACAAGATCCCTGTGACCCCGCGCGGCGCGGGCACGGGACTTGCCGGTGGCGCGGTGCCTCTTGCCGGCGGCCTCATCATCTGTACCAAGCGGATGAACAAGATCCTCAGCTATGACCTGAAGAACCTGTGCGTGCATACGCAGGTCGGCGTTCTGCTGAAGGATCTGGCGGCGGACGCGGTAGAGCACGGTCTGTTCTATCCCCCCGATCCCGGTGAAAAGACGGCAACAGTCGGTGGCAACGTCTCGACGAACGCTGGCGGCATGCGTGCGGTAAAATACGGCGTAACACGTGACTATGTTCTCGCCATGACAGTTGTTCTTCCCTCCGGTGAGATCATGCATCTTGGCAAAACGGTTTGCAAGACAAGCTCCGGCTACAGCCTCCTGCATCTGATCATCGGCTCCGAAGGCACGTTGGGCATCGTCACCGAGCTGACGCTGAAGCTGGTGCCGGCGCCGAAGTGCGATGTGTCCCTGATCCTCCCGTTCACCGAACTGGCTGACGCGATCGCTGCTGTCCCGCCCATCAAGCTTGCCGGCCTCGACCCGCAGTCCATTGAGTTTATGGACGCTGATATTGTGAAGTCCTCCGCGGCATTCACCGGAAATCCGATCTTCCCCGAGGAAGTCGGAGGCGAACCGGTCGGCGCCTGCATTCTGGTAACGCTGATCGGCAACACGGAAGACGAGCTGGATATCAAGATGGAGAGCCTTGCCGAGGTCGCGGAAGAAGTAGGTGCGATGGACGTTCTCGTCGTCGACACGCCGAATCTGAAGAGAGAAGTCTGGGCTGCACGCAGTGCCTTCCTGACAGCGATTGAAGCCGATACGAAGCTCCTCGACGAGATGGACGTTGTAGTACCGGTGGACAAGATTGCAGACTTCCTGCTGTTTGTGCGTGAGACTGGCGAAAAGTATGGCATGCGGATCCGCAACTTCGGGCATGCGGGCGACGGCAACCTGCACATTTACTGCTGCTCCAACGACATGGAACTCGATGAATTCCTTGAGAAGGACAAGCTGGTCATGGACGAGTGCTACAGAAAGTGCACCGAGTTCGGCGGCCAGGTTTCCGGTGAGCACGCCATCGGCCACGCGAAGAAAGAGTACCTGCAGGAGTCTGTAGGCGACGTTGCCTATGGTCTGATGGGTCAGATCAAGAAGGTCTTCGATCCGAACATGATCCTCAACCCGGGCAAAGTCTGCACCGATCTGTAATTTTCTCTGGCGCATTTATCAAACCTGATAAAAGAAACGGGACCGTAACAAATCCCGTTTCTTTTTTTATTCTGTCTGCCTGCTAAGAATTCTGCTTCCCTGGATCACATGATCCCTCTCAAAAGCCTGGTTGATCGTATTCAGCACAGTTTTTTTGTCCGCGCTCCAGAGCGGTGCTATCAAGTCCCTCTTCGCTCCGTCCCCGGTCAACCGGTGGACCACCATCTCCGGCGGGATGCTTTCCAGGCAACATTCCAGAATATTTACATACTGTGGAAGCGTGAGCGGTTCAAATTTTCCGTTCTCATAGTCCGCAGCCATGTCCGTCCCCTTCAGAATATGAAGCAGCTGAAACTTGATCCCATCCGCGCCTCTCTGCCCGATGTATTCAGCCGTCTGCCGCATCATCTCCGGCGTCTCACCCGGAAGGCCCAGGATCATATGCACGATAACTTTGATTTTCTCCCGCTTCAGTCTTTGGACCGCATCCTCAAAAACAGAAAGCGGATATCCTCGGCGGATCGCCTCCGCAGTAGCTGGATGAATCGTCTGAAGCCCCAGTTCAACCCAGACCGGTTTGATGGCGTTCAGTTCCGAGAGAAGCGCGATAACGTCTTCTCCCAGACAGTCCGGCCTGGTTCCGATTGAAAGCACCGCTATATCCGGGTGGGAAATCACGGTTCCATATAAAGTCCGGAGCTGCTCGACTGGCGCGTATGTGCCGGTGTAGCTCTGGAAATAGGCGATGTACCGCTTTGCGCCTTTCCCCGCTACGACATACTTTGCCGTTTCGATCGCTGCAAACACGTTATCTCCAACCGGAATGGCAAAATCTCCGCTGCCGGCCGCACAGAAGGAGCAGCCGCGCGTGTCGATCGTACCGTCTCGTGTTGGGCATGTAAAACCACCATCCAGCGCAAGCTTATAGACTTTTTCCCCAAACTGTTCCTGCAGGACCTGATTGATGCTTCTGTAGTGTTTCGTCATGTTTCATCGTCTTCCAATCCGTACCAGAGCAGTTCGTTATAACCGGCATTTGCCTCAAAGCTCTCTTTTTTCTTTTTCCAGGCGTCGATCTCTGCCCGGATCGCCAGCATCTCATCAACGACAACAGCAGCATCTGTCGGCCGTGCATAGTTCAAATAGGCTGTCATACGGTCGATTGCCTTTGGGCTTCCAAGCTGCCTTGCGATCAGTTCGCCAAGTTCCGCAGGGAATCCAAGATATTCAATCGTTGAAATCAGCGCATTCCGGGAAGAATTCCAGATGTCATTCATAGTCTTTTTCATTTGTTTTTTCACAGATTCTGTATTTTACCCTTTCTTCCCTTTTTTGTTCTGTTTCAACGTACTGAAAAACATAGTTATTATAGCAGAAGATGCAAGAAAAAGCACCTGCGGGAGCAGGTGCTTCTTCCATATTTTAAGATGTTTCTATTTGTTTTTCGGCAAACTGCACTTGTGCAGCATCCGGGCGCCGTTGACGATCGACAACACGCCGACTGTCACCCCAAACAGGATGGAGAGTATCCCAACGGTCAGGCTCAGGGCCCCGCTGCGGATCAGGAGGTTACGGTTCTCGTCCACCGCTTACTTCTTCTCCTGGTCGAAGGTCTTCTTCGCCTCTTCCCAGCCGGCCTTCAGGCTCTTGAACGCGGCGAACGCGAACTCCTTCACGTCGTCGGCCTTGTCGCCCGCGATCGCCTGGAACTTCTCCGCGGCGTCCTGCAGGGCGGCTTTCGCGGCGTCGACCTTCGCCTCGATCTCGGCCTTCACGTCGACTTCCTCGCCGACGACCTCTTCGACCTTCTCTTCCGCTTCCATGTCCCTGATGGCGGCCTGCGCGGCGGCCAGGCGGGCGATGGGAACGCGGAACGGGCTGCAGGACACGTAGTCGAGGCCGACCCTGTGGAAGAACTCCACGGAGCTCGGGTCGCCGCCGTGCTCGCCGCAGACGCCCAGGTGCAGGTCGGGACGCGTGGCGCGGCCCAGTCTGCAGGCCATGTCGACGAGCTTGCCGACGCCGATCTGGTCGACCTTCGCGAACGGGTCGTTCTCGTAAATCTTGCGGTCGTAGTAGGAGCCGAGGAACTTGCCGGCGTCGTCGCGGCTGAAGCCGAACGTCATCTGGGTCAGGTCGTTGGTGCCGAAGGAGAAGAACTCGGCTTCCTTCGCGATCTCGTCGGCCGTCAGGGCGGCGCGCGGAATCTCGATCATCGTGCCGACCAGGTACTTCATGCCGGTGCCGGACGCGGCGATCAGCTCGTCAGCGACGCGGACGACGACGTCCTTCACGTACTTGAGCTCCTTGACCTCGCCCACCAGCGGGATCATGATCTCGGGCACCATCGTCCACTCGGGATGGCGCGCCTGCACGGCCAGGGCCGCCTTGATGACGGCGCGGGTCTGCATCTCGGCGATCTCGGGATAGGTGACGCAGAGGCGGCAGCCGCGGTGGCCCATCATGGGGTTGAACTCGTGCAGGGAGGCGATGATCGCCTTGATCTGCTCGACGGTCTTGCCCTGGGCGGCGGCGAGGGCCGCGATGTCCTCTTCCTCGGTCGGCACGAACTCGTGCAGAGGCGGGTCGAGGTAGCGGATGGTGACCGGGCAGCCTTCCATGGCCTCGTAGATGCCCTCGAAGTCGGCCTGCTGCATCGGCTCCAGCTTCGCCAGTGCCGCGACGCGCTCCTCCAGCGTGTCGGCGCAGATCATCTCGCGGAACGCGGCGATGCGGTCGCCCTCGAAGAACATGTGCTCGGTGCGGGTCAGGCCGATGCCCTGCGCGCCCAGCTCGCGGGCCTTCGCGGCGTCATGCGGCGTGTCGGCGTTCGTGCGCACGCCCAGGCGGCGGTACTTGTCCGCCCAGCCCATGATGCGGCCGAACTCGCCGGCGATGGTCGCGTCGACCGTCGGGATGATGCCGTCGTAGATGTTGCCGGTGGAGCCGTCGATGGAGATGCAGTCGCCCTCGTGGTAGGTCTTGCCGCCGAGCTCGAACTTCTTGTTCTCCTCGTCCATCTTGATGTCGCCGCAGCCGGAGACGCAGCACTTGCCCATGCCGCGCGCCACGACCGCCGCGTGGCTCGTCATGCCGCCGCGCACCGTCAGGATGCCCTGCGCCGCCTTCATGCCCTCGATGTCCTCGGGGCTCGTCTCCAGACGCACCAGGACGACCTTCTCCTTGCGGGCCTGCCACGCCTTCGCGTCCTCGGCCGAGAACACGACCTTGCCGCACGCGGCGCCGGGGCTCGCGCCCAGGCCCTTGCCGATCGGCGTCGCCGCCTTCAGCTTCGCCGCGTCGAACTGCGGGTGGAGCAGCGTGTCGAGGTTGCGCGGGTCGATCATCAGAACGGCCTTCTTCTCGTCGATCATGCCCTCGTCAACGAGGTCGCACGCGATCTTCAGCGCGGCCTGCGCCGTGCGCTTGCCGCTGCGGCACTGCAGCATGTACAGCTTGCCGTTCTCGACGGTGAACTCCATGTCCTGCATGTCGCGGTAGTGGTTCTCCAGCAGCGCGCACACGTCGACGAACTGCCTGTACGCCTCGGGGAACTTCTCTTCCATCTGGGAGATGGGCATCGGGGTGCGCACGCCGGCCACCACGTCTTCGCCCTGCGCGTTCGTCAGGAACTCGCCCATCAGCTTCTTCTCGCCCGTCGCCGGGTCGCGCGTGAAGGCGACGCCGGTGCCGGAGTTGTCGTTCAGGTTGCCGAACACCATCGGCATCACGTTGACCGCCGTGCCCCAGGAATACGGGATGTCATTGTCGCGGCGGTACACGTTCGCGCGCGGGTTGTCCCAGCTGCGGAACACGGCGCGGATCGCTTCGTACAGCTGCACCTTCGGGTCGGAGGGGAAATCCTCGCCGATCTGCTTCTTGTACTCCGCCTTGAACTGCTCGGCCAGCTCCTTCAGGTCCTGCGCCGTCAGGTCAACGTCGTACACCACGCCCTTCGCGGCCTTCATCGCGTCGATCAGCTGCTCGAAGTACTTCTTGCCGACTTCCATGACAACGTCGGAGAACATCTGGATGAAGCGGCGGTACGAGTCGTACACGAAACGCTCGAACTTCGGGTCGGGGTTGCCGGCGATCATCGCCGCCACGACCTCGTCGTTGAGACCGAGGTTCAGGATCGTGTCCATCATGCCCGGCATCGACGCGCGCGCGCCCGAACGCACCGACACCAGCAGCGGGTTCTCCAGGTCGCCGAACTTCTTGCCGTTGATCGTCTCCATGATCTCGACGTTCTTCATGATCTCCGCCATGATCTCGTCGTTGATCCTGCGCCCGTCTTCGTAATACTGCGTGCACGCTTCCGTCGTGATCGTGAAGCCCTGGGGCACCGGAAGACCGATGTTGCTCATCTCCGCCAGGTTCGCTCCCTTGCCGCCGAGCAGCTCTCGCATGGATGCATTGCCCTCAGAAAACAGGTAAACATACTTTTTGCTCATAGAAACATCCTTTCTAATACAAGTTTTAAAACTTGCTAATTTACTTTTTAACCATCTGTTAGAATACCAAAAAAATGTTTCGAAATCAATGCATTTTCTTTACAAAATATACTATTTTCGCGCAGAAATTTCGTTGCTGATTTCCGCAAATTCACTAAGTGTCAGCATTTCCCCGCGAATCTTCGGGTCCAGGCCGCATTTTTGCAGGATCGTCTCTGTTTCTTCCTTGCTGAGATCGGGAAAAGCAGCCGTCAGTGCGTTCGGCAGCGTCTTTCTGCGCTGGTTGAACGCGGCGCGGATAACGCGGAAGAACAGCTCCTCGTCGGTCACTTCGCAGAGGGGCGTTTCGCGCCTGCAAAGGAGCACCACAGCAGAAGTCACTTTCGGCTGCGGCACAAAGCAGTGCGGCGGGACCGTAAAGAGAAGCTCCGGCTCGTAATACCACTGCATGAACAGGCCGAAGGCACCGTAATCCTTGCTGCCGGGGCCGGCGCAGATGCGCTCCGCCACTTCCTTCTGGACCATCACGCACACACGCTCGAAGCACCCCGCTTTCACAACGGCGGTGAGCACGGGACTGGTGATGTTGTACGGCAGGTTGGCGCAGACCAGCTTTGTAAGACCCGGAAGTTTTTCCTCCGCCAGCGCACGCAGGTCCTGCTTCATCACGTCGCCGAACACCAGCTCTACGTTTTCAAGGCCTTCCAGTGTCTCCTGCAGGACGGGGGCGAGGCTGCGGTCCAGTTCCACGGACACTACTTTCCCGGCCCGGGTCGCGAGCTGTTCCGTCAGGCAGCCGATCCCGGGGCCGATCTCCACCACGCCGCAGGTTTCGTCCGCTCCGGACGCTTCTGCGATGCGCCGCGGGACCGAAGCGTCGATCAGGAAATTCTGTCCCATCGATTTGGAAAAACGGAAGCCGTGCCGTTCCAGCAGACGGCGGATATCCGCATAATCCGTCAGGTTCATGGTCTGCTCCCGCTTTCTTTTTTCAGAATCTTCTCATAGCCGCGGCACTGGGCAGCGAGGCCCGGGTCCGGCTCGATCGTGAGATTGCCGCGGTAGCGGTATCCGCAGCTGCGCAGCAGATTCTGGATAGCTTTGTTGTCTTTGTGGGTGTCGGTGCGGATGCAGCGCAGGCCGAGCGCCCGGCACTGCTGATCCACGAAACGGAGCATATGCGCGGACAACCCTGTTCCGCGATATGCGGCGCCGACAGCCGCCCGATGCAGCACGCAGTGTTCCATGCCTTCCGTCCACTTACCGTCGGTGATCTCATCGTACCGCGGCTCCGGGAGCGGTGACAGCACGAAGAACGCCGCGACCTCGCTGCCGTGGAGGACAACGAAACACTCGCCTCTCGCCATATCCTCCCGGAACACCGTTTCGTCCGGGTAGGTCCCCTGCCACTGGTTCAGGCTGAACTTTCTGAGGTAAGGCCGCGCCTCTTCCACGATCTGCACGATCGCAGGCAGGTCCTCTTCTCCGGCGGGACGGAAGGTGATCGGCTCGGTCAGCTGCTTTCGGCCGCTTTCCTTTCGAATCTCGGCCATCAGCTGCCGGTCGGTCTCATTGACAAAAGAAAACTTCTCGAACAGGTCCGGGCGCTTTTCCTTCGTGCGCTGCAGCTGCTGCTTCCGCCGCCAGCGGTCCACCTTTTCGTGGTCGCCCTGCAGAAGCACTTCCGGGACCGCCCGGCTTTCCCAGACCTCCGGCCTCGTGTACTGCGGATACTCCAGCAGTCCGTCCCAGTGGCTCTCGCCGATATAGCACTGCTCGTCGGCCAGTACGCCTGGCACCAGACGACAGACGGCGTCGGCAACAGCCATAGCCGCGATCTCGCCGCCGGTAAGCACAAAATCACCCAGCGAGATCTCCTCGTCGACACAGGCTTCGATAAAGCGTTCGTCTACGCCCTCGTAGTGGCCGCATACCAGCACGAGGTGATCGTAATCGCGCTGGAGCCGTTTTGCCGTCTCCTGCGTGAATGTCTTTCCCTGGGGAGAGAGATAGATCACGCGCGTCCTCTGTGACGGGTCCGACCGGTCGACGACCGATTCCAGGCAGCTTTTCAGTGGCTGTGCCATCATGACACAGCCGTAGCCGCCGCCATAGGGATAATCGTCCACCTGGCATTGTTTGTTTTCCGTATAGTCCCGGATCTGGACACAGCGGATATCCACGATCCCTTTTTTCGCCGCCCTGCCGATGATGCTCTCATGCAGGACCGCATGGACCGTATCCGGGAACAGCGTCAGAATATCGATCTTCAAAGTGTTACATCCCTTCGATCAGCCGGACAGTCACGACGCCGGCCTCCGCGTCCACATGGCGGATGAACTCGTCCACCGCGGGGATCAGCCTTTCCCTGCCCTCCGTATCCGTCACCACATAGATGTCGGATGCCGGGCGTTCGAGGATATCGGTGAGAGTACCGACGGGCGTTCCGTCTTCCAGGCAGACGGAGGCGCCGATGATATCCTGGAGAAAGTACTCTCCCGGAGCAAGCCCCGCGTCTTCGCGTGCGATCTGGACCGTCTTCCCTTTCAGGACCATCGCCGCGTTTACGTCATCGATCCCTTCCAGCGCCGTCAGCAAAAACCGCTTCTGAATCCGCGGCGCACGCATCCGAATCGCTTTCCCATCCACATAGACGGTCGGGAAGCGCTTGAGAAACGCAGGGCTGTCCAGCCAGACTTCGATCTTCACTTCACCTTTTACACCGTGCGTATTCACGATACGGCCGGCGTCGATAAACCGTGATTTAGCCATTGTCTTCCGGCACTGCGATCGGCGCAACGGCATTGAACTGCGAAAGCACGATATCCGTGTCGACGCTCTTCAGTTCCATGCTGATATCCATGCCGCCAAGGCCATACTGCTCCAGCATGGTCTCCATCTGCTCTCCGACGAGGTCTCTCAGAAAGACCGCCAGATCCGTACGGACACGTACGATGTAATCATCGTCATTGACCCAGATGCTGAGCGGGAACCGACCGTTTTCGCTTTCTTCGGAGGTCTCGCTCTCGCCGTTCAGCCATCCCATCAGCTCTTCAGCAAGCGCCTGCGGAATCACTCCATCGTACCGTCTGGCCGGCTCGCCGTTCACCGCGTCGTCCATCGGCTCGGTGAAATACTCGCTCCAGCGTGCTGCCAGCTTCGTAAGCTGAAGGATCGACTGCGGTTTTACCTCTTCGCTCTGAATCACGATCGTCTCTTCCCCGCTGTCGCTTCCGCCGGGATGGACGACCAGCGTGTCGCCTTTCTGGACGATGGTGTAGATCAGGTCTTTTTCCACACCGAGAACAGAGAGCTTCAGATCGGTCTGTATGATCAGAGGATCGGTCTGAACATCGACGCCGCCGGTAACAAGCGCATCCGCCGAAACTTCCTGCCCGGATAGATCCAGCGCGATCTCCATATCGACATTTACATCGGCGTGAAAGCTCTTCAGTCTGCTCATTTTATAGGCGGTCTTCAGCATCTGTGTCTGAAAAGAACCGCAGCCGCTGAGCGCCAGCGTCATGCTGACGACCAGCAGCAGGATCAACAGTTTCCTGCAGGTTTTTTTCATTTACAATCTCCCCATGAGCCGCGGCGGAAAGCGCCGCGGACGGTCTGAAAAGCGACAAGTGCGTGCTCAGACAATTCTCTGACCACGCACTTATCAATATTTCTGCATTTCTGCGCAAAGCGCTCAGTCAAGAATCTCGACGGAAACTTTCTTGCCCTTTCTCTGGGCAACGGCCCGCATCAGCACCCGGATCTGTTTCACGATCCTGCCCTGCCGGCCTATGACCTTGCCCATATCGCCATCGGCAACACTGACTTCAAAAATCGTCTCGCCGTCGACTTTGCGCTCGGTCACAGAAACCTCATCGGGATGATCGACAAGGCTCTGCACTATATAGGTCAAAAGTTCTTTCATGCTGATGAAACTCCTTTATCAGGCCTCAACCTTTTTCAGCAGGCCGCGAACGGTATCTGTGGGCTGTGCGCCATTGGAGACCCAATACTGGACACGGTCCATGTTGACCTTCAGCTTTTCGCCATCGGCCATGGGATCATAAGTGCCGACTTCTTCGATAAAGCGGCCATCACGCGGAGCGCGGGAATCAGCCACCACGATGCGATAATAGGGAGCCTTCTTTGCGCCCATTCTGCGAAGTCTGATCTTTACCATTATTATCTTCACCTCCATAAAATATTTGAAACAGCAAAATTTATATTACAACCGCTTTCGCGGATTGTAAGCCATATCTCAGAATCCGAACCCGCCAAGGCCGCCGAAGCCACCCATGCCGCCCAAACGGCTCATCTTCTTCTGCAGCTTTTTCATGTTCTTGCCGCTGAACTGCTTCATCATCTGCTGCATTGCATCATACTGCTTGATCACACGGTTCACGTCCACCACCGAAGTGCCGGACCCTGCGGCGATCCTCTTTTTCCGGCTGGAATTGAGGATCGAAGGATTATCCCGTTCGGCCTGAGTCATGGATAGGATGATGGCTTCCTGGCGGGAAAGGAGCTTCTCGTCCATTTTTGCGCCTTTCAGTGCTTTGGCGTCCATACCGGGGATCATGCCGGCCAGATCGCCGAGGTCGCCCATGTTCCGGATCTGATTCATCTGATCCAGATAATCACTGAGCGTGAAGCGGTTCGCCTTCAGCTTTTCGGCCGCTTCCAGCGCTTTCTTTTCATTAAAGCTCTGTTCGGCCTTTTCGATCAGCGTAAGCACATCTCCCATGCCCAGGATGCGGGACGCCATCCGGTCTGGGTGGAACGCCTCGATCATATCGAGCTTCTCGCCGGTACCGATGAATTTAATCGGCTTCCCGGTCGCCGCACGGATGGAAAGAGCGGCACCGCCGCGGGCATCACCGTCCAGCTTGGTGAGCATCACACCGGTAATGCCGAGCGCCTCGTCAAAAGCCGTCGCGGCGTTTACAGCGTCCTGACCGGTCATCGCGTCGACCACGAGGAGGATCTCTGACGGTTCCACCGCGTCGCGGATGTTCTGAAGCTCCGTCATCAGCGCCTCATCGATATGCAGGCGACCGGCCGTATCCAGAAACACGATATCGTTGCCGTAGCGTTTGGCATGTTCAACAGCCGCCTTCGCGATATCCACAGGATCGATCTGGCCCATCTGAAACACGGGAATATCCAGCTGTGCACCGACCGTTTCCAGCTGCTTGATGGCGGCCGGACGGTAAACATCGCACGCAGCCAGCAGCGGCCGTTTCCCCTGTTTGCGGATGAAGCTTGCGAGCTTGGCGCCGTTCGTTGTTTTTCCGGCGCCCTGCAGGCCGACCAGCATCACGACGGAGGGCGATTTTGAACTGATGTTCAGCTTCTGGTTTTCACCGCCCATCAGTGTGCACAGTTCTTCATTGACGATCTTTACGACCATCTGCGCAGGTGAAAGCGCTTCCAGCACTTCCTGCCCACTGGCGCGTTCCGTCACGGTCTTGGTAAATTCCTTGACGACCTTATAGCTGACGTCGGCTTCCAGCAGCGCAAGACGCACCTCACGCATGGCTTCCTTGATGTCAGCCTGCGTCAGACGGCCCTT
>JAEEGH010025005.1_pt1 | contig 12007 bp, 7 predicted proteins | sample 9134181 | NCBI WGS metagenome assembly JAEEGH01 (sample SAMN16246544, study PRJNA631951) | gut metagenome | biome: gut microbiome; feature: rumen; material: DP-attached | host: Bos | place: Iran: Karaj | collected 2018-10
GTGCCGTAACAAACTATGAAAACGGCGCACGATACAAGGCTATATTTACAGGGAGTGCCGCCTATCCTACGCTCGCCAAAAACATGGGTTGGGAGTATGACGTGTCCAAGGTCGCAATCCCATATTTCATGGCTGCCGGTACCGGCAAGTCTGACGATTCCGGCAATGATCCGGAAACAAGCTACGGCGGCGTCTCTCCGCTTTCCGCGCTGACCGCAAACTATAACAACATCGCGGACGACGTGCCAAAGCTCCGGGCACGAGCTGCCGGGGCCGAGCACGAGCAGATGCTGATGCGCTCGGACGGCTACATGACCGCCTGGATGCTGTATCAGCTCACCGGCGATGAAGAAGCCGGATCGGTATTTCTCGGAGAAAACGCGGAGATTCTCCACAACGCCAACTGGCAGGATGTGGAGAAGAATCATTGACTCTCATTATGATCGACTGGTTGAATTAATTTCCAATGTTGGCTCTTCTACAGGTAAGATCATATAAGAAGCAGGCGCAGGCTTTCGCAAGCCTGCGCCCTGTATTCTACATGTCAGTCCGAATAGATCAGTTCTCGAAGCACGATTTCTTCCGCTCGGCTTCGGATATTGTTCATACGACGCACCCACTCCATTTGATCAGCAGCTTTGAACTCTTCGGTCACGCCTTCCCGTATCGCCATTTGCAGGGCGAGCAACTCCATGCGCTCCTTGCAAGCCTTATCAATCTCGGCCAGGTGCTGAAACAGATGACCGGTCGTTAGGAGATTGGTGTACAGCACTGGCCGGTGCTCCTTCAGATAGCGCTTCAGCATCCGGCCATATTTTCCGAGAGGGGACTGCTCGGTTTCACTGAGCACCAGATTGGGGATGAGATAGTCCCCGATCTGAGTATATGTTCCGCTCATCTGCTCAAAGGTAGATTTTTGCATTTTGTAATCCTCCATATTATTGTCGGTTTTCGCTCGCTAGAAAAAAGTTCCTGTGGATGGGTTCAAAAGGACATCCAACAAACATCTAACGAGCGGCGAACAGGCGAGCACATATTTTCCAATTATTTACTATACTCGCCTGTTACCAGAACTGGTTTCTGGCAGATGAACGCCGTTTGCATCCAACAAAACATCTAACAAACTACTGATTTTTTGCATCTGGCGCGGATGTTGGCGTTGCAGGCACGATGGCCGAAAAAGCCTGAAAAATCAAGGCTTTTCGCGGAACGCAGCGGCACGGCGCGGTACGCACCGGAATGGATTTTCTCAAATTCAGGTTCTAGTGCTCACTCCGGGCGTGCGGGTTCAAGTCCCGCCTCGCGCACCATGAAAGAAACCTCTTTTGTCTACCAGAGCAAGAGAGGTTTTCTTGTTGTTTTTGGCAGCACCGTATGGTATAATTAATACGATAAATCGATCTTTGAGGAGCGCTTGTTATGATCGAGATAAAAGAAACAACGATCAAAGATATTGATAATGTTCAAAGACTTTGGGCTGACGGCGATGTTATGCGGTTTGTTGGATTCCCCGATGGATTGCACCAAACAACTGAGGAAATGAAAGGTTGGTTTCGGTGGATCGAATCCAATCGGCCGGTTCTGAATCACTACTCGATATTTGAAGACGGGAACTACTGCGGAGAATCTTTTTATGAGATCGATGCAGCGCATCGAAGCGCCGCTCTGGACATAAAACTGTTTGGATTTGCACGGGGACGTGGAATTGCAGCGGCAGGGCTCTCCCATGCGATCAGGGAAGCGTTCCTGAACGGCGCAGAGACCGTTTGGGTCGATCCGAATCCGGGAAACATGAAAGCAATCGCATTGTATGAGAGGCTTGGCTTTCAGCAGAAAGACTTTCCTGAGTACCTGATTTCCGAGGATCAGGAGCAAATCTCAATCTATATGGAACTTCGCAAAAACTGATTCCATACGCATATTTCGGTTTGCAGAGGCAACCGGCACGACGGCGCGTACCTTTTTGCTTTTCTTTCTATGGTTTGGTACCTTTTAGCGCGTCTTTCGCAAAAAAAACGGTCGTCCCGAAAGGGACGGCCGTTTTGTTTTGGCCCGGGAGGGGGTGGGAATGACCCGCCCGTGAACGGGGCCCCCATGAAAGCGGACGCATTCATGGGGGAAAGGAAGATCGGGCGAAGCCGAGCCGCCGGCGTCCGCCAGCGGGCGCAGAGGTCGATCTTTCTGGCCAAGCTGAAAATCGATGTCGTCCCGATCAAGGCGTATTATATTAAAACAACCTGCACGAGATCGGAAAGACGCTTGCATCTTTCGACGGAACCGATCTTGCGATCTATGATCGTGACCGCACGATCTATGACTGCTCTAAGTATCGGACAAAGCTGGACAGCGAGACCTTCAGTAAGGTGATCAACGCTTATGTTGCGGATGATGAAAAGAATCTGGGCAATCTGTCCCTGTATGCAAAAGAGCTCGGCCTGTATAAACGGGTCATGGATTTGATGGAGGTAATGCTCAATGGCAGCAGCAGAAAAATAATTGTTAAGGACGGGTATCGATCACGTGAAGAAGACTTATGTCCTGTCCACTACCCGCCGATCTATGCACTCCTTTCGTTTTTTCAGATAAGGAAAAGACTACAAGTTATCCCTTGCTTTTTTTCATCTATAATGATATTATTATATCAAGATATAATGATATCATTTGAATGTTGAGGGAGGTGATCCACGTGGACGATAAAACAAAGCAAGTACAAGTTCGATTGACCCCAGAAAAGCACAGTCAATTGAAAGGGACGCTTGCACTTGAAGATCGTAAACTCGTGGATTTTTTTAATGACGCTGCCTCAGCGTATTTAAAAGACCCAAAAAAATATGAAGAAATGATCTCGAAAATATTGGAGGGCTCATGATATGGTTGATACAAAAGTGGTTGTTATTCCTGAAGGAAAGATTTGCGACTATGTCGACGGGAAGTTTCGCAATGATACGCCAGAAGAATATGTTCGGCAGACGATCGAGAAAAGATTGGTAAACGAGCACAAGTACTTGCCTTCTCAGATAAAAATTGAGTATACTCTCCAAGTCGGCTCTCGCAAACCTCGAGCCGATATTGTCATTTGGGATCGTGATGCGGCGGATCAGTCTCAAGGAAATATCAAGCTCATTATTGAATGCAAAAAGGAAACTGTTGACGCTAAAAACGCCAAGGACGGTATTGGTCAGTTGCAGTCCTATATGTCTGTTTGCCCTAATTGCGAGTGGGGCATGTGGACGAACAGTGTTCAAAAATATGTGTTCCTGAAAACCGTTGACGCTGCGGGCAATATCCGCTTCATGGAATACAACGACATCCCTTCTGCCGACGGAAATCTGGATGATGTTAACCGGCCCACCAGAAAGAGCCTAAAAAATGCCTCTGACGATAACTTGCTGTTCGTTTTCAAGACCTGCCATAACCACATCTATGTGAATGACGGTATGCAGAAGCAGCCGGCTTTCTTTGAACTGTTGAAAGTAATATTCTGCAAGATCGAGGACGAAAGGAACTATTCCAACCCGCTGGAGTTTTATACCACCTCGGAAGAGCGTTCCAATCCTGACGGCCAGCTAACGGTTCAGAAGCGTATCTCAAAGATTTTCCAGCGAGTGAAGAAACGCCATGGCAGGATTTTCGATGCGAACGACGAAATCAAGCTGACGCCGCGAAGCCTTGCCTATATTGTTAGCGAGCTTCAGCGTTACAGCCTGCTGAACACAAATATTGATATCAAAGGCAAAGCCTATGAGGAGATCGTGGGTGCGAATCTTCGTGGGGACCGCGGAGAGTTCTTCACGCCACGTAACGTCATGAAGATGACGGTCGAAATGATCAATCCGAAGCTCAACGAACGCGTAGTTGACACCTCGTGCGGAACAGGCGGCTTCGTGGTGACCGCTATGACTCATGTGATTTCCCAGCTTGAGCAGAGTTTTGTCTCAGAGCTTGGAGTGAAGAAGCAAGACTGGGATGCAAACACAATCCGGGCGTTCCAAGACAAGATTTCCGAAATAGCCAAAACGAATTTCTTCGGCTTTGATATCAACCCGGATCTTGTAAAAGCGACTAAGATGAACATGGTCATGAACAATGACGGTAGCGGGAATATCCTTCAAACGAACTCTCTTCTTCCTCCTCACGAATGGTCAGATGAATTCAAAACGCGTCTGGCAGAAGCGCTCGATATTCAGAAGTCATCGATCAGAAATCACAAGTCCATCGAATTCTTTGACGTGATTGTCACAAATCCGCCGTTCGGGAGCAAAATTCCGATCAAAGACAAGAGCATTCTGGAACAATTCGAACTTGCTCATATTTGGGAAAACAACAAGAAAAAGGGCACTTGGACTATGACAGACCGGCTCCAGTCTTCTGTCCCGCCCGAAATCTTATTTATTGAGCGCTGCACACAATTCCTGGTTCCTGGAGGGCGGCTCGGCATAGTCCTTCCTGATTCCATCCTCGGCTCTCCCGGTCTTGGCTATATCAGAGAGTGGATGATTCGGAACCACCGCATTGTGGCAAGCATCGACCTACACCAGGATACTTTCCAACCCCGTAACGGGACTCAGACTTCCGTGTTGTTCCTGCAGAAAAAGACCCAAGCCCAGAAAGACACTGAAGAAAAAAGCGGGCAGATGGCAGATTACAATATCTTCATGGCTATGGTAGAGAAAATCGGGCACGACAAGCGCGGGAATCCTTTATTCAAGCGCGACAAAGAAGGAAACGAGATCCTTGTTCCCGACAAGAACAACGTGCTAGTTGTCGGCGAAACCGGCGACGGAACGCGGACAGTCGCACATGAACAAAGAGTAAAAGTCGAGGATGATCAGACTCCCGATGTCCCCGCGATCTTTGCTGAGTGGAAAGCGCAGGAGGGCTTGTCATGGTAAGCGGAAATGTGGCATATACGCTGCGTGACAATGCTGTTCCGGAAGTTGAGGTTGCCGAATCTCCACTGAAGTATTGTACGGTAACACTGTCGGACGTCATTTCCAGAGGCAAGCGGCTGGAAGCCAGCGTGTTTGATGTGGAGGCAAAACATGCTCGGGCGGCGGTTGAACACGGCAAGTACCCTGTAAAGATGGTTGGCGGGCTTGATGGCCTTGTAAGTGCGTATGTCTGCGGACGCTTTAAGCGGATTTGGGTAGAAGATTCAGACCTTCCCATCTTTCAGCCATCTTCTATTACGGATATCTATCCGACACCCGATGGGTATATTTCTCACAAGACCCAGACGGACATTAAGGCGCTCAGAGTACATGCCGGCCAGGTTCTCATGACCTGTTCCGGTACAATAGGTAAGCTCTCTTTTGTATCAAAGACTCTGGATAAGCAGATTTTTAGTCATGATCTTCTCAGGATTGACAGCAAGACTCCGGAAGATGCCGGTTATATCTATGCTTACCTGAAAAGTGCAACAGGAAACAAGATACTGCTTTCGAACAGTTACGGCGCAGTAATAACGCATATTGAGCCAGAGCATCTCGCGTCAGTTCCTATCCCCGACGCGCCTTTTGAAATCAAGAAACGCGTTAATGATTTGATCGTAGAGTCGTACGCGCTGCGCGATGAATCGAACTCTTTACTTGATCAGGCGAAAGCACTTCTTGCCGCAGAACTCCAGTTACCGGATATCCGCGATTTTGATGTTGCACTCTACAAGAAAAACGCCGGTGTAGACACGTTCAGCGTAAAGCGGAGCGAAATCTCTGGCCGTATAGATGCGTCTTATCATGTTCCCATTGTAGACGCGATTGTTGATCATTTGAAGCAGTATGCATATGAGATAACGACTGTCGGCGACAAGCGCGTCAGCAAAAACGTGATCTTACCTCCGAGATTTGCAAGAGTATATGTAGAAGAAGGCTATGGTAGTGTTTTAATTGGTGGGAAACAGCTTAACGAGCTCGACCCTTCCGGGAAAAAGTATTTATCTAGGACAAAACACAAGGATTTAATGAAAAAACTTGAGGTTGTCCAAAACACAGTGTTGATCACAAGAAGCGGCACAATTGGAAGAGTCGTTCTGGTGCCAAAACATTGGGAGCACTGGATTCCATCAGATCACATTATTCGAGTCATACCTGCAAGCGAAGAGATAGCCGGATACCTGAGTGTTTTCTTGGCATCTGATTATGGCTATCAACTAATCACCCATTACACCTATGGCTCGGTCGTGGACGAGATTGATGACACCCACGTGAGCAGTATTCCGTTCCCTCTGCTAAAGAACAAACCCGTACAGAAAGAAATAAACGATCTTGCTCTGAAAGCCAACGAAAAACGATACAAAGCATACAAGTTGGAGCGACAGGCGCTTTGGATCATCGACCAAGAAGTCATTTTTGCTAAGTGAGCCCATGAAATACTACATCACCGCCAATGTGTACGACTTTTATCCGGTATCTCACCAAGCCCCGGGCGAGGCGGGTTTTCCTCCTTGATTTTGACCACTTTTTTGACCCTTACCAGGATGAGACGTATTGGAAACATGGGTTGATACAGGTACAGGATAACACTGAAAAATGATTAAAATAATATGGTTTTGAGTTGAAAAAGTACTATTAGACGTAGCCAGAGGAATTCAAGTCCCGCCTCGCGCACCAAAAGCCCCGATTTCGGTAAGAGATCGGGGCTTTGTTTTTATCCAAAAGTGAGGAGATACCAAGTTTTCTCATTTTTAGAGAATAGATTTTTTGCCCCTTTTTGACGCTAGATTTTCAGAACACGTCAGAAAGGGGTGTACAAGCTCGCCCACGCCGTCGTGCGCTTCAACTGACAAAGAGAAACAGCAGGGACGCGTTCCTTTAAGCTTCAATTAAGGTTCGTCTGCTATCCTTATTTCAAGAGGTGGTTATATGGTTCAATACCGGCACGAATGGAAGCACGAGCTGAGCTTCCAGGACTATCTGATCCTCCGGCAGCGGCTGCGCGCCGTGATGGAGCCCGACCCGCACGCGCCGGGCGGCTTTTCCCCCGGCGGGATGCCGGGCGGGGCGGCCGCAACAGAGTCCGGAAAGACCGGGGCCTCCTGGTTGACGCTGATCATCTCCGCAGCAGTCCTGATCGGCGGCCTGCTTGCAGCTTTCCTGTACAAACGAAAATAAGCGCAAAAAGATCGGGGTGATTCACACATGGTGAATCACCCCGATCTTTCATGCCTTTATTCCAGCGCCTTTTGCCTTTTGGCGACGCCGAGCTGCTTGAAAAATCCCCCGATCAGCTTGCCCAAGCCCTTGCAGAAGGCGATGCCGTGGCCGTTGACGATGTCGAGGATGCCCTCGCACATTTCCTGGCCCACCATGCCGCCCGCCATCTTGCCGATCGCGTCGTTGGCCTCGATCCGGCCGGACCAGCTGCCGTCCGGGATCGGGCGGCCGAGCAGGGTCTCGAACTCCCCATCCGGTACGTTCTTGATTTCGCCGCTGAAGAAATGCGGCAGCTTCGCCGGATCTTCGCAGCGAGGCGCGTTTGTTCCCTGGACGGTCACCGTGCCGCTGAGGCGGATGTCCGCCACGCTTGCGCCGATCAGAATGTCATACTCGCCGCCGTCGATCTCGAAGCGGCCGGTCTTGTCATTCCAGTAGCGGAAGGCCTTTTTTTTTCACGATGTTCATTGCAATGAATCGATTGCAGAACGCAGCGATCGTACATTCCGGGAAAAATGATATTGTCTGCCCCTTGAACAATCCTATGGAAATCCATATAATGAAAGCGATTCATCCGGATGACTTCTAAAGGAGATGGATTTGACATGTGCAATCTGAAAGAGCGCATCAGGGATATTGTTTTATTTCCTGTCGGCGCGCTCCCCGCAGGAGGATAAGGCCATGCAGGAATTGTTCACGAAGGAAGCCGCGCGGATCCCTGCTGTCCCTTGGGAAGCCTATCCGAGACCGCAGATGAGGCGCGAGCGATGGCTGTGCCTCAACGGGCGGTGGGAGCTGTCGTTTGACGATACCGTGCAGTCGGTACGGGTCCCGTTTTGTGTGGAAAGCCTGCTTTCAAAAGTCGGGCAAAAACCGGAAACCGGAGAGAAGCTGCACTATAGACGCTGCTTTTCCCTTCCCGAAGAATGGCGGGGTCTGCGGATCCTGCTCCATTTTGGCGCAGTCATGCGCCGGGCCTCAGTCCGTGTCAACGGGAAAGAAGTTGCAGAGAGCGAGAGCGGTTTCCTCCCGTTTTCCGCAGACATTACCGATGCTCTCCGGGAAGGCGAAAACGAATTGTGCGTCGCCGTTGTCAATGACCTTGACAGTCGATATCCCTATGGAAAACAGAGCAGAAAACGCGGCGGAATGTGGTATACGCCCTGTTCCGGCATCTGGCAGACTGTCTGGCTCGAGCCGGTGCCGGAGCAGCATATCCGTTCTCTGCAAATCAACAACGGTGCGGATTGGGTGGAGATCAAGGCCGAGGGCGTTCGATCCGGCGCCGTTGTGTTTGACGGGCAGGAGTACAAGCTGCTGAACGGCACGGCGAGGATCGAAATCCGGGATCCGCATATGTGGTCCCCGGACGATCCGTTCCTGTATCCGTTTTCGCTTGTCAGCGGCGAGGATTCCGTGGCGTCTTATTTCGCGCTGCGGACGCTTTCGACGGAGACGGTCAACGGCGTCCCCCGTCTGTGCCTGAACGGGAAACCGTTTTTCTTCAACGGGCTGCTGGATCAGGGCTACTGGAGCGACGGGCTGTACACGCCCGCGACGCCCGAGGGCTTTGAGCGGGACATCCTCGCGATGAAGTCTCTGGGCTTCAACACGCTGCGAAAGCACATCAAGATCGAACCGGAGCGGTTCTATTACGATTGCGACCGTCTGGGCATGATCGTTTTTCAGGATATGGTCAACAACGGCGAATACCGCTACGTCCGGGATACCGTGCTGCCGACCCTCCATTTTCAGAAGCGGCGCGATAAGCGCCTGAACCGGGATCGGGAAGCCAACCGCATTTTCCTCGAGAGCATGCGGGCCACCGTGCGGCACCTGCGAAATCACCCCTGTATCTGCCTGTGGACGATCTTCAACGAGGGCTGGGGACAGTTTTGCGCCGACGAGGCTTATGAGCGCCTGAAAGCCATGGATCCAAGCCGTTTCATAGACAGCACCTCCGGCTGGTTTCATCAGAAGAAATCCGACGTAGACAGCCTGCATATCTATTTTGACAAGCTCCGTCTTGGCAAAGAAGAGCGTCCTCAGCTTCTGTCCGAGTTCGGCGGCTATGTCTGGAAGGTGCCGGAACACAGCTATAATCTGGAAAAGACCTACGGTTACCACAAATACGATACAAAAGGGGACTACATCCTGGCGCTTCGCGCTTTGTATACCAGTCTGATCCCCCTGGCGCAGAACGGCCTCTGCGGCGCGATCTATACACAGGTCTCCGACGTGGAGGACGAGACGAACGGGTTTTTTACTTTTGATCGAGCGGTGCTCAAAATTGAAGCAGAGGCGCTGCGTGATCTGGCTGAAAAGCTGAGTGACTGCATCCATGATCGCTGAGGCCGCGGCTGACGCTTTTCTTGAACACATATAATCTGTTTTCGACTTTTTCGACTTCGGCTTGTGTGGAAACGGCAGCCCGCGATCCATGGAATCGTTGGTTTTGCTCAAACAGGCGTCCGGGAACTGTTTGGCAGATTCCCGGACGCCTGCGACATATTCACGCCCTTTTCGCCAACTGCAATTGAAACACCGCTCATCTTTATTTCAGCAAATAAGCAGCTTGCAAAGCCTTGACATCCCGGCGGAAAAAAGAGTATATTCAGATTGCCGGATGCAGAAGGGGGAAACGCCGCGGCGTCTTGTCGTTTCTGACAAACGGCGTTTTTCTTTTTGGGACGCGGGCTCCCGGAGGCCGGGCTTTCCGCAGGGAAAGACCGAAGAGAGCCTGTTTCCGCGCGCTTTTGCCCTTCTCCCCGGGATAATGATCATCGGATGCTTCTTCGAATCCTTCGCCCGATGCTCATTGCAATGAATAGTTGGCAAAACAGCTGCGCTGTTTTGCTGCGCCGCCAAGCGGCGCGGCGAAAAGCGTTTTTTAGCTTTTCGCCATCATATAATCATCATCGAAACACAGGAGGCTGATTCCCATGAAAAAACGGATCCTAAGCATTGTTTTGACGCTGCTGATGCTGGCGTCCCTGCTGCCCGCCGCCTTTGCGGACTGGACCGTGCCGGAGGGCTACGACGAGTACGAGTATAACCAGCTCGCCGCCTTCCTCGAGACTATGGACGCCGACCTCGTGAAGAACGGCACGAAGCTGGAAGACAAAGAAAATGAAACGGCAACGGTATATGACGTCAACGATCCCTCCACCTGGGCCGACGGCTGGGTCTTTATGCCCTTTGGCGACACGCCCTATCACGTCATGTACATCAGCTGGAGCGACAAAGACCTTGTCGGCACCCTGGACGTCAGCGGCTTCACCGAGCTCAGCGGCCTGTATCTCTCCGGCAACCGGCTCAAGGCGGTGAACGCGTCGAACTGCCCGGGGCTGGGCGACGTGGAAGTGTACAACGACACGGTGCAGAGCCTGGATTTTTCCAACTGCGAAAGCCTCAGCAACCTGATATGCAACAACAATCAGCTGACGAGCCTGAACGTCAGCGGCTGCTCGGGCATTGAAGGCAGCATCTTCTGCAACGACAACCAGCTGACCGAGCTGGACGTCAGCGACTGCACGCAGATGGGGTCTCTGGTCTGCAGCGACAACCAACTGAAAAGCCTGAACGTGCGCAACTGCGCGGGCCTCTCGACGCTGAGAGCGGAGAACAACGCGCTGACCGAGCTGGATCTGAGCGACTGCGCGAACCTGCAGGTGCTGAACCTGGCGGGCAACCGCTTCACCTCCATCGACACCAGCGCCTGCCCCAAGCTCCACCTGGACAGCGTGACCGCGGAAGGCCCCGGCGCCGTGGGCTATTTTGAAACCCTGGCGAGCGGCGCTTCCCGGGTCATCCTCTATGCCTATCCCAACGAGGGCGCGGAGTTCCTCGGCTGGTACGACGCCGACGATACGCTGCTGTCCACGGAGGATGAGTGGAACGCCTCTGCCGAGCTTGACAGCATCGGCACCGCCGTGACGGCGAAGTTCAAATGGGATCTGACCGACGGCGTGTACCTGGTCGGCACCGTGAACGACTGGGCGCCCACGCCCGCGGATCAGTTCGCGCCCAACCCGGACACCGACGGCGAGTACAAGCTGGAGACGACTCTCGCCGCGGGCGACGAGATCAAGGTCATCGAGTCCGTGGGCGGCGACTGGACCTGGTACCCCCGCGGCAACAACTACGTGGTGGACCAGGCCCATGCCGGCGCTGTGACGATCTACTTCAGAAACACCTATCAGTCTGCCTGGGCGGAGTTCGGCGGCTACTTCTACATCGCGGTCAAGCACAGCATCAGCCTGACGACGGTCGGCGAGGGCACGGCCAGCTTCGCGCCCGCGACGCCCTCTACCGGCGAGACGGTCAAGCTGACGGTCACGCCCGCGGAGGAGAACGGCTACGATTACACCGAGATCTACAAGATCACCGGCGAGGGTGAAAACGACAAGGAGCTGGTAGAGCTCGGCTCCCTGCAGTGGAATGACGACGAATTGAGCTTCGTCATGCCGGACTATGACATCCTCATCCTGGTCTATTTCAAGGGGACTACCGTCACTGTGACCTTCGACGCGGGCGAGGGCGCCGTGGAGCCCGCGAGCGCGGCGGTCGTCCCGGGCGAGGCCATCGGCGAGCTGCCCGTGCCGGAGCGCGAGGGCGGCTGGGTGTTCCTGGGCTGGTATCTGGAGCCCGCGGCGACGCAGTTTGAGATCGGCCAGGGCACCCAGGTGACCGCGGAGACCACCTTTGACGAAGACACCACGGTGTACGCCCACTGGCGTCTGCCCGGCGACGTGAACGGGGACGGCAAGGTGAACATGACGGACGTGACGCTGCTGTCCACCTATGTGAAGGCCCGCGGCACCGGCGTGACGATCGTGCCCTTCTCCGGGAACATC
>JAEEGH010025008.1_pt1 | contig 12006 bp, 4 predicted proteins | sample 9134181 | NCBI WGS metagenome assembly JAEEGH01 (sample SAMN16246544, study PRJNA631951) | gut metagenome | biome: gut microbiome; feature: rumen; material: DP-attached | host: Bos | place: Iran: Karaj | collected 2018-10
CTGTGTGTATATCTATGCGGACGAACAAGTGTTAAACAAGGAACGCTCGATTGAGCAGATACAAATGTTGAGAAACCAACAACTCTTTGGCGTTCTTCCTAATTTGCTACCAACAAAAGCCGTTATAGGTTATGTGGTGGTTGGATGTCTAATCAAGTTTGAGGACAATGATCTGATGAAGCACGGATTTCTCTATGAGGTCATGGAGGCTTATGTGTTTGATAACCCCATGTATTTATCTAAAGAGCAAGCTTTAATCCTGGCAAAGTCTAATTCTTTAGAAGGCATTCCTTCTCATTTTGTTCTATCCTCATCAATTGATGGTGACAATGGCTTTTTATCGTTTCCTGTGTCCATTGAGGTGTTTTTCTCATTGAAAAAAAGAAGTGAGATACAGCTGGAGGTTTCTCATGATGTAATGAATGCCATTTTCAACGAAGACGGAAGCATGAAAGATTTTAGTGCCTTCAATATCTACAATGGGAATCACGTGAAACGCTTTGAATGGAACGATAGGTGCTGCATAGATTATGATACTGATGAGCAAGGTGGTCTGGTTTTCTATAAGAGTGACCTACACCCATCAGGGAAAGTACCTCGTCAAGTGTTGCGCCTTTTCTGTTCTAATAAGCGATGATTATCAATCTATTTTCACTCAATTTGTCTAAATTTATAATTATCTGATTAATAGTGTGTTAATGGGGGGGGGGATAAAAAAAAGGGTAATTTTTTATTGAAAATTAATTGCATGGATAGAGATAATTGACTATTTTTGCGAGCTAATTATGAGAAAACTACTCTACATATTAATATTTTTATTGACTCTCTCTTTTGTGATGAGTTGCAGTCGTAGTGTGGACAAGCGTCTTGAACTCGCAGACTCACTGATGTGGGTCAATCCAGACAGTTCACTTGCAATTCTTGAAGCAATCAACCGTGATTCACTTCAAGGAGAAGAAAACCTCGCATATCATGCGCTATTACTCACACAGGCACAATTCCGTTGCTATGGCAACTGCTCTAGCGATACATTAATTAATTTTGCGTTGGATTATTATAGTGACAATCATAATCAAGAGCATTATACTCGCTCATTATTATATAAAGGAGCTTATTATGAATTTTGCTTAAAACAGCCTGCAAAAGCTATGGAGTTTTACAAGCAAGCAGAATACAATGCCGATACAACTGATACTAGAAATCAGGCTCAACTTAACATGCGTTTAGGAGTACTTTATTATAATAACCATGTTGGAAAGAATTTTGATCTGTCTTGTTTCAAAAAAGCTTTAAATTACTACTCAATATTGAACGACAAGCATTATATAATGCTATGTAATAGTTATATTGGTAATATTTATCGTGTCACAAACCAAGAAAAGGCTCGCTTTCATCTTAACAAAGCTAAAAACATTGCTAAAGAGATTGGTGACAGCGTTGAGTATTATCAAGCAACTAATGCAATATCGAAGAGTTATTTACAAGACAAGAATTATAAGGATGCTTTAAAATATGCATTAGCATGTGTCGAAGGCAAAAGAGAAGAAGATGTTGATTATCTTTGTTTTTATAATATAGCAAGAGCGTATTCTGGTTTAGGGAATACAGATTCGGCATGGTATTATATAAGTAAAACGTCAGAGACTGAAGAGAAACAATTGTTGCTTAACAGATACCTTACTTTAAAAGAGTATTATAATGCTATTAATGACAATGAAAACTTCAAAAAGTATAATACCTTATTCACAGAATTAGCAGATTCATTGGAGTCTAATGATAATATTCGCCAATTAGTTAATGCTGAAAATTTGAGTAATCAAGACTTTAAAAACAAAAAGAATAAAGAGATTCTTGCCATTGAATCAAAATGGGAGTATTTGCTCATACTTGTATTTTTAATTGCATGTATTATTTTTGCCATTTTAAGATTTCGCAATAATTTGAAGATCACAAAAATGCAAGAAACTTTTAGTACTCAGAGTTTAGTGGCTAACAAAAGAATAAATGAGATATTAGAAGAATTAGACAAAAATTCAAAGGCGCTTAACAATAAAGAGCATGATCTAAAAGAGACTCACAATCAATATGCTGCAATGAGGGGGCTGTTAGTTGCGCATATTAATGTGATGAAAACACTTACAATAGCTAGTTCCAATGAACCAAAAGCTATTTTTGAAAAAACCTTTAAGGAGACTGTTTCTTCTTACAGAAAAGATGCGAATCTTTATGCAAACATAAAAAAATACATAGATACTCATTATGGAGATCTTATAGAGGAATTATTTAGTGCAAACACTAAATTAAATGATGAAGAAAAGAAAATTATTGAACTCGTTTCAATAGGGTTTTCTTATATAGATGTCGCAGTACTATTTGATAGAAATCCTAATGCTATGTCTACCAGATTCTCAAGAATCTCAAGAAAAATTGGATCAACAGAACCATTAGCAAAGCATATAGATAAATTAAAAAAACAAAAGAAAACAAAGAACAATTAGCATTGTAAATAAAGAATAAAAGGCAAATATTATAAAGAATGTAAACTCGTAATTCTATATTTTGTTTTGTTGTCATAAATGCCAAAAAATCAGTAAAACATATTAATGTTTGCACAAAATATTGCTTTTTGGTAACTGTTTTTAACTTTACCAAATATGGTTATGAAGGCATCAAAGAAGTTTGATAAAGTTGTTTGGGGTATTTTACACACCCACCAACTCGTAGCCAGAGGCACCCCATTGTTATGTGGATAATAGTGAGAAGGAATTATTACATATATATGTCGCTTGTTTATTAATAGCTTTATGCTTTTAACTCTAGAATTTACTAAACCGAAGGCGGTATTGAACAAGGTTGTGTCCTATTCTGATACAATTTATATCATTTATCATATTCCGATTTTCTTCCACGAATCTTTTGTATAGCTAAGTGTGAGTCTTATATATAACATAATTATTATTATCGAATTATGGTTATCTTAAAAATCACATTCAGAAATAAGTAGAAAAGGATAAATAATACGAAATTTAATCAGCATTGAGTCCTAAAAAAGATTATGGTTGGCTAACATTAGAAGGGATGTAAAAACATTTCGAGGCACAATATGCTTATGTTCAGGCACTTGACATTGAATTTAACTCGATTAATTTTGTCAAAAATGCTTGGTTGGACTGTCCTTTATGAAGTAATTTTGCACCGATTTTTATGTCTAACCAGTTAAAATTTTATGACTATGCTTAGAAAATCGATTTTACTTATTTGCTGTTTTTGGGGATCAAGCATTGGGATGTTTATTAATTCTCATGAAGTGGTAATGCAAGATCCCAAAAACCCCGGTCTTTACCAACTCTACATCGAGCATCCCCAAGTGACCTATGATGATGAACTGAATGAACTCTATGTCTATTTTGGCACATCAAGTACCATAGACATCGAGTACCTTGATCCAACAGGCACACCATATTGTTATGTATATGGTGAATACCACTATGGTGGTTATACAGCCACTTACACCAATCTACCTGCAGGTTATTACACTATCACAATCCACAGCGTTTACGGCTACACTTACACTGGAAACTTCACAGTATTGTAGTCTTTATGTGTGGATTACCTTTTAACTAATTTCTTCTAAAGGGTTGCCCTCTTATATAATTATAGGTGGGCAACTCCCAAGAAGACAAAAGACTAAAATTATGGCAAGACGTTTACTTATTTTTATTATGAGCATTTTATATGCCTTATGCTTATGGGGGCAGTCTCCAGGTGGTGTGTCTGGTGCAGAACTGTGGCATGTCACTTCGCCAACAACTGTTTATCTTGACTCAACTTATTATTGGAATGATTTGTCGGGAGATGCCGTTAAGGCTCTTTACTCTGGCAATGCCAATATAGAATATGAGCAGTCGAGACGTTTTATGCAGGCGTTTAACTTCAATCCTGCATTTCATTTTAAGCTTTTATTAGAAGACTTAATCTCCAATCTTAAACATACAAACCTGTCACAGGCAACTATTTTGGGAGTGTTTGCCCCATCATCGCATATAGATCAAGATGCAATTATTTATGATGTTGAGGGCAGATTGGATGAAGGATTCTCTGTTTACAAGGATTCGATTAAGGGAGAATCCAGCAGTCTGTTTTATGGGGGTGGCTCCTCTTTAAATCTTCTTGCAGAGGATAGTACTGACGTAGCTTTTAAAGAGAGCGCACTAAGGACGTTAACATACCAACGTTCTTTCGTCCCAAATCATTCTGTATGGGGTGAGCCAACGGAATCTTCAATAATTATCCCATCCAATGATAATTCAAATTTCATTTTTTGTCCCGAACTAATTGCCTATGGGCGTGAGCTTAGCCATTATGAACGTCGAAAAGTAGAATCTTATCTTGCCATAAAATACGGAATAACATTACGAGGTTCTTTCTATGCTCCTGACAGCACATTAATTTGGGATTCGCAATCTAATGAGACATATAATCATAGGGTTACATCAATAGCCAATTATTCTGATTCAAAACTTTTCCAACCCTTATCAACTACATCCTATGAAGAATTGCCAAATTGCGCAATTGACTCATTGTGTGATTCATATTATTTAAGGAGTAGCTATAACAAGCCAACTTCTAACCGTTTACTTGTCATGGGAAGGGAATATGGTAGTCCCATGCCTAACAATTCCTATATGATATGGGGTGACAATAACACATCCCTAAATATAGCAACGAACCAAACAGACACATTATGGCGGGTAATGAATCGAAAATGGGAATTGTTTTCTAACTTGCCATACGAAACATCAGATACAGTAACAATTGTTTCCAGCAATATTAATGTCGTTAAGATAAAAGAGGGCGTTTTCAATATTAGCCGAAACACTTCATCAAGAGTTTCAGATGTCACTTTCGGACAGAACACGTCTAACGATTTACATTTCAGTTTCACATGTCCAAGCAATTATCCTGCATTTGAAGTTCTAATTAAACCAACACTTGCTACTTCCAGTTATGGGTTCAAGTTTAACTCCAATGGCAGTGTTTATACCGTTAATGGACGAAATAGTACGCTTGTCTATTCGGATTCACGAAACCATAGAATAGACATTTATAAGAGAGGAGACAACTTGTTCCTTCAAGTTGATGGTGTAGGAGATGACTCAAAGACACTTGTAGTCCCCGTTACAACCTTTATTCCACTTGATCCCTTAAACTCAGGCATGCAGCCTAATGGCGGAGGAATTGGTGATCCTATTGTTATTGACCCCGACATATCACCAAATCCGGGATATAGTTGCAAAGGGGCTTTGCATGTTTACGGTGGAGGCTCATTACTTCTAAACAATTTCCATGTAGATGGTTTTTGTAATACTCATAACCAAGTGGAGCTCAACTATAATCTTGCGAATGACTTAAAGAGATATAGGAACAAGAGGACGTTTATGCTTATCGGAACTGATGAAGACTTGGATCCAAACGACACTCGAACTAGGGCATTCAGATGCAATGAGTTTGATAGTCGAAGACATAAAACTATTTTCCATAATGTGTCATTTAAAGATGATAGTACCCAGTACTTTACTTTTGCGACGTATGACGGATTTGATGTGGACTTGAATGCAATCAGTGCTACCTGTGTGAATGGAGTTTCGCAGAATAACGGAATGCTTGAGATTGATATAAAGTATGGAACTCCGCTATTCAAATATTCTCTAATTCCATTTATACATAATGAAACAACTAACAACATGAATTTGCAGCAAGTCCTCAATTATCACATGAATAGCATTGTTCAAGATCCCGAGAATGTTCGGATAGGATGGTTCAATGACATGGACTATACCTTAACCGACATATCCCCAGGAGATTACTATTTTCAGCTTGATCAGATAGGTGGGGTAAATATTTATGCGTCTCCTTTTGTTGGAAGCACTAACCGATATGCGTCTTGTGGGAATAATGTTTCTTTTGTTTCATGGCAACTTGGTGACGATCTTTCCGTATACAATGCTGGATTTGGTAATTCTGAAGGTAACATATCAATTGGTTTTGAGATTAATGGCAAAGAATGCTATACTTATAAAGGGCACCAAAGGGACTTCATTTGTGATGACCTGAGTATAGGCGATTTGTTAACCATTGAATTAAGTGATGGTAATGTTGTGTTGTCAAGGGGAGGCAGGACGGTCAAAACCTATTCTTCAGAAATGCAGTTAAATGAATTTACAGCATTATTCAATAATGGCGAGAGCACATTATCTAATGTAATATGTAAGGATAATAATGAAGTAGATCTGAATGCTTATTTTCATGAAAGTGACGAGAGTGTTGTGATAGATTCCATTAGACCTCTGTTCATAAATGCAATTGTAATAATTGCTGACTGTGACGGTGAAAGTGAAGTGCAAATGCAGCCCAATCACAGCAATTTCGTCATGCATAATTATAACTTGCCAAGCATTGGCGACTTCTCTTCTGACAAGGGAAAACTCACTGTAACCCCTGACGGTTATCGCAACCTCAATGCTTAGTTGAGAACAAAAAATATGAATTCAGCACAGTTACTTGTATTTGACGCGGCAGGAAGACTGATAATACAGACCGACATGAGTCCTGGGGAAGTGAAATATGCTAATTTCTCAGTTCCCGCAAGTGGTGTTTACATTGTGAAAGTATTGACAAGTGATGATGAATACACTTGGAAACTCTTGAGCGAATAAGGAATAGTAAGTTGAATTGATAAAAGAATAAACTATGAAGACTGGTTTTTTAAAAATACTGTTTGTGGCATTTATAGCTTCAATGCTTTCGGCATTACCAGCTGTAGCCGAGAATGAACAGACAACAAAAGTTGTCACAAAAGGTGTTGCCGACAGCGTTGCACTGCAAAGGGCCTCAATCTCTTTTGCAGATGAAGTGCTGTTGCATGACATGGATTTGAATATTTCGTCAATTGACTCCACAGAGGTACCAGAACTTGACTATGGAATGTTCAACGTGTCGGTCGAAGGTGAGGGTTTTAGATTCCTTCCTCATGGCATCCATTTCGGTGGTGACGGTGCAACCGTTAAGCTTGGATATGATCGCACTCGTATTCCGAGTGGTTACACCGAAGATGATATCAGGACATATTATTATGACTCAGACAAGAAGAATTGGGTGGCTCTGCAACTCGTGGAGGTTGACAAACAACAAGCTTGTGTTGTCTCAAGGACCACCCACTTCACCGATATGATTAATGGTGTGATTGTGGCTCCTGAATCTCCAGAGACTAGTGCCTTTACACCAACGATGATGAATGACATCAAGGCTGCTGACCCTACATCGAAGATTAATATTATCGCACCTCCGACTGCGAATAATCGTGGTTCAGCAAATCTACAATTCCCATTTGAGATGCCTCCGGCACGCAATGGGATGCAACCACAAGTGGCTCTGTCTTACAATAGCGATGGAGGCAGCGGATGGGCAGGTGAAGGTTGGGATATATCAATCCCTTCCATCACAATTGACACTCGTTGGGGTGTGCCACGATACAACACTACTTATGAGACCGAGACCTATCTTCTTAATGGTCAAATGCTCGCCATGATGAATGGTAACGAAATGACTGTTGCTCATAGAACCGATTCTGTCCTCAGACAAGAAAATCGACAGTTCTTCATGCGTCAGGGCGGTGATTTCAATTTGATACTTAGAAAGACCATCGAAAATAGTAATAGTGTGGTCGACTCTTGTTTTTGGGAGATAACAGACAGAAATGGTGTTAAATTTATTTATGGAGACCCTTCTGGTTCTGGGAATGGAGTTTTAAGAGGTCTTTATACTGATATAAATGGTAATCAGCGTTCAGTGATAGCCGAATGGAAGTTGACAAGAATAGAAGAACCTCATGGGGATTATATTGAATATGTCTATAACTGCATAGATGAAGATACTATTACTGCAAATCTTAAAACAAGAGCAATTTATTTATCACAAATAAAAGCTGGAAATGTTGGTTCATTGCCGCACACAAAGGTCACATTTAAAAATTTAAATGTTAAAAAGACGATAAAAATAAATAATGCAAGATATGGATTCTTAACATCTTCAAGCCAACTTCTTGATAGTATCCTTGTTGAATTCAATAGTACCGGTAGTGGCAGCTATGAGAAATTACGTTCATATAAACTTGAATATGTAGATGGTTCTTTCTATAAAAAGCTACTTTCAAGAGTGTCACATAGGGACAACTTCGGAAATGAAGTTTCGTATCAAGAGTTTGATTATTATAATGACATCTTTGATGGCTCGAATGTTGTTCCGTACCAAAGTATTAGTGACACACTGAATCTTTCTAACGATAATTTGAATGCAGGTTTTATAAATCCATTAAATAATATTGGAGATTTCAGTGATAATGCAACAGCGTTAGGTGGAACAAAGTCCAATAATACTGGTATGTCAATATATGCAGGCATAGGTCAGAATGATGGTAATTTCATTTCTAAAGGTAATACTATAGGAGCATCTTTTTGCTATTCTTACTCAAAAACAACGGGTGTTTCCACTTTGATTGATATAGATGGTGATGGTGTGCCTGATAAAGTTTTTATCAAAGGAGGAACTTTAAAGTATCGACCTAGTTTGGTTGCAGATACCATAATAACGATAAATGGAATAAAGGATTTCTTGAAGACCACAAGTCACACAGTTGGTGGTGGGGTTAAAGAACATCCAAATTTATGGGGACAAACAGTTGTTGTAGGTGTTGATGGCTCTGCAAGTAAATCACAAACAGATACATATTTTGCAGATGTTAATGGTGATGGTCTTATTGATATTATTAGCAAAGGCAAAGTATACTTTAATTGTACAGAGTATGTTAATGGCGTTCTTAATACTCACTTCTCTTTAAGTAGTGCGGATTCTCCGAGCCCGATAATTAATTTTGGTACTATTGATGCCTCATCAACAGAAGCCACAGTAGAGGAAATTGAGGATGCTGTTGCAAATTCACCAATGGTAGATATTGTCAGAGTTTGGGTGGCTCCTTATGATGGTAATATCCAAATTTCTGGAACAGTTGAGTTATTACCTCCACAGGAGGATGATGAAGATGGAGCAGACGGTATCTGGTATTCAATTCAGCATAATAACGTTGAGGTGGTTTCAGATTCAATAAGATTTGATGATTCATCTCCTCACAGTGCATCTGTGGCTCAGCGCCAAGTTTCAAAAGGAGATAAGATATTCTTCCGTCTTCAATCTGGAAGACAGAGGTTAAGTGATGGCTCATCTGATAGGGTAAATTGGAATCCTGTTGTAAAATATATTGGAAAACCCAATTATACTACTCCGAATGGACATTTACTATATACTTTTGATTCCAAAGAATCAGAAGTTGTCTCTGATACAACTCTTAGACAATTTACAGGTTCACAAGAATTAAGAATTAAAGGACTTTTGAATAAACAACAAACATCTGATAATATAACGTTAAGAGTTTATACTTCAAGTGAGAGAAGATGTGTCAATGGTAATTATCTTGATTACAATAGGCATCTAGTTTATGAACGTAGTTTTAGTTGGAATGAAGAATATTGTGATTCATTGTCTTCTCCAATAATTTATCATTCTGGAGAGAACTTTATCGAATGTGAGGTGTATTCAACGTCTAATGTTGCTTGGGAGAATATAAAATGGCATCCTGTTCTCGTATCTGAGAGTGACAGTATTGCTTTGCCTGTAAAATATTCAATATATGCTGAAAACATTAAAGAGGGAGAACCATTTTATGCAGTATTTAATGATGCGTTAACAATTGATTTGCAAGGTTATATTTATAAGCCTAATCAAGCAAATGGTGATATGATAATGACTGTGAAATCACCTAATAGGCTTTTGGCAAAACAGACTTTGCATTTTGTAAATGGTTCAATCACAGATGAATTGCCAATTACTATATATACAGATATGGCAGATAGCATTTGGGTAGAGCTTTTTACAGAAAATAGAGAATTGGCTGAGTCTTTTATTGAATCCTCAATAATGCCAACCCCTCCTCAGAGAGAGCCAAATCATCCATTTATAGATATCGATGAGCCTGGACCTTATGCATCAATATATTCTGAGAGATATCATAATACAACACATGTACTTGTCAATTTATTTACTGTTGCTAATGAAGATAGATTTGGACCATTATATAGAGGATGGGGACAATTTGCATATATTACAGGGGCAGGCAATAGATACAGCAATCCAATAGATACAAGCTTGTTAAAACTTTATGATCAAGAGATCAGCTCAACAGACACGCTTGACATTAAAACCATTGCTTTTTGCTTGGCTAACCCAGATATAGATTCGCAGAACAGATGGTACGGACCAAACCATGATGTCTATATCACTGGAACAACAATGGGAGCATCTCGACTTGGAGAAAAAAACGTTTCGTTAAAAAATCCATTAGCTGATATTGGATCCGTTGACACTTATTCTGGCTCTAAGTGGGTTGGAACCAGCGCAAGAGGAATACCACTTATTTCTATTAGTTCCAGTGTGGATGGGCTTGTGAGTGGTGGCTCTCAATTTGGTATTATAGGAGCTTCTGTATCTATTAATGGAGCTACTGGAGATAGTTATAATAAGACTTCATTCTTTGATATAAATGGGGATGGATTTCCAGACATCATATCTGGAAATAAAATACAATACACGAATACCCATGGTGGATTCAGTGGAGAGATTTATAGTGGTATGACTTGCGAATCAGGAACAAATAATTCTGTGCAAATTGGCGCAGGAGGCAATGCCATACATTCATTCTCAATAGGGACTCGAAGTGGCAATGATAATTCTAGAGCACAACAAAATAATAACAGCAACGAAGGTGCAAAAAATGGGTCGGATTGTGCAGATTTTGGCATAGATTATAATTTAAACGACGATTATTCCAATGAGTCATTTATTGATTTAAATGGAGATGGCTTGCCTGACAAAGTTTATGACAATGGTTCTGCTAGAATCAACCTTGGTTATTCATTTACTGATTATGTTAATTGGGGAGTTGATACCATCCAGAAAACACATAGTTGGAGAGTAGAACCTAATGTTGGAATATCCTTGCCATTCTGTACAGATAAGAATGCCTCGAGTTTCTCAGCTGGTGTCGGAATATCAACAATGAATAGTAAAGGGATATTTGATGTCCTAGATGTCAATGGTGATGGTCTACCTGACGCTATTCATAAAACAGATAATGGATTGTATGTGGCATTAAATTTAGGCAACAGCTATGATTTACCAATACTATGGCAGAATACATCTGAAATAAAAGAATCCACATCAACATCTGAATCGGTTAATGCGGCTTTCACCATTGGCTTTCCCATTTATCCAACAAATCTAAAAATGGCAATTAATACAGGTGCATATTATGGTCATAGCATGAGTCGTCCTAGATTTGAACTGAGAGATATTGATGGTGATGGATTCATTGATATACTTGAGTCAGACAGTGAAAACAAATTAAGTGTTAAGCATTCTACTATAGCTCGTACCAACAAATTAAGGACAGTTACGAATTCGCTAGGTGGCAAGTTCACGCTTGACTATAAGCACAATACACCAACTTATGGTCTGCCTGGTGGCAAGTGGGTAATGTCAAGTGTTGAAATTGATTACGGTATTCATGGTGACTATGAGATTCCTAACACCAAGAATGAGTTTGAGTACAATAACGGACGTCGTGACCGCCATGAGCGCGAGTTTCTTGGCTTTGGGAAAGTCATAACAAAGAATATTGATACTCAAAATAATTTGGCATTGTACCGTCAGACTATTGAGGAATATGACACGGGCAGCATCTACTCAGCAGGCAACCTGCTATATTCCTATATCACAAAACCTACAGGCAGCAAACGAACAGAGATAGAGAATCAATATTACAGCTACGGTCTGACTAACACCGCTGCGAGCGGCGTGAACTGCGGCAAGTACAAGTTCAGCGCCAGCTTTCCTTTG
>JAEEGH010025009.1_pt1 | contig 12006 bp, 6 predicted proteins | sample 9134181 | NCBI WGS metagenome assembly JAEEGH01 (sample SAMN16246544, study PRJNA631951) | gut metagenome | biome: gut microbiome; feature: rumen; material: DP-attached | host: Bos | place: Iran: Karaj | collected 2018-10
CCCAGTTTTTAAAGTAGGCTTTAAAGTCGGCGTCTGATAAAGTGTGCATGATTTCAAGGGTTACGCCCATACCGCCGTTGTCAGCGATGTTTTCGCTTACGGTAAGCTCGCCGTTTACCTTTCCGCCGTGGAATTCGATGCCGTCAAACTGCTCAATCATATCCTTTGTGAGAGCCTTAAATGCTGCAAAGTCTTCTTCGAGCCACCAGTTGTTTAAGTTACCGTTTTCATCGAAGTTTGCACCGTTGTTATCGAAGGCGTGTGAAATTTCGTGGCCGATAACAGCGCCGATACCGCCGAGGTTTTCGCTTTCTAACTGAGAAAGTGAATAGAAGGGCTTTTGTAAAATAGCTGCCGGGAAGGTAATGTCGTTTGCCGAAGGATTGTAGCAGGCATTTACCATGTGACCGGGCATCACCCATTCTGTTCTGTCGACGGGCTTATAAAGCTTATCAATCATGTCTTTTTTCTTAACGGCTCTAATCTTACATACAGATTCATAAAGAGAATCTGTTTCTTCAAACACAAGCTTTGACCAGATTTCGCGAATGTCATCGGGATATCCCATCTTTACAACGATTGTTGAAAGCTTGTTTATAGCCTTTTCTTTGGTCTGCTCAGCAAGGAAAGTGTTTCTCTTCATTCTAAGCTTATAGGTATCGATGATCTTGTGGACCATGTTTACCACATCTTTCTTTGCTTCCTCGCCAAAGTAGGTTCTTCCGTAATATACGCCAACGGGCTCAGAGTACATGGAAGATGCTATCTGGTATGCTTCCTTTTCAAGCTCCGGATCTTTTGCAACCCCTCTTAGAGCGCGAGTGTATGTGGTGCCAAGTTCCTTTAAGTCTAAAGAAAGAAGCGCGGTTGCTTTAACCAAAGTCTTTACATAGAGCCAGTGAACGTATAACTTAAAGTTTTCATTTGAAAAGTATCCGTTCATTTCCTTAATTGCCTTAGGATCGTATGCAATCAATGTCTTTGGAGCCTTGTCGCCATAAAGGTCAGAAAGTACCTTCTTTATATCAAAGGGCGCTACGCATTTTGCCACTTCTTCAATATCCATAGGATTGTGGTTTTTATAGTATTCAGACCACTCAAGCTTACTCTTAACCTTCTTTGCAACAAGCCTATCGAAAGCAAGTGTGTCTTCAAGGAAAGTCTTTTGTTCATCTTTAGATAAAGGAGTGTAAGCTAAGATTTTTTCGGCCATTTCTTTATAGATGCCTATAAATTTCTTTCCTGCTTCATTGGACTCTTCGTAGTAAGGAGTGTCGGGCAAGATAATCGAAGGGCCTGTGAGCACAAAGCAATACTTTGTGGCATCCGTCATATCTTCGGTTACATCCATGTCAATGGGAAGAGGGAGGCTTTCCAAATAAAACTCTGTAGCCACCTTGTTTAAATCTTCCACGGTTTCAAGTGCCTTGATCTTTTCAAGAGTAGGAAGAACAGGCTTTATGCCATCCTCGTTTCTCTTTTTTTCATCAAGTATTTTTTTGTAAAGAGAGATGGCATATCGCATTTCGGAAATGTCTGAAGATTTCTTTCCATCCGCAAATGCCTTAAAATCGGCCATCATAATTTTTTCAACATCCTGGTCTAGGCTTGAAAAGCCTCCTGTTGTAGGTCTGTCATCAGGAATTACCGCTGTTTTAAGCCATTCACCGTTGACTGCCTCGTAGAGGTTGTCTTGGATTCTGATAGTTGTATCGCCCATATATGTACCGTCCTTTCATAGTTTTTTTCACTATAACATAAATTGGCCTTAGAAAAGATATACTAATCGGAAATTTATAAAGATTTTATTTTGAACGAAAGTGGACCTAGGGGACGGGGTTGGTGGCCTATTTGCCCACGAAATTTAAAAATCTGCTTTTTTATCAGTATGAATTTGGTGCTGTTTACTGATAAGGTTTTAAATGTATTCTTTTTATCAGTATGAATTTGGGACTCTTTACTGATAAGAGCTATATTGCGCTATTTTTATCAGTATGAATTTTGGCTTGTTTACCGATAAGATTTTAATTCTGATTTTCTTATCAGTATGATTTGGATTTTTTTTACTGACGAAATAAGACATTTTCAATTTTTATCAGCCACACAAGCCTAAAAGGAGGCTTTTTTATACTGATAAACTAAGGATAATAGCATATTTATCAGAAAAAAAGTGGACCTAGGGGACGGGGTTGGTGGCCTGTTTTAACAAATGTATTGCGAATGTACGCACAAACGAATATAATATTTTACAGATATAAAACCGAGAAGGAGACAAAGTGCAATGGCAAAAACAGCAAATTTGTATGCAAGAATAGAACCGGAAGTTAAAGAGCAGGCAGAAGAGATTCTTGAGGCCTTGGGCATATCAACTTCAAGCGCGATTAGTATGTATTATAAACAAATTATTTTACATAGAGGAATTCCTTTTGATGTGAAAATTCCTGTAGCTCGCCCGCTGGATGCAAGCAAACTTACAGAGGAACAGTTTGATGCAGAATTGCAGAAGGGATTAGACGATATTAAGGCAGGAAGAACAAAGCCTGCAAAAGAAGCATTTGCAGAAATTAGAAGGGATTATGGAATATAGCATAGGCCCCATCGCTTAAGCGGTGAGGCCTATCTTTTTATTTCTTAAACAATGTTTCGAAGTGATAAATGTTTGCGTACTGGAACAAGTCACTGCTTACAAGGTTATCCGTAAAGTTGTGAACAGATGAATTTACCAGGCAATAGTTGTTTGCACCTTCAAGATAGGAGATAGACCAAAGGTTATCCTTGTGAAGGTTGTAAATATTTAAAGCCAGTTCATCTCTTACAGTGTTGTCTGCGGAGTTAACCCACTGTTCGTAGTATTCCACAAGCTTTGCCATATCGCCGGTAGGCTCCACACCCTTTGAGTGATCTGTGTAGTAGGTACCATAGTCTCCGTACCATTCAGCCGCCTGTGCAACAGGGACAAAAGAAGCTGCACGCTCACTGATTGAAGAACCGCCTACAGACATGTGAGGACACATGGAAGCCACCCAGTTGTTGTCATCGATGACCTTATCGTATTCAGTTACTTCGTAGTTTGTTAAAGTGGTTTTAACATGTACTGCATCGTAGTATCTCTTAACCGTGCTGTAGAGTAAATCAGCGCTTCCGTCAAAAGAAACAAAGTCAAGAGAGAAGTCAGAACCGTCAGCAAAATCATAATATCCGTCGCTTCCAAGTGTAAGGCCGCAGCCCTCCAAAAGCTTTTGCGCTGCCGTTACATCGTATTCTGTCCATTTCTTTGCCCATTCTTCGCTGTATCCAAAGTTACCGGGAAGAGGAGCACACTGTCCGGGGCTTAAGAAACCTTCCGAAACCTTAAGGGATACTTCGTCACGGTCAACACAGATTGACATTGCCTTTCTAAAATCGCTCTTTGCAAAGAGGTCAGCGTAGTTTTTATCAGCGTTTGTATAGTTAAAGGTAATCTGGTTTGAACCCCAGTTTGTACCTGTAACAGTCTTTAAAACCGCTACGCTTCCAAGCTCGCTAAGAAGGGAAGAAACGGATTCGATTCCCACATCGATTCTGTCAAGGTCGCCACTTGCGAAAGCCTTTGTGTTGTCTTCAATGCCTGACTTTAAGTAGATATTGTCAAAGTAAGGTAACTGATTTCCTTCGGCATCTACCTTCCAGTAGTAAGGGTTTCTTTCTAAGATGCAAAGCTCAGAATCCCTTGAGTTGTGGCCTTCTTCGGTTGAGAGCACAAATGAGTTAACCGTAGGCAAGCCTGATATGTTCCAAAAGTAGTAGCAAAGGTTCTTTCCAAGGTCCTTGGGGGATTCGTATTCATAGCCCTTTTCCTTTGCGTTTGCCAAAACCTGCTCATCAGAAAGGCCTGTATCGCCCCAGTATTCGTTTTCTACGTAGAAAGAAGAAGGAATGAGATCCTTTAAGAAGTGAGAGGGTGCCCAACACCACTTAAAGTCGCCGTTTTCAATGAAAGCACCGGGGAGCTTTGGAGATTCAAAAGTCCAGGTTACGGTGTAATCATCCACCTTATTAAGCACTGCGAAATTGCCCGACTTGTTATCTTTAAGGGCTTCCCAGCTTGCCTTTGTATCAAAGTTATTGATGTGAACCATGTAATACCAGAATGTGACATCGTCTGCGGTAAAGTCATCGCCGTCAGACCACTTCATGCCTTTTCTTAAATGGAAGGTCCACTGAGTGCAATCATCATTGTGTTCATAGCTCTTAATTACGTTTGGATAGTAAGAACCGTCTGCATTGTATCTTATAATACTTTCAAGCACCGGTCTTGCGATTCCCCATGAGCCGCCACCGCCGCCCATGCTGAAGTTTCCGCCGTATTCACCGATTTCAAGGGCGTTTCCTGCAGCATCCGCTACAGCAACAAATACGCTGTCTTTTTCGGGCATTCTTGAATCAAGGGCCGAAATAGCGCCGGAAGCTACCTTTTCTGAAAGAGAAGGCGCTTCCTTAAATGTAAGATTGCTTGCATCTACCGAAGCAACCGCTTTCTTTTCGGCAGTTTCACTGCTTGTGCTTACAACTGTGGCCACTTCAAAAGGGTCCACATCGTAAGTCTTTGTTCTTTGATTTACCTTTATAGTCCTGCTACCGCATCCTGCAAGCGATAAAACCATAACCGCTGAAAGAAGCAGAGCAATAAGATTTTTCTTCATGTGCTAAATCCTCCTTATAACTTGAAGCCCTTAAGCTCTGTAGTAAGCGAATCAGCCGCGCTCCTAAGATCCTTAATGACGTCGTTTAAGTCCTTCGCTGCATTCTGAGAGGTGATGGCTGTATCCTGAACTTCTGCGGAAGAAGCAGCAGCTTCTTCTGAAACCGCTGAAATACCTTCAACAGCTGAAAGGGTATCGACCTTTGCCTTTTCCATTTCTGCCACCTGAACACCGATGTCTTTAAGGTGGTCGGAAATGTTTTTAACGTTTTCACTGATAACGTTAAATTCAGAAAGTGTGGTGTTAACGGCTTCTTCCTGCTGTTTAACGATTTCTTCTGCATGCTTAGCTGCAGTTGCGGTCTTTTCTGTCTTAGATGTAACGGATGTAATGATGTTTCCGATTTCACCTGCAGAAACTGCACTTTGCTCTGCAAGCTGTCTGATTTCTTCTGCAACAACCGCAAAGCCACGGCCTGCTTCTCCGGCTCTGGCAGCTTCTATGGAAGCGTTCAAAGAAAGAAGATTTGTCTGGCTTGCAATGTCGTTGATGGTGGCAATGATGTTTTCAATTGAAGAAGTTTCTTTGGCCAAAGCTTCGATATCAACAATAACGCCCTTAGTAACATCGCTTGTTTCGTTGGCCTTAACCTTAAGGTTTTCAACAGCGCCGATACCGCTCTTTACGGAATCGTCGGCATCTGTTGCCATATTGTCGATGACCTTAACGTTTTCTCTAACAACTTCAATCTTTTCTGTAAGCTTGTCGGCAGCTGCAAGACATGAGCCTGCATCTTCGGCCTGAGTGTCAAGTCCTTGCCTGATTTCATTTACAGAATTTGTAATGTTGGCGGATGCTTCAACAAGAGAATCGGAAGCAACGCCGATATCGTCGGAGGATTTCTTTAAGGAATCCGCAGTGGCAGAAACCTTAAGAAGAAGCCTCTTGGTGTTTTCAATCATCTTATTTGCGGAAGCGGAGAGGGCACCAAATTCATCCTTACGCTTAGAATTAATAGTAACCGTAAGGTCGCCCTTTGCTGCCTGTTCAAATCCGTTTGAAATTCCCTTAACCGTGCTTCCTATGCTGTTTGAAACAATGATTCCAACAAGTGAAGAAACAACAGTTGCGAGGATAACTGCGATAACAGAAGCGGTTCTAATATTCTTAACGCTTCCGCTTATTATGCTTTCGGGAATGCGTCCGCAGATAGCGGCACCTGATTCACCGACTTTTGCATATACATAAAGGTACACTTTTCCATCTGTGGCATCCTTCATCCAGGAATATCCCGAAGAATTATTTGATGCGGATAAATCGTCAAAGAAAGTGGTGTTTGCAAAGATAGTTTCATTGGAAGGGCTTCTTCCGTCGGTGGTGGTTTCCATGCCGTCGGGAGTAACAAAAGCAAACTGGCTTCCTTCGCCAAGATTCATGCTGCTTAATGCATCAATTGCCATATCAAGCTTAACGTCTGTGGAAATATATCCAAGCTGCTCGTTAAGGGAATTGTAGAAAGGCTTTACATATACTGCGCAGTAAGGCGCTGTGGCAAGGCCTTGCTCTGATTCATAGTTATTAATAAAGGTTCTAACGCCCATCCAGGCGCCCTCTGTTCCTTTTTCTTTAACAAGGGAACTATCGGCCGTCTTTTCAAACTCCTCTGCGGCAGAAGAACCTATAATTAAGTAGTTTCCGTTTGCAACAGAGAAAGAAGTCTGCTTATATGCCAAAATAGAAAGGTCGCTTACGATACGGTCGGATTCCGCAAGGTTCTTTGCGCTTCGCTTAATTTCCGAAAGGGCGTTTCTTAATTCATCGCCGCTTGTGTAAGCACCTCCGTAAAGATTCTTAACTTCTGAAAGGCTTGCAAGCTGATCTGTCTTGCTTTCAACGATTTCAAAGGTAAGTTTGTAGTAGTTTGCGACCTGCTCTAAAGCGGTCACAGCATTGCTTTGGTATGTTTCCTGTGATCCCTGTGAAGCTATGGAGTAAGCTGTGTAACCTACAACCATAATGAAAATTACGGGGATAAGGAAAAATGCGGTTAATTTAACCCTGAGACTGTTAAGCTTTCTCATTGAGTTTCTCCTTTATTCTTGTTTTGAGCCATAGGGACGGGGTTAGTGGTCCTTTTTTTAAAGAACCACTAACCCCGTCCCATAAGCCCATACATTACGTGTGAATCAGAATTGTGCCTGACCACAAGTTAGTTATTATATATTATATTAGGTGAATTACAACGGAAGATTAACAAAAAAGTATCTATTGTTCCAATTTTTCATACAACTTTCAAAAATTTATCTTTTGAAAGACAATTAAACAATTCGTGATTGCGAAAACCTATGGCGGTAGGATAAAATAAACCAAGGTAAATATAGGCATTTACAGATACTAATAAAGAAAAAGGAGATTAACCATGAAAATAAAAGAACTACGTAAATACGCAAACCTAATCGCACGCTCCGGCGTCAACATTCAAAAAGGCCAGGAAGTAGTGATCGTATGCGACTTAGACCAGCCCAAGTTTATTGAACTCTTGGTGGATGAATGCTACAAAGCAGGCGCAAAGCTTGTAAGAGTGGAGTTTCACTATCAGCCTCTTCAAAAGATTCATGTGCGCCACCAGAGTGTTACCACAATGGGAACGGTGACAGAATGGGAGAAGGCAAAGCTTCAGCACTATGTGGACGTGCTTCCCTGCCGAATCTACTTAGATTCAGAAGACCCCGACGGACTTAAGGGTATTAACCAGGAAAAGATTGCCAAGGCAGAGCAAAAGAAATGGCCCATCGAAAAGCCCTACTGGGATAAGATGGAAAACAGATACCAGTGGTGCGTGGCTGCGGTTCCCGGCGCAGCATGGGCAAAGAAACTGTTCCCAAACCTCTCTAAAAAGCAGGCAATGGAAAAGCTTTGGGAAGCAATTCTTTACACATCCCGCGTAACGGAAGACCCTCTTAAATCATGGGAAGACCACGATAAAGAATTGGCAGACAGATGCAATTACTTAAATAACCTTGGCATAAAAGAGCTTCATTATAAAGGAGACAACGGCACCAACTTGACCGTTGGCATGATCCCCGAAGGCACCTTCATGGGCGGCCGCGAAATAAGCCTTCAAAACATCGGCTTTAACGCAAACATCCCCAGCGAAGAATGTTACACATCACCGATGCGCGGTAAGGCCGAAGGAATCGTGTACTCCACAAAGCCCTTATCTTACAACGGAGAACTTATCGAAAACTTCTCTGTCAGATTTGAAAACGGTAAAGCAGTAGAAGTAAAGGCCGAAAAGAACCAGTCTCTTTTGGAAAAGATGATTTCAAAGGATGAAGGCGCCGCTTACCTTGGAGAATGCGCCCTTGTGCCCGTAAATTCACCTATCTCTGAATCAGGCTTACTTTTCTATAACACCTTATTTGATGAAAATGCCGCCTGTCACTTAGCACTTGGCATGGGCTTTACTAACACCATCCGTGGCTATGAAAACAAAACAATCGAAGAATGCCGCGAAATGGGCATCAACGATTCCATGGAGCACGTTGACTTCATGATCGGCTACGAAGGCCTTGATATCGATGCAGTCACCTTCGATGGCAAGACAGTTCCCATTTTTAGACGCGGTAAATGGGCATTTGAGGTTTAATCATTTAAACAAATATTATGAGACAGGGGTATAAACATGAAAATATGGTACAGAATCAGACAGTTGGCTTTCGCAATAGGCATTGCCTGCCTAATCAGAACGCCAAAAGTAATTAAAGGAATCGGTAGCCTTTCAAAAATCGCCGAAAATCTTGTAAAAACCGGCAAAAAGAAAGCCTTTATAGTGACGGCTCCCTTCTTTTTGGAATCAGGGGCCCTTAAACCTTTGCTGGATTCGCTAAAAGAAACCGGAATCGACGCAGTGGTCTTTTCAAAAGTAGAAAGCGAACCGACCGTAGAGCTTGCGATGGATGCTTTTAGCATGTACAAAGAAAACGCTTGCGATGTAATCATTGCTCTCGGAGGCGGAAGCGTAATCGATTGCTCAAAAGCCGTAGGCGCTTTGGCAGTTAAGAAAAAGACCATTCCTCAAATGCGAGGCGTATTTAAAATCTTAAAAAGATTACCCGATTTATATGCGATTCCCACAACTGCCGGCACAGGGTCTGAGACCACGGCGGCAGCCATCATTACAGACACCATTAACGGTAAGCATTATAAATATGCATTGAACGATTTTTGCATGGTGCCTCGCTACGCGGTTTTGGATGCCTCATTAACCTTGAGCGTCCCAAAGAAAATCACCGCGGTTACAGGCTTGGATGCTTTATGCCATGCCGTTGAAGCCTACACAAATGATTTTGCCACAAAAACGGTTAAAGAAAACGCACTGGAATCAGTGAACCTTATCTATAAAAACATTCTTTTGGTATATGAAGACGGCCTTAACAAAGAAGCAAGAGACAACATGCTTTACGCTTCCTTTAAAGCAGGAGTGGCCTTTACAAGAAACTTTGTAGGATACGTTCACGCCACAGCCCATGCGGTAGGTGCTCTTTATAACATATTGCACGGTGAAGCCTGCGCCATCATTCTTCCCTATGTTTTGGAGCAATACGGCGAAAGAATCTATCCTCGCCTTGCAAAGCTTGCAGATGAGGCAGGAATCAAAGCATCAAGTGAAGAAGAAAAAGCAAAGCTCTTTATAGCTTCAGTTAAAGACTTAAACAAAAAAATGGGAATTCCCGATAAAATCAAGGATTTAAAGAAAGAAGACTATGATGAAATAATAGAAAGAGCCATCAAAGAAGCCAATCCCTTATATCCTTGCCCTGTTATCTGGAAGAAACAGGATTTTGAAATATTGCTTGATAAATTAAGGGCTTAATCAGTACTCTAAGCATAGAAAAGCACGCTTTATAGCGTGCTTTTTGCTCTTTTTGTCACCTAATTTGGATAACAAAAAAAGACACACCTTTCTGCAAATAAGGACGTTGAACTTATTTTTTGCGATTTTATAATGAAGATATGAAAGGTAAAACGTTTTACCTTGGTGGGGATTTTTGCATCTTCGGATGTGAAAATAAATAACTAAAAAGGAAGGTGTTAGTATGAAGGGAAAAACGGGTTGCACCCGGAAGGCGAAGATTGTCGCAGCTATCAGTTTAGCATTGGTTTTCGTCTTCATGATGATTGCTTCAGGTTTCAATTCTGACTGGGGCAAAGTTAAGATTCAGGATGTCTATTATCCTAATTCAGAAGGAGGAATGATTCACGGACAGTTATTTGTTCCAAAGAATGTTTCTTCGTCAAATCCCGCTCCTGCAATTTTAAATATGCATGGCGGAAGTGATTATCTCCAAACAGTAACAAACTACACAATCGAACTTGCCAGAAGAGGATATGTTGTTTTGACCGTAGATGCTTACGGCTCAGGCGAGTCAGACTTTATAGACGGCGCTGCAGCTACAAACGCAGGCGGTGGCAACAATCACGAATCGGCGTTAAAGATGGATGGCGGCGTATCAATCGGAATTGAGCAGCTTCTTTCTTACAAATTCGTGGACAAAGAAAAAGTTGGCCTTGCAGGTCACTCGATGGGCGGCACATACATTGCAAACGCTGCACTAGAAAATGCAGACAAAATCAAGGCAATCATGCCTTGGGGCTCAGGCTCATTCGTTGATATGATGAAGAGCCACGATTCTTCGGAATTTAAGTTTAATGTAGGTTACATCAATGCGCAAAGCGACGAAATGGTTGTTTTTGCCACTCACGATGACCCCATTAATCTTCTTAAGAGTGAAGAACTTGAAAAGTTCTTCGGCACAGATAAAGAAATCGTATCCGGTCAGGTGTACGGTAACTTCGAAGACGGAACAGCTCGTGTTATCTACACACCAAATGCCACTCATATCGGTAACATCATTTGCAAAGGCTCAATCGGCGCAATGGTAGATTACTTTGAAAAGGCACTTCCCACAGGCAGTGCACTTGCAAGCACAAACCAGGTTTGGGTCTACAAAGAGCTTTTCTGCGTGCTTGCTACAATCGCACTTTTAGTATTTGCAGTAAGCTTAGGCATCATTCTTCTTGAAAGCGCTGCATTTAGCACTCTTATTAATGAAAAAGAAGTTGCTGCTATCAAGGCTCCCGAATGGTCAAAACTTTTAGGACTTGCATTATGCATTATAGTGCCTATCCTCACACTCCATAAGGTGGGCTTAAAGCTTGCCACACACCATGCCACAAAGTTCATGCCTATGAACTGGGCAAACAACCTTGTATGGATTGCTGTTATCAACTCACTCATTTTACTTGTAGTGTTCTTGATCTGGCACTTCGTATTTGCAAAGAAACAGGGCGCCACAATTGCATCTTATGGCTTTACCGATGACAGTGGAAAATTCAATGTAAAAAGAATCGGTCTTTCATTGGTTTACGCTGTGGCATTAATGTTCTTTGTGTTTGTGATAGTGAACCTTTGCTATGGACTTTTCAAGATTGACTTTAGATTCTGGCAGTTTGGCATTATGCCTATCACGCTTAAGAGATTTAGCCATATCTTAGGATACTTCTTACTGTTCCTTGTTGCCTTTGGCATCATGAACACAGTAAGCAATGCATTCGCATCACTTGGAAGTAAAGGAAGTGCTGTTAAGCAGTATGTCCTTGGCTGGCTCATCGGAGCAGGCGGTTTCTTGATTGTTCTTGTAGTTTACTATGTAGGCTTAAGAACCACACACAAGCCTCCGTTCTTCTATGGAGCACCTCCCTTTGATGCAGGTCACCCCAACTCACTTGTATTCAGCATGAAGACAACTGTTTTGGTGCCTACATTCACTCTTATCGCAGTTTTAAATACTGCACTTTACAGAAAGAGTAAGAACATCTACGTAGGATGGTTTGCAGCCGCATTGTTTGCAGCACTTATCTTAATTGGCACAAATGCATTTGCTGTTTAAATCAACTTAATAAAAAACACATGCTCCCAATTTGGAAATGATTTCTGAATTGGGAGCTTTTTTTTTGATTACATTTATGGGCATTAATTGCGAAAAGCTATAGCATAATCACACGGAATTTATTATAATTTATCTAAAAGACTATAAAAAGGCGGAAGGGACATGTCTGCAGGCGCAGGGTTACGAGAAGGATGTTATAAAGAAGGCCATCTCTCGGAAGATGAGATGTGGTCTGCTTTTGCTTATCTTTTTTCACCAAAGTCGGCAAAAGCCGCCAGTTATAAATACGGCTTTTTAAAAGCTATTCTTGATAATCTATACAATACAGATAACAATCTGACGCTGACATTCGATCAGTTATTTTCAAAATT
>JAEEGH010025012.1_pt1 | contig 12004 bp, 1 predicted proteins | sample 9134181 | NCBI WGS metagenome assembly JAEEGH01 (sample SAMN16246544, study PRJNA631951) | gut metagenome | biome: gut microbiome; feature: rumen; material: DP-attached | host: Bos | place: Iran: Karaj | collected 2018-10
ACTTCTAACATCCTACTGCGGCTCTGCCGTCCCCGTTCCGGGGCCTGCTTTTTTGCGTTAAACAACCGATCCCGGCACAAGGCCGGGATGACATTCCCCCTTGCGGATACGGTTCAAATCGCTTACACATTCCCCCTTGCGTTGTCATCCCCGGACACCGTTCCGGGGCCTGTGCCTAATACCCTTTTCCGCATAAAAATAATACTTTTGGGCTATTTATTTTTTCTTAAACGTTTTCTAAATTAGCCCCCAGAATTCTAGAATCATTCAATTTTGGTGTGAAAAATGACCTCTAATTCGAATTTTCCTTTCCGTTTGGTCCGCTTGGGGCTTGCGTTCATCTTTATCCTGTTCATGGCGGTCGCGTCGTGGGCGGAAATCACCGGCGAAGGTACAGAATCTGACCCGTATGTTATCAGCAGTGTGGACGATTGGAACACTGCTGCCACCGAGTCGAAGTACTTTAGCCCCTCTGGCGGCTCCTTCCAGTACATCAAACTAGCCAACGATCTTGATTTTAAGGGCAAGACGTTCAATATCTTTTGCGGTACTGTCGGCTACTGTTCGATACACTTCGACGGTCAGGGCTACGCCATCAGCGACATCAGCTACTCTAACACTAGCGGTGGTGCAGCACCTTTCGCGGGACTGGACGATGGCGGTTCTATCAGCCACCTCACTGTGAAAAATAGCTCGTTCTATGGCTCTAAGAACGTGGCGGGCATTCTTATCGGCAACTACGGCGGCACGGTGACCGACTGCCACGTGGAGAGTACCGTGACTCTGAATGTTAAGAACAACTACTGCGGCGGCATCGCAGCCATCAATGGCTCTAATGTCTCAACTAAATATTCGAGTGTCATCACCGACTGCTCTGTGGGGGCAAAGTTCAAGCTCCCCTCCCACACGAACTCCAACAGCGTGTCGTACGGCGGCATCGTGGGTTCGCAGAATTCCACCACGGCCACCATCAGCAACAGCCTCTTTTACGGTACGGTGGAGGTGGACAACGGCAGCTCCACCTTCTTTGGATGCATCTCTGAGCACAATTACGGCACTATCACCGGCAACAGCTACCGCCCCGCAGGCGGCTTCAGTGCCTTTAGGGAAACAGCCGACCCCGAAGGCACTACCGTTGTTTATGCGGTGAGCGGACTCCATGAAGCAGCCACCGGCAACCCGGCTGCGGCCTACATTCACAACGGCGTCCGTTACTACGCTCCGAGCACCAAGCTGACCATAGGCACGGGCGACGAGAACAAGGTGTTCCGCTCTTTCTCTGCCACCGGGGCTACCGCGAGCCTCTCCACCGACAAGACCAAGGCCACCCTCACCGTCGGCATTCAAGACATCACCGTCTCCGCCACGCTCCTTACCATTGGCGGCACGTGCGGCAGCGGCACGACTTGGCGTATGACCGACGAGGACAAGAACGGCACATTCGAGACGCTCAACATCGGCGGTACGGGGGCATTGGCCGAATATGCGAACGGCAAAGCTCCGTGGTACAGCGATTTCCGCACTACAATCACTCGCGTCAACATCGGCAACGACATCACCACAATCCCGGCGAACCCGTTCTACGGCATCGGTAACGAAGCCCCCATTGTGCTTTCTACGCCAGCCCTCGCATTGAAATTCAAAGACGCTGCCTTTGCCTCTAAGCTTCGCGTTCCTTTTGGCAAATACCTTTTCAAGGCCACCGAAACCACTGACAACAAGCCTGCCTACGATATCGCCACAGCCGACGACCTCCGCAACCTCGCCGCAGCGGTCAATGCCAATAACAGCGGCAGCGGCAAGACCTTCTTCCAGACCGCCAACATAGACCTCGCCAGCGGAGGCAATTTCACGCCGATTGGCAATGCTGCAAAGTTTGCGGGCACTTACGACGGCAATCGCCATGTCATCAGCGGACTCTCGGTAAGCGGCAACCAAAGTTATGCGGGCCTGTTCGGCTATGTATCGGGCAATATCAAGAACGTGATTCTTATGACTCCAAGCGTTTCTAGCAGTGGCAATGGTGCTGTTGTGGGGGCTATTATCGGCAAGCTGACCGGCAACGCTAGCAACTCTTATTTCTACGGGGGCAACCAAAGCAACGCTATTGGCAGCCAGTCGGATGTGGCCATGGCTACTAATGTTTCCGCCGCATACACCCTGACGGTGGGCGAACATGTTTCTGTTGAAACATCCGCGACTGCCCCCGAAAACGGTTTCCAGTACGATGCGAACAACGACGGCACGCTCGAAAACTACTACCGCGACGGCCTTGAACTTACGCTTTCGCACGACGAAACTGTTGTAGAACCTTCGGAAATGGGTTATGCGTTGACCTACCTGCTCGACGGCCAAAAGAGCAGCAACATCAGCGGAAGCACGCTCACCGTAGGCTCAGCCACCGACGGAAAGACTCTCTCCATCGCTATCCGTAGCGACGACCAGACACATGAAATTACCTACATCGATGCAAACGGCATTGAAAGCACTGCACAAGCGATTGCCCTCGACGGCACGGAAACGACGCTTGAGGCTGGCTGGTACTTTGTGGGCCGGGATATCGCTTACGGCCATGCCCTCACGTTCTCAAGCAGTGTGAACCTTATCCTTGGTGACGGAAAGACGATGAATGTGGATGTTTCATCGGGTGATGCAATCGAAGCCAAAAGTGATTTTACCATTTATGGGCAGAACGGTCAAAGCGGAATTTTGAAAGCCTCTGCAAAAGGCCAAAACAGTAACGGTATCATCAATACTAGTGGAGATATCGTGATAAGAGGTGGCAACGTCACGGCTACAGGCGAATCTTTCGGCATCAAAGGACATAAAAATATCACGATAAGTGGTGGCAAAGTTTCTGCTACAGGTGGGAAATATGGTATCTACAGTTATGGAAATATCACCCTCTCTTGGACGAACTCCACCGACAACATCACGGCGAGCAGCTACAAGCTCGGTAGCGATGCTAACCATGTTATTATCCCCAACGGCAAGTATTTCAAGGACGAAAAAGGCAATGTGTATAGCGGTCTGCTCTATGCCAATCAACTTTCTGCCATCGCAGGGAAGACGCTTACGCCTACGATTCCTGTTAAGTATATCGACGAGAACGGCAAAGAACAGACTATCTACAATTACACTGTGCTTACTGAGAATACAGACGTGGGCAGCCTCACTGGCGGCTGGTACGTGGTTGAGGGCGTTGTGAGCTATTCGAGTCAGGTCTATTTTAGTGGCGACGTGTACTTGATTCTTGCGGACGGGGCGGAAATGACTGTGGATGTTGCGGATGTTGCGGATGTTCCGGCTGTCCTCGTCTCTGGAAATTTGTCTATTTACGGGCAGAGTGGTCAAAGGGGAATTTTTGCAGCTACAGGTAAATCTTACGGCATCGTCAGTATTGGTGATGTTACAATCAGTGGCGGCAACGTTACGGCGACTAGTGAAAAAAGTTACGGCATCAACTGTGCTAATGTAACGATCAGTGGCGGCACAGTCTCGGCTACAGGTGATAAAAGCGGCATCCGGAGTAATAAGGATGTTACGATCAGTGGTGGCAATGTCACGGCTACTGGCGAAACAGGATACGGCATTTGCGCTTACAATGGCGATATCACCATCTCTTGGACTAACAGTACCGACGCCGTCAAGGCGAGCAGTTACTATCTCAAAAACAGTAAAAAACATGTCATCATCTCCAACGGCAAGGCTTTGAAGGACGAAGATGGCAACGTGTATAGCGGAAAGATTGCCGATGTTTCTGCCATTGCGGACAAGAAACTTGTGCCTTGCGAATACATGGTGACTTTCGATTCGCAGAACGGTAGCGATCCTGTGACTGTTACGACAACCTTTGACGAAAACGGTGCTGCACACGTTGCAAAGCCTGACGACCCGACTCGCAGTGGTTACACGTTTGCGGGATGGTTTACCGACAAAGACGGCGACACGGAATTTGACATTACGTCGGCGATTACGGCGAACACGACTTTATACGCCAAGTGGGGAGTTCCCTACATCGACGAAGACGGCTCGGAAAAGGTCCGCAAGCCTGGCGAATACACCGTGCTCACAAACGACGTTAAACCCAATGACGAAGGAATCATCAGCCTTACTGGTGGCTGGTACGTGGTTCAGGGTGTGGTGAGCTATTCGAATAAGGTTTATTTTAGCGAAGATGCGTACTTGATTCTCGCGGACGGGGCGGAATTGAATGTGAAAAATGAAGTTAAATTAGGATCGGGCATCAGTGCCGGTAAAAACCTGACTATTTATGGGCAGAGTGGTCAAAGAGGAACGTTGACAGCCAAAGGCGATGGCCACAGCATCTACAGTAAAGGACGTGTCACGATAAATGGCGGCAATGTTACTGCTACTAGCAGACAATACAGCATCTCCGGTTCTTTAGTCACGATCAGAGGCGGCTTCGTTACGGTTACTAGCGAAAACGCGTCCGGCTTCTACAGAGATGGTGGTGTCAATCTCACAATCACTGGCGGCACTGTCACGGCTTCTGGTGGAAGATACGGCATCAAGGGCAATTTTGTCACAATCACTGGTGGCATCGTCACGGCTGTAGGCGGCGATGATGGCATCTACTGCTACAGCAATATCACCCTCTCCCTAAATAACAGTTCCGATTACATCAAGGCGAGCAGTTACCACACCGAAAAAGGCTCTGTCAAAATCGCCGACGGCAAGTTGCTCAAGGACGAAAATGGCAATGTTTATGGTGGCTTGCTCACCAACAGGCAACTTTCATCCATCAAAGGCCTAGAACTCAAAGATTTTACAGGTGTAAGTGTATCGTTTGTCGATAACTCTAGCGGAACTCCAGTTGTCTTTGCCGAAATTGCCGTTGACGAAAATGGCCATGTTACAGCCCCGGCAAAGCACCCGTTCCATAGCGGCCACAAGTTCCTTGGCTGGTATGAATCTGACGGCATCACTAAATTCAATTTTGCAAACATCACCGCGAGCACGGCAGCCTACGCCAAATGGGAAGAAAACACGCTTGTCGAATACATCGATGAAAATGGCGAGCCAAAGAGTACCAAGGATTACGTCTTGCTCACTAACGACATTGACGTGGATGAGCTCCCCGGCGGCTGGTATGTCGTCCAAGATGAAGTCCGCTACACGAGCCAGATGACGTTTAACGACGATGCGTACTTGATTCTTGCAAACGGTGCTAAGTTGAACGTTGAATATGATGGGGTTGAAAATAAGGATGTGAATGAGGCTATTTGGGCGAAGAAAAATCTGACCATTTACGGCCAGCGTGTCGAAAATGGCGAAAGCGGTTCTTTGACGGCCTCTAGCAGTGTCGAAAACGGTAATGGCATCATCGCCGAAGGAGATTTCTCGATGGTCGGCGGCAGCGTCACAGCCATTGCCGCTAGCGGGTTTGGTGACGGCATCTGTGGCTACAATGGCATTACCCTCTCTTGGACTAACAGGACCGACGCCGTTAAGGCGAGCGGCTACTATCTCGGTAGCAGCGAAAAACATGTCACCATCGCCGAGGGCAAAGCGTTCACGGACGAAAATGGCAACGTGTATCGCGGCACGCTCGGCAATACGCAATTAACTACCCTCAAAGGCAAAAAGCTCGAACCCTTTATTGGAGCTGTCGTATCGTTTGTCGATAACTCTAGCGGAACTCCAGTTGTCTTTGCCGAAATTGCCGTTGACGAAAATGGTCATGTAGAATCCCCGGCAAAGCACCCGTTCCATAGCGATAGCACGTTCCTCGGCTGGTTTACCGCACCCGAAGGCGGCTCGAAATTCGACTTCGCGGCCACAGTCACGGAGAATACGACTGCATACGCCCAATGGGAAAAGAACAAGCCTGTCGAATACATCGATGAAAATGGCGCGACAAAGAGCGTTACGGATTACATAATGCTCACTAACGACATCTACGTAGATGATCTCCCTGGCGGCTGGTACGTAGTGCAGGGCAAGGTCAACTATACGAGCTCGGTTCGGTTTGGTGACGACGTAAATCTCATCCTTGCGGACGGTGCAGAAATGTATGTGGAAACTGGCGACGAAGCAATCTATGCTAACGGAAACCTGACTATCTACAGTCAGGGGGGCAAGAAAATCGAAGCTGGTGAACGCGTCCCAAGCGGAAAGCTGACGGCCATTGGTCGCAACGGCATCTTTGCTGGTAACGTTACTGTTGTCGGTGGCTACGTCACGGCCTCTAGCAATAGCGAAAGCGGCTACGGCATCCACAGTGAAAGCGACGTGGTTCTCGGTTGGACGAGTGTCACGGACTCCATCAAGGTGAGCAATTATTACAGCGTAAATACAATCGGCTATTACAGCCAAAATTCCTTTGTCACCATCGCTGAGGGCAAATCGCTCAAGGACGCAAATGGCAACGTGTATCGCGGCACACTCAGCGGTGCGCAGTTAGTCCCCCTCAAAGGCCAAAAGCTCGAACCCTTTATTGGAACTGTCGTATCGTTTGTTGATAACTCTAGCGGAACTCCGACCGTCTTTGCCGAAATGGCCGTTGACAAAAACGGCCATGTTGCAGCCCCTGCAAAGCACCCGTTCCGTAGCGGTAAAACGTTCCTCGGCTGGTATGAAGCGGACGGCGTCACGGAATTCAACTTTAACGCAAACATTACGGCGAACACGACAGCATACGCCAAGTGGGGAAATAATTCGCTTGTCGAATACATCGACGAAAATGGCGTGACAAAGAGCGTTTCGGATTACGTATTGCTCACCAATGACATCTACGTGGATGAACTCCCTGGCGACTGCTGGTTCGTGGTGCAGGGCAAGGTCAGCTACACAAGCTCGGTCCGGTTTGGCTATAACGTAAATCTCATCCTTGCGGACGGTGCTGAAATGTATGTGGAAACTAGCGGCGATGCAATTTCTGCCAACTCTGCCAACGAAAACTTGACTATCTACAGTCAGGGCGGCAAGAAAATCGAAGCTGGTGAACGTGTTCCAAGCGGAAAACTGACGGCCATTGGTCGCAACGGCATCCTTGCTGGTAACGTTATTGTTGTCGGTGGCAACGTCACAGCTTTAAGTAATAGCGAAAGCGGCTACGGCATCTACTGCGGTAACGATGCAATTCTCGGCTGGACGAATGTCACGGACTCCATCAAGGTGAGCCGCTATTACAGCGAAAATGCAAGCAGCTATTACGGCCAAAACGCCTCTGTTTCCATCGCCGAGGGCAAATCGCTCAAGGACGCAAATGGTAACGTGTATCGCGGCAAGCTCAGCCAAAGTCAAGTTTCGGCTATCAAAGGCCAAAAGCTCGAACCCTTTACTGGAACAGTTGTATCGTTTGTTGATAATTCTAGCGGAGTTTCAGTCGTCTTTGCCGAAATTGCCGTTGACGGCGAAGGCCATGTCGCAGCCCCGGCAAAGCACCCGTTCCGTAGCGGTAAAACGTTCCTTGGCTGGTATGCAGCGGATGGCGTCACGGAATTCGACTTTACCGCCACAGTCACAGGGAATACGACTGCTTACGCCAAGTGGGGAAAGAACAAGTCTGTCGAATATATCGACGAAAATGGTGTGACAAAGAGCGTTTCGAATTACATCTTGCTCACTAACGACATCTACGAGGATGAACTCCCCGGCGGCTGGTACGTAGTCGAAAATAGCGACCCCAACGGCGTTGATGTCTCCCTTTCAAGCACGCTCTCGTTTAGCGGCGACGTGAACTTGATTCTCGCGGATGACGCCGAATTGAACATTTCGGGTGTAAATGGCGCAAATAACATTGTCATAGATGGCGACGCGATAGATGTGGCCGGAAAGCTGACCGTCTATGGCCAAAGCAATCAGACCGGTTCAATTTTTGCAGATGCCGGCAAAAACGGAATTAACGCTAAAAACAGAACTGTTGTTAACGGCGGTAGCGTCAAGGCTTATGGCACTAGCGGTAAAGGTTTCAAAGGTACGTTGGATATCCACTTCAAGCATTACAAAAACTCTATCGTCGCTTCTAGCTTTGACGGCTCGGTTACGGTCAGCGGCCTTGCCCTCACGGAAAGATCGAAAAAAGGAATCTACGAGGGCGACCTCGACGAGAATCAAGTAACTGTCTTAAATAAAATTGCTGAAAATAGCCTGCTGCTTGAGCCGTGCTATGTGGTAAAGTTTGATAAGGGTGACGGAAGTGATCCAGAGTTCCTCCCGGCAGCCTTTGACAAAAATGGCGTTGCCCACGTTGCAAGGCCTGCAGACCCGACTCACGTGGATGGTTATTCGTTCCTCGGCTGGTTCAACCTCGACAATACGAAATTCGACTTTGACGCACCTGTCACCGCGAATACGGATGTCTTTGCCCATTGGGAAAAGGATGTTCTGACGGTCACTTTCGACACGCAAGATGGCCACAAGACTGTAGTTGAGGCTAAGTATGACGAAAACGGCAAGGCGTACGTCGCCAAGCCCGAAGTCCCGACTCGCGAAGGTTACTCGTTCCTGGAGTGGGTCTATATTCCTGATGGAAGCGCTTCCGAGAATCCTGTTTACAAGCGGTTCGACTTTACAGCTCCTGTCACGGCAAATATGACCGTTTATGCCAAGTGGTGGGAAAATGTTCCTGTGGAATATAGTGTGGCGGGGCAGGTAAACTCCATTGGCCAATACACCGTGCTGACCTCCTGGACAAATGTGAGCGAGAGTCTCCCTGCCGGGTGGTACGTGGTCGTGAACAGCAATACCGACAACGATGATGATAACGGTGTAGATGTGCGGTTTATAGAAAATCTCTCCTTCGGTAGCGGCGTCACTCGCATTATCCTTTTGGATGGTGCAGAAATGGTTGTCAGTGATGGTGTGAATAGCACGATTTATGCGGATGTATTGAACGTTTACGGGCAAACGGGGGGAACTGGCAAACTCACCGTGAATAGCGGCAACAAAGGTATTGAAGCGACAAACGTCAATATTTATGGCGGAGTGGTTGACGCTAAAGGTGTTATGGCTGGTATTTATTCCAGTCGCACGGTGTCCATCTATGGCGGAAAAGTATCTGTTCCAAAAACTTCTCTCTACGGCATCTATGTTGGTATGGGCGACCTCGCTCTTGACTGGAATGATGATGGCGATCGTTATACGATTGGCGGCTATACCCTCTTGAACGGTTCTGTAATCATTGCCGAAAACAAGTATTTCACGGACGACGGCGGCAACGTGTATAAAGGCAAGCTCAATGACGATCAAGTTGCAGCCATCGAGGGCAAGACGCTTAAGCCCGCGAACGCAGTCCCTTACATCGACGAGAACGGCAAGGAAAAGTTTGTTACAAATTATACCGTGCTGACAAGCGATGTCGCTCAAACTGATGAAAATGGTGTCATTACATTGCCTGCCGGCTGGTACGTGGTGCAGGGAAATGTTGAACTCGCGAACAGGATTGCATTCGCGGCCAATGACGCTGGCTCTAAAGACGTCCACCTGATTCTTGCGGACGATGCGAAGATGAAAGTTGAAACCGAATTTTCTTATGCGATTGGAGATTCGACTCTTTCTACACTGACTATTTACGGACAAAAAAATCAAAGCGGTGTTTTGGAAGTAAGCAGCGAGATCAGAACCGGCATCTATAGTTATAAAGGCAGTATCGCCATTGTCGGCGGTCATGTTAATGTGAGCGGTGAAAATGGCATCGAGGCTAACTATGTCACGATTGCTGGCGGCAACGTTGAGGCTAAAGGTGATTGTTATGGCATCTCCAGCGTTGATGGTATCACTCTCGGCTGGATGAACTCCACCGACGCTGTCAAGGCTAGTAGCTACGACGGCACGGTCACCATCGCTACGGGCAAGGCCTTCAAGGATGAAAACGGCAATGAGTATCGCGGCACGCTCGAAGCCGATCAAATCGCGGATATTGCTGGCCAAAAGCTCGTGCCGTTAGGTCCGAAGTCGCTCACCAGCGAGGACATCGTCATTACTGACATTCCTGTGCAGAACTACGATAAAGACAACCCCGTCTGCCCTGATACAGTTATCGTGACCGACGGAGATTATGTGCTTAAAGATGATAAGGATTACATGTTCGAATGCTTCAACAACACCGAAGTCTCCTCTGCCACGCTCGGCAGCTCCGCCCCTTACGTGAAAATCACCGGCACGGGTAATTACAAGGGCGAAATTGAAAAACGCTTCTACATCTGGGAAAACATCGGCAAATACGCCGCCGTGCAAGTGTATAAAGATTACGGTGGGGTGATTCACGCCGAAATCGACGGCGATTACACGGGTGAAGATGCGGTGAACATCCCCAAAGATATCGAAGTCGATATGGTCAATTTTAACCGCAAGTTTACAGTGACCAAGAATGGCGGATTCTCTACGCTGATGCTCCCGTTCAGCGTGAAATCAGTATATGTGAAGGGCGTCGAAGGCATTTACAAGTTCGCCTACGTGGCCGATTGCGACGTGAAGAAGGACGGCAAAAATGACGTTTGCGTGAACAAAGTCTGGGAAAACACTGATTCTGTATATGTGACTTTGGAGGCGAATACGCCGTACATGGTCAAGATGAAAGAATCGACCCTTAGAATCAACACTAAAGTAACGCTCGCAAAGACCACGGACGGCATACTGTATGACGAACGTAAAAAAACAGAAGATGCACGCAAAGGCACATGGCAGATGCACGGTGTGTTCGGTTACAAAAAATGGAAATGCGGTGATGATGAACTGGGCAAGGTCTGGGGTTACGCCGGAGAACCCCGCAAGGATGTTTATATCGGCAAGTACGTGAAGTTTGGTAAAGAGGTATGGATCAATCCGTTCCGTGCTTACCTGTACGACCCGAACGGAGAAAAAATGCAATGTGCCGACAATTCTCAGCCTAAGGCTCAGGCTGTCGCCGCCTCGCCATACGCCAAGGCTTATACCGCAGACTTCTTGCCCGCGCCGGCAAAGTCCGCCGCAAACGCAACAGCAAGTTCCGAAGTGGCAAGCCTCGACGAGTTCGGCGGCATGCAAGTTGTCGTCGTCGAAGACGGACGCGAAACGAGCATCGCAGACGGCAAGGGAACAACAGCCGTGGGCCGCAAGAATCCCACCGCTACCCAAATCCGCCTCAAACCCCGCACCACGCAAACATACGACCTCAAAGGCCGCCGCGTAGGCAACGGCAAAAAAGCCAAAGGCGCGTATTATAGACGATAGACAATAGACGAAAGGGGCGGCAACGCCGCCGATGCTGTCACCCCGTCCAGTCATCCTCGAAGCTGTCATCCTGGAGCCGAAGGCGATAGGAACCATTATTTCTTGTTTTGCACTTGCGTAGGGGATCCATTATTTCTTGTAATCACGTTTATTCCGGGGCCAGTATTGTATCTGCGATAAGTGCCGTGTAAACTGATGCCGTCCCCATTCGCGGACCATGACTACTAAGCAGCAGAGCTGCAAGTGGTCAAAGTGAACAGAGTCCGGCATGACAGCAAAAAGAGGGCCTTATGCCGTCATCCTGAACGACAGTGATATATGAAACTTGGCAACTCGTTGCCTTAGTTGAATTAGGTTCGTAGGAGCAGGATCCAGTGAAATCTTGTAATGCGTGGACCCTATCGGTCGTTGCACTCCCTCCAGGGTGACAGTGTGCGATAGGGGCTACGCCAAAGCAGAGTCATCCTGGAGGGTTCGTAGAACCCGATAGGATCCAGTGCAGTACTAATCGCGTACACGGTACTTTTTACATTGTCACCCCGGACTAAGGTTGGTGAGCTTGCCGAACCATTCCGGGGCCAGTGCATTTATCTTTAATCAAAAAAGTCCGGCGTTTTCGCCGGACTTGACTTAATCAATATTCAAAGAACTTCGTCGATTTACGCTTTACCGAGAGCCGCCTTGATGGCGAGAACGTCTGCTTCAGAAAGTTCGGTGATGTCCGTAATTTCTTCAACAGGCCTGTTTTTCAAAACCATTTTCTCCGCTATTTCACGAGCTTTTTGATTACGGCCTTTTTCTAGACCTTCTTTGCGGCCTTGACGCA
>JAEEGH010025013.1_pt1 | contig 12004 bp, 12 predicted proteins | sample 9134181 | NCBI WGS metagenome assembly JAEEGH01 (sample SAMN16246544, study PRJNA631951) | gut metagenome | biome: gut microbiome; feature: rumen; material: DP-attached | host: Bos | place: Iran: Karaj | collected 2018-10
ATTCAATTCTTCTAATACTTGTTTGGTAAGATTACTTGATAAATCCATAATACCACCTCTTATTTTAGACACATTATAACACAAAATAATAAAGTCTTAAAAAAGACTTTTTAATTTCCATAAATACTAGATAAATCACGAGCTTGATAAGCCCCGGAAACAGAAGAGTATGATCTTGTTCGTAAAATAACACCAGTATCGGAACCACTCGCTTCTGCAACAAGAAACTGTTGAGTTTCTGGATCGTTATCAACTATCATAACAACGTGTTCGCTAGAAACAAGAATATCACCTTTTTTAGCGTCTTCATATTCTTCCCTAGATCCCTGATCTATCAAACCATAAGTGGTCATTGTATGGAACGTACCAGACGATCCTTGATTAATAGCCCAAGAAGCAAAAGCACTACAGTCTACTCCTGATGCAACAGCATCTAAAGAAGTAACATCTGTGTGTCCTCCGCCCCAATCATAATCTAATTTCAAACCTTTTGCAGCTGCCATACCCATAACAGTTAGTGCGCAATTAACTGCGGCATCTCTGCCAGTATATTTAGATTTAATTGACTTAAGTTTTGCTTCAATCTCATCCTTGGAATAATAATTATACAAAGAATCACCATCAGAAAGCTTTGATAATTCTCCTGAATTAAACATAGATAACATTTCATACAAATCAACTATATAATCAGCAGATGTGTCAACACCTAGAGACTCAGAAGTCTTAGCAACAATTTGTGAAGAAATCGATTCAAAACCCTCAAGTTCACCCTTGATTTTTTCTTTTAGTTTATCATATTCTTCTTGTTTCTCTTTAACTTGATCTTCTTTATCAGACTTTTCCTTAGACCAACCAGATGTATCAACACCTTCTTTAGCATTTGAAATCAATCCTGATAATGTAGAAATTCTCTCATTTAAAGTATCTATTTCATCCTTAAGATCTTTTAATTTATCAACTTCTTCTAAAATGGATTTAAGCTTTTCAACTTGTTCTTTAACTTTATTAACCGCATCCATAGCTGTCTGTAAATCATCATTTACAGTGGTTGCAGCTTCCCCAGACCAAGCATCCTTTAAAGGAGAAGTATCAATTTTTCCTACAGCATCAGAAAATGAAGATGAAAACTTACCTACATTTGATGTTACAGTATTATCACTTTTACTCATAACTCATCACCTTTATCATAGTTTTTCCTTCGTTGTTAGAGCAACTTCTTGCATATATGCCCCAACACTTTCCATTTCAAGTGATGAATTGTTACCAGTTGTAGTCAAAAAATCAGCATTATCCAAGAAACCATCAGCAGATTTACCTTGCCAACTAGGCGCCACCGCAATTGACGCATCTCTATAGTCATCACAATTTTTCATTAAATCTTGACATATTCCTCTCATCTCGGTTTCCCATTCTTCCAGAGCGTCAATTTTAACAAAAACTTCTGTAGATAAACTCCTTGCCATAATACCAACCCTTTCTATTATATAATAACTTAACTTTTATAAATATTTGTAAGTTCCTCTGCTCTTTGTGCTTTTGAACGAGCATATTTAATATCGCCATTCATAACTTTACTTATTCCTTTAAACCTAGCAATGTGACTTTTACAGGCAGCAATGTAAGATGCTTTCAATATATTGTCGCGCCATGCATCAGAAACCTCCATTGTCGAAACTAAATTTTCTAATCGTTTAATATTATAATCAAAGTCATTATGTATAGTGGTTGCATTCTTAACAAAAGAATCAAGATCACCAGTAACTATTTTAAACATACCCTTCTCATCTACATCAAAAAAACTTTTTATAACAAAGTTATAAAAAGACTATAAAGCATTCTTGATAGTTTCTGCTTCAGTTTCTGCATCTTTTGCATACTTATCAATTTGTGCTTTAAATTTATAGAATTCTCCAGCTAATCTTTCAAATTCTTCTTTAATAGCCATTGCAGACTTAGTACCAAAATATAAACTTGAATCTTCAGTATCTATTTGATCAACTTTTTCTTGAACACCTTTTAAAATTGTGTCAATATTATCTGCCTTCTTTTGTGCTTCATGAACAAACTCTAACACTTGTTCATAATTTGTTTTATTCATACCATTTGGTGCAGCCATAATTTAATTCCTCCTTTAATTAATCGCCTAAAATATTTCCGCTACGAGCTTTATGTGCCATTTCATCTTCAGCATCATCAATATTACTTGCTTGCTTTTTAATAACTTCTGCACACTCAGCAATTGCTTCAGCCATATTGTTAAAATTAGATTTTTTACTTAAAACCTCTTCTTGGAAAGTTTCTGCTAAACCTCCAGTATAATACGCAGACATATTATCTACTGCTGAAAACAATGAATCACTTTCAATTTGATATGATTGTGAAGCATCATCTACATCACCAGACCATATTACCATGTCTCCAGTATCGTATCCCATTGTAGTCATAACATCCTACCTCCTCTATAATTCTATTATAACATTATTCAAAAATTAGACCACTAATTTAACAAAACTATACATTAATTTTACTTTAAGATATAGTAAATTAAATGTTTACACCATCGTTAGTTGTTTTCATTGTTGTCTTATCTACTTCAATTGGAGCCTCACCATTTTCATAATCCCTAAGATTTGCTGCTTCAGCTCTATTAGAAGCATTTTCACTTGAAGGCGAATTTGAAACTTCATCCGTTATAGTTTTTACATAATTATCTCTAGCTTTATTGAAATCTGATAAAGCTGACTTATAAGTTTCTTTTGCTGCTTCAAAAGTCTTGATTTTTGTTTCTGCTTCTTTTACAGATTTATTATATTTTTCAATGGATTCATTATACTTTTTAGCTGTTGACTCAGTCCATTTAGATGTGTCTGATCCGAACTCTTTCTTAGTCTTACTTTCTAATTCTTCCATTGCTTTTTTATTATTAGCAACTGTATCTAGAGCTTTTTGAGCTTCCTTGCCCTTACTTGCATAATCTTTCATAGCTGTATCCATTTTCTCTTTAGCTTTAAGAGTCTTTTCATCATTACATGGAACATATAATTCATCCTTAGATCCTGGTTTATATGAAGATTTAAAATCTTTAACTCCATCATCAGCTGCCAATTTAGCGGCTTCATCAGTAACAACTTGTTTCTTATAACCAGCCATTACAGCATCTAATACTTTTTCTCTATCAGGTAATATAGTCTGAATTTCTGTATCAGTATATCCTAATTCTCTTAATTTAGTTTCTACAGCTCCCAAATTTCCACTACTATAATCTAAATCTACTTTATTAACTAAATCAATTACTTTAGAACCATCTGAACCATATAAATAATTCATTTCTGCGATTTCATCATAATTCTTAGTTAGTGTTTCTATAGATTTAGGTAAAGTTGTTGTTGTAATTTCTATGATTTTAACAGGAGTAACAACAGTTGTATCTTTTCCTTTATCTTCTTTTTCTTTTGCTTTGGTATTATCATTCTTATCTTTAGTACTCTTTGAACTCTTAGAACTACTAGAGCCACTACTACTGCTTGTTCTAGCCCCAGTGCTACTATATGATCCACTACTACTAGAATTACCAGATAAAGAACTCCAATTAGACGAAGAAGATACTGCTTTCGTATTATTATATGAATTTGCTGAACCTAAACCAGTAAACGTAGAATACCAGTTTTCAGCATTTCCTCCTCTTACCCTTCTAACTGCATCAGCACTGTCGGCACTTTTTTCAACAACATCATGAAAGATGACTGCAGCATCACTAGCACTGCTAGCATTGTAGAAACCTCTAGATTTTAACTCTTTACCATAAGAAGAATTAGGATCCAAAGATTCATTCCACAAGAAATTTAATTGACCTTCTAAACTACTAGGATCATACCCATTTTGCTTGCAATAAGAATATAAATTATCTTTTCTACCAGCATGCCATTGAATTAAACCATAACTAGTTCCACCATCACCAACAGCAGTAGTACTAAAGTTACTTTCTTGTTGAATATTACCCATTACACCAGCAGCAGCTTCATCTGATAATCCTTTTGCCTTTAAGAATGTCCAAACAGCCATCAATGTTTTAGCTTTTTCTTCACCATACTTGCTAACTAAATCTTTATATATACTATCAGCTTTAGCTTGATCTGCTTTATCTATATTGCCTTCATAATCATTTACATCATAGCCTAATATATCTGAAGCTAAATTAGTAATATTTGTACTTGCAGTTACTAAATCTTCACAAGCAACTTCTAGATTATTTGACACAGTATCGGCAGCAGCCGAAACAGGTAAACCATCAAAATCAGCAGCATCACCAAGATCGTTTTTAATAGTAGAAATCGATTCCTTTAATTCGTCAGCTTGCTTTTTAACAGAAGCTGCAGTCGAAGCCAAACTTGCTTCATCTGATACAGTAATTGTTGACATCATATCACCCCATATTATATCTAAATTATAACATAAAAAAATAAAAATACTATTGTATTTCTATTTATACTATTACACCGTGTAAATCATATTCATCGGAATCAATTATTCTAACATCGACAAACTCGTTTATCATAATATTATCGTCAAATTTTATATAAACAACTCCATCTTCAGAAGGAACATCCATATAAGTTCGTCCAATAAAATACTCCCCATCTTCAGTAACATTTTCAATTAAACATTCATGGATATTACCAATTTTTTTCTCTAAATTATCTTTACTTACTTTTTGTTGAAGTTCCATCACTGCTTCTCTTCTTTTTTCTTTTGTTTTTTCATCTATTTGATCATTAAATCTTGCAGCAGGCGTTCCATCCTCTGGGCTATATGAAAAAGCTCCGAGTCTATCAAATTTTACTTCCTTTACAAAATCATATAATTCTTGAAATTGATCTTCTGTTTCACCAGGAAAGCCAACTATTAGTGTAGTTCTAAGAATAACATCAGGAATTTCTTTACGTAGCTTTTTTACTAATTTTAAAATACTTTCCTTATCCGTCTTTCTATTCATTCTTTTTAGAATGTCATTATTAATATGTTGTATAGGCAAATCAAAGTAATTGCAAATTTTATCATTTTTCTTTACAACACGAATCAATTCATCGCTAATTGATTCAGGATAAGAATATAAAAACCTAATCCATTTTATTCCATCTATATGACACAAATCTTCTAACAATTCTGGTAATCTATCTTTATTATACAAATCCAAGCCATATTTCGTTGTATCTTGAGCTATTACTACTAATTCTTTTATACCTTTAGCAGCCAACATTTTTGCTTCGTCTATAATATCTTCATATTTTCTTGAAACATATTTGCCCTGAATATAAGGAATAGCACAATAAGTACAATAATTACTACATCCCTCAGCTATTTTCAAATAAGCCATTACATCCCCAGTAGTAAGCACTCTATTCTTATAATTTAATATTCCATCTGATTCCCTTTTGTTAATTAGATTTGATATTAATTTCCATAGTTTATCATAATCAGAAATCTTAATGAACAAATCTACTTCTGGTAATTCTTGCTTTAATTCTTCTATATATCTTTCTACCAAACATCCTGTAACAATTAAATACTTACATTTATCTTTTTTATAATCAGCCATTTCTAATATTGTTTTTATTCCCTCATCCTTAGCAGAATCTATAAATCCACATGTATTTATCAATAATATTTCAGCATCAGATGGATCTGACACAACAGAAAAGCCTTTAGTCTTAAAAAGACCAATCATTTCTTCCGTAACAACTAAGTTTTTTGAACATCCAAGTGATATAAAACCGATTTTCATATGTTCACCTCACAAAACGCAGTAGTATTATAACATAAAAAAACAACTATAAAGTTGTTTTTTAACCTAATTTCAATTTTGTAGAATATTCCTTAGCATCTCTAATAAATTTAATATCTACAGTATCTCCAGATTTATATTTATATAATCTATATCTTAATGAAGCTGTACTTGTTATTTCCTCATCATTCATAGCAATCAATATATCTCCAACTTTTAGACCCGCTTTATCTGCTGGAGAACCTTTTTCCATATCAGTTATTAAAGCACCTTCTCTTGCCTTAACTCCATATTTTTCTGCAACAGGTTCACTGCTTGCATCAGACATGCTAACTCCTATTTTTGGTCTAGATACTTCTTTTCCAGAAACAATATCGTTAGCATATGATTCGGCAGATTCAATTGGTATAGCAAATCCCATTCCTTCAACACCACTAGTAACTAATTTCATATTAGTAACACCAATTACCTGACCAGCGCCATTACATAAAGGGCCACCAGAATTACCGCTGTTAATTGCTGCGTCCGTTTGAAGAACTAACATAACCCAATCAGTAGAATATCCATTAGTACTTACTTCCACTTCTCTATCTTTTCCGGATAATATTCCTCTAGTAACAGTCCACGAATAAATATTAGAATCTAGTGGAGTACCTAAAGCAAAAACAGTATCGCCGACTCTCATATCAGTTGAACTTCCAAGTTCGGCAACTTCTAAATCCATATCAGTATCTATAGACAAAACTGCAATATCAGAATATTTATCTCCGCCTTCAACTTTTACGTATTTTTCTGATTTATTAGTAAAGACAACAGATATTTCAGTTCCTCCTTGAATTACATGATAATTAGTAATTATATAATAACGATTTTCACTTTTTTTATAGATGAATCCACTACCTGTAGATGAAAGTTGACTATTTTTATAATTTTTTACAATAACAACAGAATTATATATTTTTTCTACAGAATCAGCTATTCCATTTTCACTAATAGTAACTTCTTTCTCTACTTTATTAACATTAGTGATATCTCTACTTATTAAATCTGGATTAAAATGGAATAACATTAAAACAAGACCTGCACCTAGCATAACAAATAGAAGACACGAAAAAACAATAGCAGCCACAATAACTCCAGTTTTACTCTTTTTCTTAGGTTGAACAGGTACGTCTACAACTGGTTGTTCCACTACTGGTTGAACAGCCGATTCACCTTGTATCTGTTGTAACGCTACGTTTTCTACTACTGGTTGTTGAACTTGATTGTCGTTTAGATTATCACTTTCCATATTCACCCAACCTTGCTATATCTTTATAGTTTTCAGGAAATCCCATTCTATCCAAAACTTTATCTATAGTTATAGTATGTAACTTTCCTTCCAAAATATCAAGCTCATAAGACAACTCATTAATTAATAATGTAAAGTCTTCTTCTCTTAATAATTGCTTTAATATAATAACTAAAGCGAATAAATCATCTTTACCATATATATATTCTCCGTCCATTTTTTCAATATTTAAATATGCATGGTATTTAGTATCATCAATCAATCTCTGCGTTTTATGATCATACATTATATCTTCATGAGCACATAAATTCCTGAAATTAGCAACAATTGGAAGATAAATCATTAAATCATCAAAAGATATACCATATACGTCAGCTATTTCGTTTTGATCTTCTCTTTTCATTACTGTATATAATTCAGATATTAATCCAAAAGACAAAACCTTAACAACTACCCAAAAAGGAACATATCCATAGTTGTTTAAATAGTGAATGGTAGCAGAATGTTGTCCTCCATTAACTCGAATTTGTCTCTTTATTTTCTTAAGCAAATCATTTACTTGTCTCGCCTTATCATTGGTTCTATCATAATTAGATGGATTTAAGTAATCCTTTTCTTTAATACCATATTTTCTCGATAACTGATAAGAAAAAATACTTTTAGCATTATTTTCAACAATTAAAATATTTTTAAAAAAGATGTTTCTAATTTGTCTATCGAAATTAAACATCGCATATAGTTCAAAAAAATCAGTTCCAGGTAAAAACATTCTATCGGTAGGTGATTTCAAAAACAGATGTCTATAGCCACTCAAAAAAAAGTAATTTTCTCTTAACAATACAGTACTTGCATACTCAATATCGCTAATTTCCAATCCCTTACTTTTTAAAATATCAATTTGTTCATCAATAGTTTTGAATGTCTTTATCACCTAGCATCACCCTATTATCACCTTTATTATAACACACTTAAAGTGTTTTAAACACATTATTTTTGTTATAATAAAAAAGAGGTGAGTTAAATGCCATCATTAGCAACGCATCATTTTTTTGCAAAAGAAGTATACAATAATTTAAAAGAAAATGATAAAAAGTATTTTCAAAACAATTTAGATATATATTACCTCTTTGCTCAAAGCCATGATATTTTATACTTTCATAAGCTAAATTTTAAGAACAATAAGATAGCAGCCAAAACTGCATCAAAAGGTCATCATAAGAAGACACAAGAATATATATTAAATATAATTAGAATAATAAAAGAAAAACATATGGAGTACAACCCAGATATTCTAAGTTATTTATTTGGATCAACAACACATTATGTATTAGATAGTACATGCCATCCCTTAATCTTCTATAAAACTGGCATATATAGAAAAAGTGATGAAGGTTCCATAAAATATAATGGCGAACATAGTAGAATGGAAAAAGATATAGATGCATATTACTATGAAAAATATCAAGAAAAAAAATATAATAAATCCAATTTAAACAAAGAATTTATTAGAGTAAAATCATTACCTAACAAGTTAAATGAAGTTATTGATGAGGTATATAATAGAACATATAATATAGAAAATGTAGCAAAGCTATATAAAACAGGGATAAGAGATTTCAGAATAATCAACACATTACTAATTCAAGATAGGTTTGGTATAAAAAGAGGCATATATCACATTATAGATGCTCTATCCTTTAAAAGATTAGGAAATGTAGCAGCATATAGTAACCATATATTAAAACCAAACCATAAATGGTTAAATGAAGAACATAAAGAATGGCATAATCCAGCAGATAAAACAGTAGTAAGCAAAGAATCTTTCGAAGATTTATATCAAAAAGCCTTAAAAATGAATATCAAAATAATTGAAGAAATAAACAAAGTATTATATGAAGATAAACCAATTGAAGATATTAAAAAGTTTATTCCAAATATAGATTACTCAACTGGTTTAGATGTCAACAATAATCCTAAGATGATTTATTTTGAATATTAAAAGAGAATCTTAAATAAGATTCTCTTTTATTTTGCAAAAACTTCTAAATATTTGGAATAAATATCATCAGAATCGGTACACAATACTACTTTAGAAAAACTCCCGCCTTTAATATTTAAATAATTAACGATAGAATCGATTAATCTCTTAATATGATATTTTTTTTCTAAACAAGGAATAACTATTATCTTAGACATATTGTTATTAGCAGTATCCAATATGTTTCTAACAAATTCATCTATTTCATCTACCTTATTAGGAGAATTAGTATGAATAACCATATCACATGGCAAATTATAAGCACGTGTAATCACAACATCATTATCTTTAGATAAATTATATTTATTCTTTAATCTAATACCACCTTTAAAGAATAATAAATCTGAAACTTTTTTATTATCCAGAGTATTAACTATAATATCTGTATATATTAAAGATATATCGCCTTTTATCAAACATATCTTGTTAGAGTAATTATATTCATATCCATATTCTTCCTTTATTGTTTTTAGCATTTCTGAATTTTTAATTTTTTTATTAATCATATTCATTCTCAAGATTTTATCTTCCAACAACAAAACTTCAGATGGTATATCTAAATATGTTTTTGTAGTAACTAGTTTAAACCACATTTTTTCCATATCATCGTATTTATTTGGAATAATGCAATCTATATCTAAAGCTCTTAACAACTCTTCTAACATTTTTTTCTTTTCCATATAATCACCACATATCTGTTATATTACCATCTTCTTTATAAACATCGTCCATAAATACAACATATTTAAATGTTTTCATTATTTTGTTTTTAGGATAAGTATTTATTACAACAGCTTTCCAAGTATTTAAACTTTCAGCAACATAATAATTATTATTATCTTTTCCCACTAAAATTGCAATATGTCCATAATAATTAAATAAATCTCCCACTTTAATTCTATCATTTTTAATTATTGAATCAGTAATTCTTTGAAAATCACCTAAGTCTGTCAAATCGAAAATAGATCCAGAATTTTCTCCAGCTCCTCTATCTCCTACATCAAAACCACCATTGAATAAAGCCCAAGTAACAAAACCAGAACAGTCTAAACCGTTTGGATATTTTTTTCCAGGGATATATCCATTTGCTTCATCATCCTCAAAGCTTTTCATAGGGCAACCCCACATTTTTGGCCCTAACAACGATGCTTTAATATCATCATACTTTGATTCGGATAAGTACAATCCTTTTTTATAGTATCTTCCTTCACCATCCACATAATGAGTCCCAGTTTTACTAATTCTTCCATTTTCAAAATAATATGATATTTTATATGGAAAATCCAAAGTTAAAAATCTCGCAGCTTCAACAACCCCTGCCCTAGTACCATATCCAGCATTTTTAACTTTATACTCAAGTATTTCATCTAATAATTCAGCTTCCTCATTTGTATATTTTTTGCATGTTAAGACCTCTTTTTCTTTATTAAATTTTGTAGGTCTATCAACTATTACATCAGTAACTATAACTTTTATTTCCTTATAAAATTTCTCATTAACATAAAGTTTTAATGTAGTTAGACCATTTTTGGTACCATAAAAACTTAAATCATCAATAATAAGCAAATTGCTTTCATCAATCAACTTAATTTTTGGTTTACCAATTGTAACTATATTATTAATATTTACTTTATAACCATGCGGAATATAATAAATATCATCTATTTGATAATTAACTAATAAATCATCTATTCTTATAGGTTTACTCACAATACCCTCGTCATTTTTAAAATAAACATAGTGTTGATTAACTGATATTTCAGCAGAACAATTATCATTTTTTAAATCATTAAATATTAATTTATCACCAATATTACGAGTAATTGCACATTCTTTTTGATTGGCAGAAGGAATAATGTTAATAGAAACATTATCCTTATTATAATTAACAATCTCAACATCTTTAATAAAAACATCATTATCTCTTACTAGATTCTCTCTTCTATTTAAATAAACTACTATAAGCAAATCTATTAAAACTAAAAACAACAACACAAAAGAAGTAACAATCAGTCTTGTCCTTCTCCTTTTTTTGTTTTTTTTATTAACAATAATTATAGGTAAATTGTAAACATTTGATCTTTTTATCATATAACTCACTACAATACAATAATAGCACAAAAAAAGAGTAATAATTACTCTTTTTCAACTTTAGAACTCACATAATAATAATCTTTATTATTATCAGTCTTAAATGTATGAACAAAGGTCAAATTATCTGAACTCTTCAACTCGTAATAATAAGATGTACTATCTGAAGAATGTAAATAATAATTATCATATTGTCCATTTTGATTTATTTTATCACTTCTTGTATCAACTAAATATCCCTTATCATATATTTTTAAATTACCATCTAAATCTAAAGTGACTTTCTTAATATCAAATTTAGGTTTTAATTCACCAGTAACATCATTTGTAACACTAATTGTTCCACAAATATAACTTTGATTATCAACAACACATTTCATATTATTTTTTGGATTAAATCCAACACTTAAATCTAACACCTCATTATTAAACATCTTTTTACTTGTTTTAATAATATTATCCTTGTTTATTCTATTAATAGAACAGGTATTTGTAGAATCTAATGCATTCCCATTATTTAAATTAGATGTAAATTCATTAGCACAAGTAGTATACCAACCGGAATCATCCCTAACTGTAGGAATAGTTTCCGTAGTAAACATAGTCTTGTCATTAATTATATTATTATAAATCAAAGTCAATTTAACATCATTATTAATAGAGGAAGCATCAACTCCCTTTGAATTATAAAAATTTATATCTGATAAAACAAAATTATGTAATGTTTCAATTATTTTAGCATACTCTGAATTCTCTGTAATATCAGTAACTGATGAAGTATCTTCTACGGTTGTATCCTTTT
>JAEEGH010025016.1_pt1 | contig 12002 bp, 14 predicted proteins | sample 9134181 | NCBI WGS metagenome assembly JAEEGH01 (sample SAMN16246544, study PRJNA631951) | gut metagenome | biome: gut microbiome; feature: rumen; material: DP-attached | host: Bos | place: Iran: Karaj | collected 2018-10
TCCGCCCAAGGCGACCGCTTTGTCTGCGACGAGTCGTGCGCCCCTGCCAATAGTGGAGTTGCCAAGTTCAATGTGGTGAGTCCCGTGGGTTTTTCTACCTTGGAGCAGATAGAGATGGCTCCGCGTTTGGAGACGCTCGAAGGTAAGACTATCGCCATTGTAGGCGAGGATTTCATGTATAACATCACCCATCCCGAATTGGGTCGGCTTATCAAACAGCACTATCCTACAGCTAAGGTAATCATGTACAACGAACTGCCCATCGCCGGACCTTATCCTGCTCCAGGCATCACCCGTCAGGCAACGGAGGAGTTCCGTCAACGGCTGCAAGACATGAAGGTAGATGCTGTCATTGCGGGCAATGGGGGGTGTGGCATTTGTACGCCTAAGGAGACGGGGTCCTGTATCGTAGCTGAGAAGTTGGGTATTCCCTCCGTCATCGTGACAGCTCCCGGCTTCGACAATCAAGCGCGCTATACGGCTCGCAACAACGGTGTGCCCGTGTTGCGCGTAGCCGTCTATCCCGGTGCCTTTGCCTCGCACACCGAAGAACAGCTTATTAAGAACACCCAGGATATCACCTGGCCCCAGATAGTCGAAGCGCTGACAACACCCATCCGTCAGAATGAATATGCCACATCAGAGGATGCACAAGGCATCACTGACGACGTGTTCCACGGAACACTTGATGAAATCTATGCCCATTTCAAGACCATGGGCTGGAACGATGGTTTGCCTTTCGCACCGCCAACATTCGAGAAAGTGTTGGAATACCTCGACTATACCGATCATGCTTGGAACGAGACCATCGCTGTGCTGCCAGGTGCATTCCGAGCTACCACCACATGGCATGTGGCTGTCAACGCCTGTATGGCAGGCTGCAAGCCGGAGTATATGCCCATCCTCGTGGCTATGACGCAAGCCATGGGTGGCGGCGACTTCCGTCGCACGCTAGGCAGCACCCATGCATGGGTTCCCTATTCGTGGCTTAACGGTCCTATAGCCCGTCAGTTGGGCATCAGTAGCGGTCAAGGTGAAATCAATGCAGAGGCCAACGTCAGCATCAGCCGCTTTCTTGCACTGGCACTTCAGAATCTTGCGGGATATACTGTGGGCCAGAACCGTATGGGCACCTTTGGCTACTTGCAGCCATGGTGTCTTGTGGAAGACGAGGTGGCCTGCTGCCGTGTAGGTTGGAAGACGTGGCAGGAACAGCAGGGATATGGCATCAATGAGAATACCGTGACACTGGCATCGGCCCTGATGTGGGGTAACAATATGGCACCATCGACTATCGACCCCGAGCGCGTGATGCAACTCATGGCATGGGACATTTCCGAACGATGCCAGTTCGCTTTGGGCAGCGGCAAGCAGTTTACCAACCGCGTCATTCTGATGACCGAGCCAGTGGCCAACATCCTGAAAGACAAATATAAGACCATTGGCCAACTTGAGGATGCACTTATCAATACCTCTCGTCGTCCAGTCTACGAACGCGCTTTTGCCAATTACTATGCTAATGCCGGCGGACGCAAGGACGGGGAGGAACACACTTTCAGCCAGTATCTGAGTCATATCGTCAGCAGCGAGGGTGGCGAAGAGACCGTTACGCCTGAATGGCATGCCACCGATGCCGCCACAATGACCACTGTTCCCACGATGCAGAAAGGAGCTACGGCTTTCATCATCACCGGCGACGCCTCACGCAATAAGGTGCAGACCATGCCGGGAGGCGGCTTCTCAACAGTTGCCATTGACCTGCCTACTGCATGGGATTCGCTGATGGCGGCCAAGGGCTATCCCGCTCTGACGGACATGTATCTCACACTGTCGCCCCAAAGCGATAACAAAACCGCAATCACTAGTCCGAAAAGCAATCAGTCGGTTCGCACCGTGATGCGCTCCAACTACTATCGTCCCAACGGACAACGCACAACCCGTCCGCATCGCGGTATGTATATCCAACAGGACTACTACTCCAACGGACAGTCTGATGCACAGAAACGGATATACAGATAATCTAAAAAAAGCGGGCTGACAGCACATACATCTGTCAGCCCCCTTTGTCTTTCGCCGCGCTCCCTACAGCGCTATCGGCCCATAACCCAAACAACTTGTGGTGCCCATCGCAGTCAGTGTCGCTGTCAGAATGCTAATCACCACCTGAATAATCGTCTTCCAAGTCTCTTTCTTCATACTTCTCACTATTCACTATTCACTATTCACTAAATAGAGCTGCCCTCTCGGGGAGGGCGCGCTCTTTTGCCTAGCCCTCGTTCAGGCCGCTGTCGTCACCGCCGCCACCGTTGTCACCGCCGCCATTCGTGGGATTCGTGGGATTCGTGTTCGAACTACCACCGCCGTTCGTGGTTCCACTGCCATTGTTGCCGCTGACGCCGGTGTAGTTCTCCGAGAGGAAAGTCTCGATGGGAACCAAGGTGCGCAGGCGCTCAATGAGCTTGTTGGTCTGCGGATCCTTGACGGTGTCGACGATGACCACGTTGCGCAGTTCAAGCGAGCAACGGTCTGCGAAGGCGGGGCCGCTCAGGTCGTCGAGCTTCGTCGAGTCGGGAATGAAGCGGATGTGGATGGCCTTCACGACGTCGCGCGGATTGACGTCGGCCATCTCCGCCTTCGTGATGCCCTTCTTGGCCTCAGCGTAAGGCATGAAGATGCCCAGTCCGTCGAACTTCACGCCGATGCCCATGGCCAGCAGCTCGGGCAAACAGGTTGAGAACATGCGGAGGATAGCCTGAATGTCCTCCAGCTGATACTTACTGCCGTGAGCAATCATGTGCTCAGCGAAACCACGGGTCGAGATGGTCTTCTGACGGTCGACCTCGGGATAATACTTGCCGAATCCGGCGGTGTGCTCAAGCTTGTTCTGCTTGAAGTTGATACCCAGTGCGGGTGAGTTTACAATTCCTGCCATAATCTTTTAAATTTTTAATGGTTAATGTTTTTAATTTCTCATTTTCTCAATTTCTCATTTTCTCAATTTCGCACCCTCCCGACTCCCTTCCTGCTCTCCGGCGGTTCCCTTCTTGCTCTCGGCCGCTGAGCCCGAAGCTCTCCGCTGTTCAGCCCGTAAGGTGACGGGGCGGACCCCGTACTATGTCGTTTGGATGACGCTGCAAAATTACAACATCGATTCTTGGCGTTATCCCGATACGTCCCGATACGTCCTTATACGTCCCGATAAGTAGCGATACGTCCCGATACGTCCTTATACGTCCCGATACGTCTTTAAAACTCTTCATCTTTCTCATTATCAAATGGTTCTCCAATCTCTCTAACGATTAATCTCACCTGTTTCGGCGTATAGCTGCGGATTTGCTTGGATATCAGACTACGCAGTCTGGGGTTCAGCGACAGCCAGAACCGAAACTTCTTCAGTGCACTTTCTTTCGACAGTTCCGGGAAGTACATCATGGCGAGCTCGCTCTTGCCGTAAGAGCGGATAGTAAATTCTTCATTCTTCATCTCCTTCTTTATTTTTACTTTCCTTTTGTCGCAGGTATTCTTCATACGGCACAGCACCGGCCTTCCGTTCAGCAATCTCACGTTCCAATCGGGCGTTCGCCTCTTCACGTTCAGCAGCGTCGATGGTCGGCTGCTTCGGCGTTGTTTTGCCTTTCGCTTTGGCCAAACGAAGTGCTGCGGCTTGATCGTTAACTTCAAAACTACGCTTCGACCATATTGCCAGACGATATTTCGTGTTCCACGATTTTTCGGTTTCCCACTTCATCAAGCCTGATCGTTTGTCTTCCTCAGCCCAGTAATAGAAGAACCTCAGAACCGTCTGTCGGTCGTACTTTCCAATGTACTGTTCTAACTCCAACCAGAAGGCCATCTGTTTTTCCGTCAAGTCTCGAATCCCGCGTCTTACAGTGTGTGTGGTTTCTTCCCTTTTTTCTAGGCAATAACATCGAAGTTGACCCAAATATATAAAAAATGAGCAGCCCCACCAGGTTGCTCATTTTTGATGTATCTGTATCCACATTGCCATTGCATTTTGCTGATTTGTAATCATTGGTAGAATTGCACATTTTGATTGCAGCCACTTTTTTGCATTCTTTACAATATGTTTATAAATGCCTTGATTTACACCTTCTTGGTCAACCTTCATTAATTCGCCATCCTCTATGCCAAACGATAAATTCCACCCATCACATATGACATGGAAATGTGGTGGTTCATGGTCATTACTCCATATCTTCACTTCAAATTTGTTATAAGGGAATATATTGCTCTCATTAGTGTTTATTCGTGACATTTCCACCAGCGGCTCACGATGCATTCCCATATCTTCGTTAATAAAGTCATTTATAGATTCTGTAATTATCTTGTCTATCTTATCCATATATTTCAACTTTTCAATAAATATCTATCTCGCTGCAAAATTACGTTCAATTTTTGATAAAAACAAATTCTATGTGATATTTATTAGAAAATAATCAAATAAATACGTATTTAAATATGAATAAGAAGTTGATAAAATTGACTGAAGCTGATTTGCATAAGATTGTAAAGCAGTCAGTAAATAGGGTTTTAAAAGAGAGTGATAGAGATTTTCGTGGTGAAGCATATGATAAAGCATCTTCATTAGCAAGTGATATAGAGACCCTTCTAAACAATCATTTAGGTAGAGTTAATGATTCAGACCAAGCACCTATGAAAATGTATGCTATTTTACATGAGTATGGCGAAGAGAATGCTGAAAAAGGAAAACAAGCAATTGAGTTGATGATTCAAGCAAAAAAGACACTTGAAGATGTAGCAAGACACTTGAATTTTGGTGGTATAAACGACTATTGGGGAAGAAGGTATGGAAGCAGACCTGGAGCAATGGGTACAATATCGTTAACCAACATTTAAGCTGCTACAAGACCAACTCGAATTTCAGACCACTTACGAACAAGTCCAATTGACTTGTCGAACATATGGGCGAATCTCTCTGATTCGCTCATTTTTCTTGCGTTCCAACGATATACAGCCTCGTCAATGTAAGACTGCAAATGCTCATCACTTACATCGTGGTAACAGCCCACAATCATTCTCCTAAAGTGACTCCAAAAGCCCTCAATGCTATTGGTAAACACATCACCATTGGCATACTCTTCAGCACCGTGAGCAACAACAGCGTGAGTATAGCCCAATGTACCAAGCCCATTGTAGGCACTGAGTTCATCAGTGATGACCCTTGAACCTTCAGCAACAAACTGCTGAATGATGGGCTGCAATGTGGCTCTATCAGTCTTCTCCACCACAATAGCGTGAACATATGTGATAGGCTCAACATCACCCTTCTTGTTGATGAAGGTGCTACGCTCCATCATACCGAAGACTGGGGTCTTGGTCTTCGTGGAACGACCTTGCGTATTGGGTGTACGCATAGACTTGTGCTTCCATTTCTCCTTACCACCAATATACACCTCGTCACACTCTACAGTACCCTCAAAGGACTCAGCATCAGTCTGAGGATAGAGAAGACGTACTTTCTGAAGCATATACCAAGCTGTTGACTGAGTAACGTTGAGGTCACGACTCAGTTGATGGCTGCTGATACCCTTCTTATGACTGCTGATAAGGTACATTGCAACGAACCACTTTATGAGTGGTAACTTGGTATTCTCGAAGATAGTACCAACGAGGCAAGAAAAGTTCTTGCCGCAAGCCTTGAAACGGAACTTACCGTCTTTACGAGTGACACAGTGATGGCCACCACAGTAAGGACAAACAACGTCTTGCTCGTTACCAACACCCCAACGAGATTCAATGATGGCTTGCTTGCATACCTCATCAGAAGTAAAGTATGATGTGAGTGAAATGATGTTGTTGAACTTCTTAAAAAATAATCATAACGCTGAACTTTTCTTTTAAATTATATTGCAAATTTACGAAAAGTCCAGCGTTTATAGGGTATTTCTATACGTATAGGTCAACTTCTATATCATTGCCAAATAATAAGTGTCTCAACCATATCGAATGTTGCTGTCAAAATACATTGGCAGCAACATCCGATAGATACCTTAATTCATTCATATTAGTCATACTTGTTCTTCTTCATCAAGGTCAGTGTGTAACTCTTGCCGTCGCGGTAGTCCACCTCGTACTTGTCTCCCTTGATGTAGAGGTACTTGATGTCATGGTATTCCCAAGTTAGCCTCACCACGCCGTCATCGTTTGTCTTGAAATCGTGCTGGCCTCCACCAATACCACTATATGAGGCGGTTACAGTTACAGACTCAGCAGGATCTCCATTAGAATACTTGATAGTCACAGTGCATGACTTTTCTGAAGTTGTTTCATTAACCTTTGTAAAAGAACTAAAGGCGAACACCACAATCATCATTAGGGCCATCAAGCCCATTGCTTTAATCATTTTTTTCATGATGCTAAATAATTATTATTTGTTATTGCCTACTCTTATGGTTTTCGGCATCCCCGATTGCTTTTTTTATTTGGCTAAGGGCAGACGGGCCGTACTGATTCTCCGTTGTAGCGGATATTGGTTGAGCCGTCACAACGTACTCCGTGCGAATAGACGGTGAGGCTGATTGCGACGTTCTGGTTACTCTCGTACAGAGAACTAGACCAGTAGCAGCCTGTCTCGCCTGCGCCGTAAAGCTCGACACTGCGGAGACGATAACCTGCGGCAGGGAGGAAGATCGTGTTGCCGTTCGGGCCAGTCACCCTGTACCCTCTAACGCCGTTCTTGGTTGTCCAAGTCCACTCGCATTTAGTGCGCAGCTCATCCAGCTCGGCTCGAGTAGGCATACGCCAATTGCCGCCCCACTTCACATGTGCTACATCGTCGGTGGTGGACAACGTTTTCTTGTTGTCAACTGTGCCGTATTCGCTATCCGTACAATACTTGGTTATTGCATTCCAATCTCCTTTGCACCATTTATAGGTGTCAAAGTCATAAGTCCTCTTGGTATCCGTCTCGCCCCAGGCATAGTAATCACCGTATCCCTCAGCCGTAGTTGCTCCAACGTTGCAAGTGGCCCACTTAACACTCAGACCCAGGTTGACATATTCGTGACCGTTATGTTTTCCATTGGGGACTATTGTGTAAGTGATGGTCACTGTCTTGCCTTCCAGTTCATTCTCTCGGATGTATTGGCTCAGTTCACTGCCCTTCATGGTTTTTGTCACCTTCTGCCCTTGTGGAGTCTGGGCAAATACCCCTGATGCCACAATAAGCATCAGAAATAAAAAACATAGATTTTTCATAACACAATATAAAAACTTAAATTTGGATCCAAAGATACAAAAAAAAAACATATATAGTAGATTTTTGTCATAAACATTATAAAAGATTCCGATTCTTTTGAAAATTTTCATATTTGACATCCAGACTGAAACAACTCAAACGGAATCAAAATGGAGTCCTCTGAAGAGAACTCCAAATCTTCTATCAAAATAATCTGCAAAATCACAACTTTAGAACTCTGCGAAACCGGCAAAAGCAATAGAAACTGGTCGCAAGGTGCAACAAGAAGCTATACTGACCCAAAAGCGATTGTGATTGGAAGAATTAAACGACAATCCCTAATTAGGGGAAATATAACATTTTTCTTTGACCTCTGCCACCAGTTGGCGGAAGTCTTTGTTTACTTTGCAACATAATTCTTTCGATTATGGAAAAAGTAGAGAAATTATAGAAAAAGAGGCTGTTGAGTATAAGAAAACCATCATTGTTTTTATGTCATTTAATGACTCTTATGCAAATGAATGCTATACAAAGAATAATCTATTATGATTATTACTAATTGTTCAAATCGATATTGAAATAATCAAGTGAAAGGAAAAGACTTTCGTTTGGGATGTAACATTTTCGATTTTTGCATACTATATCAATAAAAAAGTGTAACTTTGAGACATCGTCTCGAAGATAGGCTGCATCTTCCATATAACAAAAATGTTTATGAGGTTTCCGCTAGCCTTTGGTCAAGCTTGTAGAGTGCCTTCTTGGCTCTCTCTATTTTCCTGAGTAGCAGTTCCTTTTCATCACATCCGACCAATCTCGGATTGTATTCTTGCCTGTTCCTTATCATCGTGTAGAATATTCTTGCGATTTTGTGTGCAGTAGCCACTATTGCCTGTGCTGAACCACTCCTTGCTTTTATGCGTCTGAAATAATTGCCCATCTCTGTCTTTTCGTCTTTGACAGCATTTGCACACATTCTGAAGACCTGCCCCACAGGATTCTTTCTTTTAGGCAGATGGCTTGAAAGGACTTTTCCTCCTGATATCTTGTTGTTGGGAACAATGTTGCACCACTTGCAGAATTTCTGGCGGGTTTCAAATTTGTCAACGAAATCATGCCCCAGTTCCCCCACGAGCTGTAGCATGGAGCTGACGTTCATGCCGGGGATGGCTCTCACGTTGACGCCCCAAATGTCAAAGGCATATTTCTCCATGTCGAATGTGAGCGCGTTCTTCGGGGTGGTGTTTTTCTTCGTGCGAACGAATTCCGCACCATCGGTGTCAATCCTCGCCGCATATTCCATCAGAAGAGACTCAATCTTGCCGTTGCAAGCTGCAACCAACGCCTGGTAGAAATCGTAAACCTCAAGGCTCTGGCCAAGCATAAACAACACATCCTCGTCCCAGGTTCCCTCAAGTGACTTCGCTATTGTTTCCTTGGAGGCTCTGCAGCGGCCGTCGGCCAGCAGAGAAAGCGATTCCGGGTCATGATTCCCCGCTATGATGGCACGGATGATGGTCTGTCCTGATTTACCCGTGATGTCGGAAATGACAGTGGAAAGTTTGATGTTCATCATCTCCATAGCCTTCTGCATGTGCTGTATCTCAACGGCTGCGGATTCAAGCAGGCTTGAACGATGGCGTATGAGGTTGCGTATCTTCCTGGTGATGTTCTCCGGCTGGAAGCTCGGCTTGACCATGCCGTAGCTGTGCATGAGCATCAGCCATTCTGCGTCGGCCTCGTCGGTCTTCTTATCCATCAGGTTCTTCACCTGCAGCGGGTTCGCCAGTACAACGTCTATGCCCGCGTCCTTGAGCATGAGGTAGAGGTTTAGCCAATACACGCCCGTGGCCTCCATCGCCACGGTGGTGATGCCACAGGCATGGAGCCATGAGCAAATCTCACCCAGGTCGCAGGTGAAGCTGCCGAACCGGCGGTTATTCTCTCCATCGCGGTCTTCGGGAACACATACTTGAATCTCCTTGTCGGCAATGTCAATGCCTGCCGAATCGGGGTTAACAATTTTTAAGCGTAAACCTTTCGCCGTCTTGATTTTTTTTGCTTTCTTTGCCATGTGAAATGAATTTAGGGGTTAAAACAAGCCTGTGTCGCTTAGAATGTGGGTATTCTTCCATACGGCATCCAACGGCCAATCTTCATTCTACAGACAACAGAATCATACTCGGAACTGGGGTGTAAGCCCAGAGTGCAGATGATTTACTTGCTTGTGCCTGCAAAGGTAACTCTTTTTCACAAAATTGCAAGGCCCTCGGCACAGCCGAGGGCCAATCTGTTATTCGGGGCTTCATTTTAGGTGTTGCCTAATTCATTACTCGGAAATAAAAGAAAAAGCCTTTTTTCTTTGTATTTCACTCGATTTGCACTATCTTTGCATTTGGAATACGAATAAGGTATGAACGAGAATCAAATTGTAATCTATCAGACGGAAGACGGACAGACACAGATTGATGTCCGGTTGGAGAACGAAACCGTGTGGCTGATTGAAGCAATAGCCATCGCCATGAACTTCAACCCGGAAGGAGGTACCGATTATTGTGCAGATAATTCATTTTCCTCCCCTAAATAAGCCTAATTTTAGCCGTTTGTGCCATTATTGTGCCACTAATTTGGCACTAAAATGAGCCAAAAGGACACAAAAAATGATGTGTGCAAATAATTTCGATTTACACACATCGTTGATTTTTAATTAGTTATGCTTAAAATAAGCTCCTAATACTCATCCTCGTTGAAGAGAAAATCCTCTTTGGTGGGGTAGTCGGGCCAAATGTCCTCTATACTCTCATATATGTCACCCTCATCTTCAATTTCTTGTAGGTTTTCGAGTACTTCGAGGGGGGCGCCAGAGCGAATGGCATAGTCTATGAGTTCCTCTTTGGTGGCAGGCCAAGGGGCATCTTCAAGTTTAGATGCTAATTCAAGTGTCCAGTACATAGTCTTTTCGTTTTTATTAAAAATAGCTTTGTATAAATTTAGGGCGCAAAAGTACAAATATTTTTTTTATTTGCAAGCATTTTGCCATATTATTTCTTTTTGCCCGGTGTTAAAATTTATTATTTTGGCTAAAACGAAGAGATAATCGCTCAGGCGGTTCACATATTTCATAACATCGTCGCCCACCTTAGCCTTTTCTGCTAATGCGTCAATGTTGCGCTCTGCACGCCGACACACTGTTCGACAAACGTGGCATTGTGCGGCAGCCACAGTGCCCCCAGGCAGTATGAAGCCCTGTGGCTCGGGCAATAATGCATTGAGTTGGTCAATGCGCTGCTCCAGCAACTCCGTCTCACCGTCGGGCAACTTTGCCGAGGCGTAGAGTGGTGTCTGGCTTTGGTCTGTAGCCAAGTGAGTGCCTATATTGAAGAGGTTGCTTTGAATGCGCAAGAGTAGTGAACGCTCTGTGTCTGCTTCTCCTAATAGTGCCACCAATAGGCCAAGGTGTGAACTCAGCTCATCAATGGTTCCGTATGCTTCCAAACGTATGTCGTTCTTGGCTATACGCACACCGCCTACCAGGTCAGTAGTTCCTTTGTCGCCTCGGCGTGTGTAAACTGTTGTGATTTTCATATCAGATGAAAGTTTATGATTAAAAGTTAACGGTATAGTGCTGTTTGTTACGCATGGGGTTAAAGAAGGCTATGCCACAATAATAGAGGTCGAAGGTAACTGTAGCCCGGTCATTATTCACCACAGCCTTCCAGCGGTCTTTATCCTGCCAGATATTACTCATGGCCAATACTGCGTTTTCTGGGCATGCTTGAAGAAGTTGCTGCGTGTCATCATACAAGACTGGAGCAATAATGAAAGGAGCAGGTTTCAGTGTTGTGCTAATGCGTGCCTTATGACACCCGGCAGCAACATACTCCGAATAGCCGTCCAGATCAGTCACAATGCTAGGTTGCAGGCTGTTTACCATGCGGAAATACAGTCTGCCCACCTTGCGTCGCAGCCAATCGTCACGTAGCCCCAATTCAGCATAGGCGTAGTAGGGCCAGTGCTCATTCACCACACAGCGTACAAAACGATAGTCGGCGGGTGACTGTATGCCAAAGCCATTGCAATGCCTTATGCGACTCAACCATATTAAAGCCTGCTGCAGTCTGTTCATAGGATACAAAGGTACACAAAAAAACAGTTACAAGGAATGCAGAGGTGTTAAAAAATGGTAATCATACATGTTTTCAGCCAAAAATGAAGAACGAAAAAGAGAACCTGCTTTCTGGATACGCCTATTGTATGCAGTACTTAGTCAGTAGTCTGTAGTCCATAAACACAAAAATAGAGGACTGCAGTCCACTCAACGTGAGCTGCAGTCCTCAGTAAAAAAAGAAGGCGGCCTCCTACTCTCCCGCATTGCATTGCAGTACCATCGGCGCAGGCGGGCTTAACTTCTCTGTTCGGAATGGGAAGAGGTGGGACCCCGCCGCAATAACCACCTGACAAATCTCCGGCTGCGGAATGCGACATGAAAAGCCGCAAACTCAAACAGCGGTGTGGGATTGACACAGGCCACACAAGAACTGAACGTACAGACCAGAGCCCACAACATTACAGTTGAAAGTATACGCTCAGGAGAAAGCGTTCGGGCAATTAGTACAGCTCGGCTTTGACGTCGCCGTCTTTACACCTGCTGCCTATCGACGTGGTAGTCTACCACGACCCTCAAGGAGTCCTCATCTTGTGGCCGGCTTCGCACTTAGATGCTTTCAGCGCTTATCCGATCCCGACGCGGATACCCGGCGGTGCACCTGGCGGTACAACCGGCAAA
>JAEEGH010025021.1_pt1 | contig 12001 bp, 9 predicted proteins | sample 9134181 | NCBI WGS metagenome assembly JAEEGH01 (sample SAMN16246544, study PRJNA631951) | gut metagenome | biome: gut microbiome; feature: rumen; material: DP-attached | host: Bos | place: Iran: Karaj | collected 2018-10
AGTAGTCAGTAGTTATGTAGTTAAGTAGTAAAGACAAATGCTGTTGGTGCAGCAAAGCCATCAGATAAAGCGTAATGTCTTAACTCCTTATCTCCTTAACTCCTAAAATTCTATAAAGAGTATGAAATTAGTCATTCTTGGAGCAGGTGAGAGCGGCGTAGGCACCGCCATCCTGGGTAAGCAGCAGGGATACGACGTGTTCGTGTCAGACATGGGACAGATTAAGCCGAAATACAAGAAACGGCTTAACGACGAAGGCATACGCTGGGAGGAAGGTCAGCACACAGAGGCTGAGATTCTCTCAGCCGACGAGGTAGTGAAGAGTCCGGGCATACCAGACACTGCGCCGATGGTGGAGGCTCTGATGGCCAAAGGCACGCCGATACTGGCGGAGCTGGAGTTTGCCCACCGCTACAGCAAGGGCAAGACCATCTGCATCACCGGTTCCAACGGCAAGACAACAACCACATCACTCATATATTATATAATGAAGAAGTGGGGCGTTGACGTAGGACTGGCAGGCAACATCGGCCGCTCATACGCCCTGCAGGTGGCTACGCAGGACCATGACTGGTATGTGCTTGAGATAAGCTCGTTCCAACTCGACAATATGTTCGACTTCCGCGCCGACGTGGCAGTGCTGATGAACATCACGCCCGACCACCTCGACCGCTACGAGTTCGAGATGCAGAACTATGTCGATTCCAAGATGCGCATCATACAGAACCAGACGCCGAAGGACACCTTCGTATATTGGAGCGATGACGAATACATAGACAACGAACTGCAGAAGCGTCTTGACGGTTACGCACCCAAGCCAACACCATCATCACGCAAGGCAGTGATGGGCAATCCTACGCTCGAACCATTCAGCGACAAGGACATCGACCCCAACAGCGACTTCCCACTGCCCGGAAAGCATAATCAGCGCAACATGATGGCAGCCCGTGCAGCAGTGCGTGCAGCCATGGCAAAGATGGAACTCTCTGCCGGTGAGCAGGAGAAGAAGGAAGCCATCCTTGCACAGTGTCTGAAAGACTTCCCAGGCGTGGAGCATCGTCTGGAGAAAGTGATAGAGAAGGACGGAGTGCTGTGGATTAACGATTCGAAAGCCACCAACGTTGATGCCTGCCATGTGGCTCTTGAAGCCATGAGCCGTCCTACGGTACTCATTGTCGGAGGCAAGGACAAGGGCAATGACTACAACGACATCAAGGCACTGGTAAAAGAAAAGTGCAGTGCAGTGGTGTATATGGGTGTTGACAATGCTAAGCTGCATGCAGCATTCGACGACCTTGGACTGCCTGTTGCAGATACCCACTCAATGAAAGAGTGCGTAGAGGCATGCCGTCGTTTCGCCAAGCCGGGCGACGTAGTGCTGTTGTCACCATGCTGTGCCAGCTTCGACCTCTTCAAGAACATGGAAGACCGTGGTGAGCAGTTCAAGGCATTGGCGAAAGAATAAGAATAGAACTCAGATTAATCAGAATACTCCGAGTATTCCGAATATTCCGATTACTCCGAAAAACTTCGATTACCAAAAATAAGAAATGGAAAAACTGAAGCGACTACAGAATGTATTTAAGGGAGATGGTGTGATATGGATCATCTTCTTCCTGCTCTGCCTCGTAAGTGTGGTGGAGGTATATTCTGCGTCTGCCAGTCTCGGCTATAAGTCGGGCAACTATTGGTTTGCGGCAACCTATCACAGTGCGCTTCTGTTTGTCGGTTTCCTCTGTATGATATTTGTGCTCAATATACCGTGCCGCTATTTCAAGGTGATGACGCCCATCATGTTTGTAGGCTCCATACTCCTGCTGGTATTGGTATATCTCATAGGTACAAAGGAAAACGATGCCGCTCGATGGCTGAAGATTGGCTTCATACCATTGCAGCCGTCAGAGGTGGCGAAAGGTACGTTGGTGCTCACCACGGCTCATATACTGAGTCAGTTGCAGACACCAGAAGGAGTGTCATCAAAGGCATTCAAATATATATTGGGTACGAGCCTTCTGCTCATAGGACTGGTATTGCCTGAGAACTTCTCCACTGCCGCACTGATGTTTACAGTAGTGTTTATCATGATGTTCGTGGGCAGAGTCTCGATAAAGCAGTTGCTCGGTCTGTTTGCTTCGGTGGTAGGCGCTGCCATGGTGTTGGTAATGGTTATCATGCTTATAGGACAGTCAAAGTCGCAGTTGGCGGAGGCCCACTCGGCGGCTGGCAAGGAATATGTGGAAACCAACGAGGCAAAAGATGCAGATGAGACTCCCGTCACGCGTGGAGGTATATGGCACCGTGCCGATGTATGGAAGGAACGTATAGTGTCATTCTTTGACGTGAGGGATGTGCCGCCAGAGGAATACGATATGGACAACAAAGGTCAGGAGGGCCGCGCACGCATAGCAATAGCATCGAGTGGAGTGCTGGGTGTAGGTCCGGGCAACTCAGTGCAGCGTGACTTGCTGCCGTTGGCATTCTCTGATTTCATCTTTGCCATCATCTTTGAAGAGTTGGGATTGCTTGGCGCGGCTTTTGTAATGCTGCTGTATATATCGCTGCTCTTCCGCACAGGTATCATAGCTATGCAGTGTGAGAATACCTTCCCTGCCCTGTTGGCCATGGGACTGGCATTGATGATAGTGGTGCAGGCACTCTTCAATATGGCAGTGGCCGTCGGACTGGCACCCGTCACGGGTCAGCCGTTGCCGTTGATAAGCAAAGGCGGAACGTCGTCTATCATCAACTGCATATACATCGGCGTGATACTCAGTGTCAGCCGTACAGCCAAGAAACGCATGAAAACTGCTAAGGTGGAAGTTGAGAATGAAATGTAATTATGATATAAAAATATAGATGCCATGAGAATAATCATCAGTGGTGGCGGTACGGGAGGCCATATCTTCCCAGCCATAAGCATAGCAAATGCCTTGAAAGCCAAAGACCCGGAGGCTGAGATTCTCTTCGTGGGGGCAGAAGGCAGGATGGAGATGACACGTGTGCCGGAAGCAGGCTACAATATAAAGGGACTGCCGGTGCGTGGACTGATACGTCCGTTGTGGAGCCCTAAGAATATCTGGGTGATGATTGACTTCTTCCGCAGCAAGCGGATGGTCAAGAATATAATAAAGGAATTCCGTCCGCAGGTGGCGGTGGGTGTGGGAGGTTATGCCTCTGCTCCTACGCTGAATGCTGCGGCCGACATGGGCATACCATGCCTGATACAGGAACAGAACTCATACGCTGGCGTGACAAACAAATCACTGGCCAAGCGTGCTAAGAAGATATGCGTGGCATACGACGGCATGGAAAGGTTCTTTCCTGCAGAGCGTATCATAAAGACAGGTAACCCCGTCAGGCAGATACTGATGGCAAACACCATGACACGCACAGAAGCGCGTAAGTCTCTCGGACTGCGGGAAGACCTGCCTACGATACTCGTCATAGGAGGATCGCTCGGAGCACGCACCATCAACAATGCCATCGCCGACGGCATAAAGCGTTTTGATGAACGGCAGGTACAGGTTATCTGGCAAACAGGAAAATACTATGCCGAAGAGTGTGAGCGCAAAGCCCGCGAAGCAGGTGCCGTACTGGTTCATCCGCAGGCATTCATCAGCGACATGGCAACGGCATATAAGGCTGCAGACATCGTAATCAGCCGTGCCGGAGCATCATCGATAAGTGAGTTGTGCCTGTTGGGCAAAGCATCGATACTCGTACCGTCGCCCAATGTAGCGGAGGATCACCAGACAAAGAATGCAAGGGCATTGTCAGACAAGGGGGCAGCCCTCTTCATACCAGACTCAATGGCAGAGAAGACACTCGTGGAAGAGTCCATAGCACTTGTGTCAGATGCAGCAACCGTGACAAAACTCGAGGTGGAGGTGAGCAAACTCGCCCTGCCAGACTCGGCAGACATCATAGCCGATGAAGTGATGAAACTTATAAAAAATAACTAAACACAGATATAGTAAAAACAGATTTAATGAAAGCAGTATATTTTGTAGGTGCAGGAGGCATTGGGATGAGCGCCATAGCGCGCTATTTCATACGTAAGGGCCTGGTGGTGGCAGGTTATGACAAGACACCATCAGCCTTGACACGCCATCTTGAGAAGGAGGGAATGATTATACACTACACGGAAGACGTGACACAGATACCTGTGGCATGTCGCGACCCGAAAAACACATTGGTGATATATACACCGGCTATACCGGAAGAACACAAGGAGTTGAAGTATTTCCGCCAAAACGGGTTTGACATACAAAAAAGAGCACAGGTGCTCGGAATGCTCACGCGAGAGCACAAAGGACTCTGTGTGGCAGGTACGCACGGCAAGACAACCACATCCACCATGTGTGCGCATATCATGCACCAGTCATCAAAAGACTGTAACGCCTTCCTCGGGGGAATATCTAAGAACTACGGCACGAACTACATCCTCAGCGACAAGTCAGACTATGTGGTGATAGAGGCCGATGAGTTTGACCGCAGTTTCCACTGGCTGCGTCCATGGATGACGGTCATAACATCTACAGATCCCGACCATCTTGACATATACGGCACAAAGGAGGCTTATCTCGAATCCTTCCTACACTACACCACTCTCATACAACCGGGAGGTACGCTCATCATACATACCGGTTTGGAGATGCAGCCAGATGTACCGGAAGGAGTGCGTACGTTCACATACGGCACAGAGGAAGGTGACTTCCATGCAGAGAACATACGTATAGAAAAAGGTGAGATAACATTCGATTACGTGTCGCCGTTCGGCAACGTGGAGAATATACGTCTGGGACAGCCTGTGCCGATAAACATAGACAACGGCATAGCCGCCATGGCAATGGCACAGCTTAACGGTTGCTCGCCTGACGAATTGCGTTATGGTATGCAGACATATCGTGGCGTTGACCGTCGTTTCGACTTCGCCCTGCGCGACAAGCGTCATGTGGTGTTGTCAGACTATGCACATCATCCGAAGGAGATATTTGAAAGCGCCAAGAGTATGAGACAGGTGTATAATGACAGACATATCACCGCCATATTCCAACCGCATCTCTATACTCGCACGCGTGATTTCTATAAGGAGTTTGCTGATGCCCTGTCGCAGCTTGACGAGGTGGTTTTGTGTGACATCTATCCTGCTCGCGAGAAACCAATACCGGGCGTTACGTCACAGCTGATATACGACAACCTCGCACCAGGCGTGAAGAAGGAGATGATAAGCAAGGACGGCGTACTTGATTATGTGCGCTCTCGTGACTTCGATGTGTTGATAATACTTGGAGCCGGTGACCTCGACAACTACGTGCCGGAGATAACAAAGATAATAAAGAGTAAGTAAGAATTGCGTTTCGAACTCAACATAGACTGGAAAAGAACACTGCTGATAACGATTGACGGACTCATTGCTGTTTATCTCGTGTTGGTGTTTGCGTCATGGCACAAGCCAATGGCAAAGAATGGCACATGCAACAAGGTGGTGATAAGGATAGAAGATGAGCACGACAATGTGTTTCTCGATGAGCAGGAAGTAAAGAAACTGCTTGAGAGATATGACCTGTATCCTATGTCAAAGCCATTAAGCAGCATCTGTACGCGAGATATTGAGCAGAGACTTGTCAAGATGCCTTTTGTGAAAACGGCACAATGCTATGTGAATCAGGCGGGACATGCTTTCGTGTCGGTGACACAGAGAACACCGGTGGTGAGGGTGAAGGCAGAATCCGGTGACGACTATTACATCGATGACAACGGTGGAGTGATGCCAAACTCACAGTACACCAGCGACATGATAGTGGCAACAGGTAACATTGACCGTTCTTATGCGGTGAAATACATATACCATCTGGCACGCTTGCTCATGGCTGATGACTTGTGGAGAAATCAGGTGGAGCAAATAAATGTGCTGCCCGACAGTAGCGTGGAACTCGTGCCTCGTGTGGGAGACCATATAATAAATATAGGTCAGTTACCAATCAGCAATGTTGCAAAACGAAGGGCAGAACTGATGGAAGAGTTTGTAGGAAGACAGATGAACCGCCTGCAGCTGTTCTACACACATGGACTTTGTCATGCAGGGTGGAAGAAATATGACTACATATCACTTGAATTCTCAAATCAGATAGTATGTCATAGAAGAGGAACGCAGGTGGTGACAGCGGCACCTCCGGTATCATCACCACAGGAAGGTGAAACGACAAGTCCTGCGCAGGGAGAGAAGAAGGAAAATAAAGACAAAGAGAAGAAGAGCGAAAAGCAAATTAGCAAAACGAGATAAATTATGGCACTAAAAAACTTTATCGTAGCCATAGAACTTGGCTCAACAAAGATTACAGGCATTGCCGGACAGCAGAAACCTGATGGAAGCATTGCCGTTCTTTCAGTGGTGAGAGAAGATGCCACGCAGTGCATACGCAAAGGTGTTGTGTACAACATCGACAAGACAGTGCAGTGCATCACCAACATCATGCAGAAATTGCGCGGTCAGTTGCATGTGGGCATCAAACATGTGTTCATCGGTGTGGGAGGACAGTCCATCCATTCCGAACGTAATGTCATAATACGTGAACTGCAGGAGGGATTGCCCGTTTCGCCACAGATGGTGGCCGACATGATGGACAATAACCGCAGCATGGAGTATCCGGAAATGGAGATACTCGATGTTGTGGAGCAGGAGTACCGTGCCGATTCTCTCTTGCAGTCGGACCCTGTAGGTGTGCAGTGCTCCCACCTTGAGGGAAATTTCCTTAACATACTGCAGAACCGCCGCCATTACAACAAACTAAACATGTGCTTTGAGAAGGCAGGCGTGAAGATAGCAGAGATGTATCTCGCACCATTTGCATTGGCTGATGCAGTGCTTACGCCTATAGAAAAGCGCAGCGGTTGCGTGCTTGTGGATATGGGAGCCGAGACTACCACCGTGATGGTGTATTATAAGGATGTACTCAGACATATTGCTGTCATACCGCTTGGCGGCAACAATATCACGAAGGATATATGTTCGTTGCAGATTGACGAGATGGATGCTGAGGACATGAAACTGCGTTTCGCTTCAGCATATACTCCTGTGGAGGAAATAGATTCGATGTTGAAGTATGAGATAGACAACGATCGCAAGGTTGACAGCACACGTTTCATAGACCTCGTAGAAGCCCGTGTGCATGAGATAATTGCCAATGTATGGAATCAGGTGCCGTCTGATTTCTCCGACAAACTACTGGGTGGATTGATTATTACCGGCGGTGGTTCTAATATGAAGAACATAGAGTTGGCATTCAGAAAACACACTAATGTTGAGAAGGTGCGCATAGCGAAGTTTGTCAACATGACAGTGAGCAGCACAAGTAGCGAGGTTAATGCCAAGGACGGCACAATGAATACTATCATAGGTTTGCTCGCCAAGGGAGATCAGAACTGTTGGTTGCAGGAAGAACAGAAGCAGCCACGTGACATCTTTGGTACTGTGACGCCATCAAGTAATGATACGGAAGAATATGGAGTGACAGAGCCGCGTGATGTGAACAACCTGCCACCCGGAGTGGTACAGACAGCGGCAGAGAAACTTGCAGCAGAGAAGGCTGCCGTAGAGGCTGAGGCACAGCGAAAGCTTGAGGAAGAAAGACGTCGTAAGGAGGAAGAAGCACAGCGTCTGGAAGAGGAAAAACGCAAGAAGCCAAGCTTTGGAACGAAGGTTATTCGTTTCCTCAATAGTCTGACAAAACCTGATGAAGAGTAATAGAGTATAAACATTAATAAGACCATACAGAAATGGAAGACAATATATTAGATGCTTTCGGTCCAGTGGCACAGGAGAAGAGCATAATAAAGGTTATTGGTGTAGGTGGTGGCGGCGGCAATGCTGTTAACCATATGTATCGCGAGGGCATACATGATGTAACTTTCGCATTGTGTAATACCGACGCACAGGCACTCAATGATTCACCAGTTCCGGTTCATCTGCAGTTGGGCAGCGAAGGACTGGGAGCTGGTAACAAGCCAGAGAAGGCACGTGCTGCTGCAGAGGAGAGCATTGAGGATGTCAGGAAGATGCTCAACGACGGCACACGCATGGCATTCATTACTGCCGGCATGGGTGGTGGTACGGGTACAGGTGCCGCACCTATCATTGCTCGTGAGTCAAAGAATATGGACATACTCACAGTTGGTATTGTCACTATACCGTTCAAGTTTGAGGGTGTGAAGAAAATCAATCAGGCTCTCGACGGTGTGGAAGAGATGGCGAAGAATGTTGATGCATTGCTTGTAATCAACAACGAGCGTTTGCGTGAGATATATACTGATCTGTCGCTTATTGATGCCTTTGCCAAGGCTGACGACACACTGTCGGTGGCTGCCAAGAGCATTTCAGAGATAATCACCGTACATGGAAAGGTGAACCTCGACTTCAATGATGTAAAGACAGTGCTCAAGGATGGTGGCGTTGCCATCATGTCAACAGGTTATGGTGAGGGTGACGGACGTGTGAAGAAAGCCATTGAGGATGCGCTTCATTCTCCGTTGCTTAATGATAACGACATATTCAAGTCTAAGAAGATTCTCCTGTCCATATCATTCCACAACGATGATGACAACCGTGGATTAATGATGGAGGAGATGAATGATGTCAATGAGTTCATGGGTCGCTTCGACAATTTCGAACTTAAGTGGGGTGTTGCAAACGATCCAACATTGGGTGAGAAGGTAAAAGTGACGATATTGGCTACTGGTTTCGGACTTAGCGATATCAATGTAGAGGATAATCGCATGAAGACCAAGACCACGGAGGATATGGCTAAGTTGGCAGAGGAGGAGGAACGCAAGGCCAAAGAGGCAGATCGTCTGCGCCATTACTATGGTACAGATGGAAGGAACACTCCGCAGAAGCGTCGTCCGAACATTTATTTCTTCCAGGCAAATGACCTTGACAACGAAGACCTGATATTGGCAGTGGAGAATGCTCCTACTTATGGGCGCACTCGTCAGGCTCTTGACACCATCTCTCGTCTTTCGGTTAATTATCAGAAACCGGGAGAAGATGAAAAGAATGGTACCGACGGCACACGCTCAAGCAATAGCAGCGTGATTAAGTTTGCTTGATAATCATGTGTTGAATGCAAGAGAAGGAAATGGATTGGCAAAGACTTATATCTAACAAACGTCTCGGACAGGAACTGCGTCATACTGAGCGCCATGATGAACGTACAGAGTTCAAACGTGACTATGACCGTCTGATATTCTCTGCACCGTTCCGTCGATTGCAGAACAAGACGCAGGTGTTTCCTTTGCCGGGTTCGGTATTTGTCCACAACCGTCTGACACATTCCCTTGAGGTGGCGAGTGTAGGCATGTCGCTCGGCAATGATGTGGCGCGTGCTATCATCAAGCGCAATCCCGATTATGCCGGTACGGTGATAGAGGAACTGGGTACCATAGTGTCGTCTGCCTGCTTGGCTCATGACCTTGGTAATCCTCCGTTCGGGCATAGTGGCGAGAAGGCCATACAGACGTTTTTCAGTGAAGGTGTAGGACTCAAGTTGAAGGATGATTTGTCACCTGAATTATGGAATGACATAACCCATTTTGAGGGCAATGCCAATGCTTTTCGTCTTCTCACCCATAAATACAGCGGCCGACGAGATGGAGGTTTTGTCATGACATATTCCATGCTCGCCAGCATTGTGAAATATCCGTTTGCTTCTTACTATTCCGGTACTCCTGTCGTGGGAGGCAAGGAAAAGTTTGGATTCTTCACCACAGAGGCAGAGACCTTCCGCCGTGTGGCAGACGACCTCGGCATGCTGAGACTCTCCGCTGATGGAGAACCATTGCGTTATGTGCGTCATCCTTTGGTATATCTCGTAGAAGCGGCTGATGACATCTGCTACGAGATAATGGACATAGAGGATGCCCATAAACTGAAACTCATATCATACGAAGAGACACGCGATTTGCTGCTTGGTTTCTTTGATGAACAGACACAAAAGAGCATACTCAACCGTATAAGCACGGAGAACATAGCAGACCTTAACGAACAGGTTGTTTATATGCGAGCCTGTGTGATAGGCAAGTTGGAAAACGAATGTGTCGAGGCTTTCCTCAGACATGAAAAAGAAATTCTTGACGGAACATTTCAGGGCAGTCTGATAAAGCATGTTAGTATGCTTCAGCGTGAGGCATACAAACGCTGTATTGATGTGGCTTACGGCAAGATATATCATTCAAAGCCGGTACTTGACATCGAGCTGGGTGGTTACAAGATTATGGAAACCCTGTTGCAGCAGATGATAGAAGCCATAATGAATCCAGACCGTTTCTATTCACAACAGCTGTTGCGCCGCGTAAGCAGTCAATATGAGATAAACGCTACAGATGTAGAGACGCGAATCATGGCAGTGCTTGATTTCATATCAGGCATGACAGATGTGTTCGCCCTCGATTTCTACCAAAAGATAAACGGCACCGCACTACCGATAGTGTGATGCCGTTTTTTTGTTTTTATTATTCCTTTATATTCTTTTATCTGAGTAACTGCAGATATTTTTCTATTGCATCGCGTATCTCTGATATGCAGATGTATTCGTCGGCGCTGTGTGAGCGACTGCTTTCACCTGGTCCTAACTTGAACGATGGGAAACGCATCAGGGCCTGATCTGACAGTGTGGGTGAACCGAAAGGCTCCATACCCATCTTAATGCAGCGTTGTATCAGCGGATGTGTGCGTGGAATGCTCGATGAGTGCAGGTGGAAGGAGCGTGCCTTTATCTCGCTCTTCAGTTTGCCTTGCAGAAACTCAAACACCTCTTCGTTTGTATAATGCTCGTTTGTGCGCACGTCGATGATAAACTTACATTCGTCAGGCACCACGTTATGCTGCGTACCGCTGTTCACTACGGTGCACTGCATCTTTGTAGGTCCGAGCAGGTCACTCACCTTCTCAAACTTATATTCACGGATGAACATCAAGTCGTCGAGCGCTTCATATATGGCATTCACGCCTTCGTTGCGTGCAGCATGTCCGCTCTTGCCGTGCGCAGTGCCGTCAATAACCATCAGTCCGCGCTCAGCAATGGCAGGCTGCATGCCCGTAGGCTCACCTACGATGGCAATCAAGTCCTTCCCTGCCCTCCCCGAGGTGGAGGGTATGACACTACATACTTTCTCAGAGTTGTCATTTAACGAAGGTGATTTATCCCCCTCCCCCGCGGGGAGGGTAGGGAGGGGCTGTTGTTGCAGTACACTCCTTATGCCTCCTGCACCGCTTACCTCTTCCTCACATGAGGCGAGGTAGATGAGGTTGAAGCCCCTTCCAACCTTCTCTATGGGGAAGGAAAAGCCCCTCCCTGCCCTCCCCGTGGGGGAGGGTATTACATTACCTGCTTCCTCAGAGCTTTCATTTGACGAAGGTAATTTATCCCCCTCCCCCACGGGGAGGGTAGGGAGGGGCTTTTGCGTCAAAATCCTGAACACCTGCAGCAGACTTACCAGTCCGCCGCCGCAGTCGTTAGAGCCCAGTCCGTAGAGACGTTCACCCTCGATGGTGGGGGTGAAGGGGTCGCGCGTCCATGTGCTCACAGGTTTCACCGTGTCGATGTGCGCATTGAGCATTATGGTAGGCAGGGAGTCATCCCAGTCTTCCGACATTATCCAGATGTTGTTGCCCTTACGGCAAGGCGAGTAGCCATAATCCCTTATGGTCTGCTCCATGATGTCGGCGGCACCAGTCTCGTCGCGGCTTACGCGTGGCGTTGCGATAAGGCGTTTCAGCAGGGTCACCGCATCGTCCACATATTGCTCTATATTGATGTCTTTCTCCATTTCGGTCTTCTTTCCTTACAGGTGGGTTCTAAAAATTCCCACGAGTTAAATTAGTCAATCATATAAATATCATTATGTCATCTTTTTGTTTTCTTTCGGTGCAAACTGCTAGCTTCTGCGGTCACATAGCCCGCTATGCTCACTTATCAGCTAACATTTTGCCCTCGAAACAAAT
>JAEEGH010025023.1_pt1 | contig 12001 bp, 6 predicted proteins | sample 9134181 | NCBI WGS metagenome assembly JAEEGH01 (sample SAMN16246544, study PRJNA631951) | gut metagenome | biome: gut microbiome; feature: rumen; material: DP-attached | host: Bos | place: Iran: Karaj | collected 2018-10
CATACTGCTGACTGTGCTGATCTACCCCTATTTCGTCACCCGCGACCCGCTGCTGAGCCTGGGCAAGGGCTTCCTCTCCCCGGGCACCTATGTCTCGGTCTACGACGCCAACAACGCTACGGCCTACCGCGTGGATCTGCCCGAGGCGGACGCCAAGCGGCTGGAGGCCTCCCTGCCCGCTTCCGACCGGGTTACCATGATCGAGTTTCTCACGGCCAAGAGCGAGGCTAAGGGCGATGTGGACCTCACCGGCATCGACGTCTCCGATGAAAATCTGGACTCGCTCATCGAGCTCTGGAGATCCCACTACGACGAGCAGGATGTGCGAAAGTCCAAGTATCCCGGCTTTTCCACCATGGCGCAGCGCAACGGGCTCAAACGGCTGGACCGCAAGATCAACGGTTCCTCCGCGGGCCTCGTGATGACCGTTACCCGCGGCGAGGGTGAGGACGCCGGCACCGTCACCGTCAACGGCACCGACTACGTCAAGGTCAGCGAGGTATCCAACGCCATCACCCTGCCCCTGGGCACCGACAACTTCGGCCGCGACACGCTCACAGAGCTTGTCAAGGCCACGGGCGTGTCGCTGATCATCGGCCTGATCGCCGGCACGGTGGCCACGCTGATCGGCCTTCTGGTGGGCCTGCTGGCGGGCTACATCGGCGGCTGGGTGGACGATGTGCTGATGTTCATTGCCAACATCTTCACCGTGATCCCCGGCTTTGTACTGCTGATCCTCATTTACTATTCCATCGGCCAGGCAGCCCGCGGCATCACCACCTGTGCGCTGGTCATCGGCTTTACCAGCTGGGTGTGGACGGCGCGTTCGGTACGCAGCCAGGTCATTTCCCTGCGCAACCGGGACCACGTGAACCTCTCCAAGCTCTCGGGGCACAGCCTGTTCCGCATCATCACCACCGATATCCTGCCCTATATCGCGTCCTACGTGGTCATGGCCTTCATATTGCAGGTGTCCAGCGGCATCCTGGCCGAGGCGCAGCTGAGTCTGCTGGGCCTGGGTCCCCGGACCACCGACGTGCCCACGCTGGGCCTGATGATGAACTGGGCCAAGCTCTTCGGCGCCTATACCTCCAGCAACGCCTGGTGGGCCTATTTCCCGGTGATCCTGGTGATTGCGCTGATCTCCTTCAGCCTGAACCTGATGAACACGGGTCTGGATCAGGTGTTCAACCCGACCCTGCGTGATTGAGGAGGTGCGTGAATATGGCTAAGAAGATTCTTGAGGTCCATCAGCTGACCACCAAATACATCACGCGCCAGGGCGAGGACGTCTACAGTGTGGACCACGTCTCCCTGGATATCGAAGAGGGCAAGAGCCTGGGCATCGCCGGCGAGTCCGGCTGCGGCAAGTCCACCCTGGCCTTGAGCCTGATGGGCTATTACTTCGCGCCCCTGCACTACACCAGCGGCGAGATCATCGTCGACGGCAAGAATATCTCCGGCCTGGACCCCGATACCGTGCGCAAGACCGTGCTGGGCAGCGAGATCGCCTACATTCCCCAGGCGGCCATGAACGCGATGAACCCCACCCGCAAGGTCGGAAAGTTCATCGAGGACGTGATGCAGGCCCACGAGATCAAAATGACCAAGCAGGAGATCCGCGATATGGCCGAGGAGCGCTTCGCCCTGCTGGGCCTGCCCACGGAAGCGCTGGACAAGCACTCCGTTGAGCTCTCCGGCGGCATGCGTCAGCGCGTGGTCATCGCCATCTCCACGATCCTCAACCCCAAGGTCCTGATCGCCGACGAGCCCTCCAGCGCTCTGGACGTCACCAGCCAGAAGATGGTCATCAAGATGATGAAGGACATGATGGCGAAAGGCCTGGTCAAGAGCATGATCTTCATCACCCATGAGCTTCCTCTGCTCTACAACGTCACCGACGACATCATGGTCATGTACGCCGGCCAGATCGTGGAGCGCGGCTCCGCCCATGAGATGGTATTCGACCCGATCCACCCCTATTCCCGCGGCCTGATGCGCTCCATCCTGGTGCCCGAGGAAGGCACCCGCGACGTGAAGCTCACGGCCATCCCCGGTACGCCGCCGAACCTGAAGCACCCGCCCGCCGGATGCCGGTTCGCCGACCGCTGCCGCTACGCCACGCCGGCCTGCAAGGTCGTCGCGCCGCCTCTGCTGGACATCGGCGGCGGCCGGACCTATCGCTGCAGCTTCAGCGTTGACCAGCTCAGGGAGGTGTACCAGAATGAAGACTGAGGATATCGCCGTCGCGCGTGAGGATACACGCGAGAGCGTCACCTTCGGCGCGGACCGCAACAAGGACTTCTCCAAGGAGCCGCTGTGTCTGTCCGGCCGGGGCGTGACCCGCGTGTTTCACACCGGCAAAACCACCACCGTGGCCGTGGACCATGTGGACTTTGACTTTCACAAGGGCGAGCTGATCTCCATCGTGGGCGAGTCCGGCTCGGGCAAGACGACTCTGTCGAAAATGCTGCTGGGCCTTCTCGAACCCACCGAGGGGCAGATCTTCTTCCGCGGCCAGCCGCGGGACATTTCCACCAACGCGAAGAAAAAGGAATACTGGAAGGGGATCCAGGCCATATTCCAGGACCCGTTTTCCAGCTACAACGTCTTCCATAAGATCGACTCGGTCCTGCTCGACTGCATCAACATGCGCGGCGGCAAAAGCCTGCCCCGTGAAAAAAAGGTAGAGATGATGACCGAGGCCTGCTCCTTCGTGAACCTGAAGTTCGCCGAGCTGACCAACAAGTACCCCTTCGAGCTCTCCGGCGGCCAGATGCAGCGGCTGATGATCGCGCGTATCTTCCTGCTCAAGCCGGATATCCTGCTGGCCGACGAGCCCACCAGCATGATCGACGCCTGTTCCCGCGCCACGATCCTCGACATGCTGCTGAATCTGCGCAATGAGACCGGAATGACCGTTATCTTCATCACCCACGACATCGGCCTGGCGTACTACATCTCCGACTCCGTATACATCATGGAGCACGGCAAGTTCGTAGAGGCAGGAAAGGCGGACAAGGTCATCCTGGAGCCTCAGGCGCCGTATACCAAACGCCTGATCAGCGACGTGCCCAAGATCCACGAACCCTGGGATCTCTCCACGGTGGATTTCACCGCGGGCAATTGATACTCTCGGCCGGCAGGCCGCTTCGGCCCTGCCGGCCGTCCGTATGAAAGAAAGGTAGATTCAATGGACAAAGCGAAGATCCGCGAACTCATTGCCCAAATGACCCTGGAGGAAAAGGCCGGCCTCTGCTCCGGTGCGGATTTCTGGCACACCAAGGCCGTGGAGCGGCTGGGTGTGCCCGCTTCCATGGTGAGCGACGGTCCCCACGGACTGCGCAAGCAGGATCAGGAAGCCGATCACCTGGGCGTGAACGACAGTATCAAGGCCGTATGCTTCCCCGCCGCCAGCGCCACCGCCGCTTCCTTTGACAAGGCTCTCATCGAGAAGATGGGAGAGGCCGTGGGCGACTCCTGCCAGCACGAGAAGCTCTCCGTGGTCCTGGGTCCCGCCGTGAACATCAAGCGCAGCCCCCTGTGCGGCCGCAATTTCGAGTACTTCTCCGAAGACCCCTACCTGACCGGGAAGATGGCCGCGGCCTTCATTCACGGCGTGCAGAGCAAAAACGTGGGCGTGAGCATCAAGCATTTCGCCGCGAACTCTCAGGAACACCGCCGCATGAGTTCCTCCTCCGACGCGGATGAGAGGACCCTGCGCGAGATCTATTTCCCCGGCTTCGAGATCCCGGTGAAGGAGGAGCAACCCTGGACGGTCATGTGCTCCTACAACCGCGTCAACGGCGTGTTCGCCTCGGAGAATCACTGGCTTCTGACCGAGGTTTTGCGCGATGAGTGGGGCTTTGAGGGCTATGTGATGAGCGACTGGGGCGCCGTTTCCGACCGCGTGAAGGGCGTGGAAGCGGGCCTCGACCTGGAGATGCCTTCCTCCGGCGGCTACAACGACCGCAAGATCGTTGAGGCTGTGCGCGCGGGAAAGCTGGATGAGAAATACGTGGACCTGGCGGTGGAGCGCATTCTCAACATCGTGTTCCGCTACACCGAGAACGCGAAGCCCGACACCCCCTGGGACATGGAGGCCGACCACCTGCTGGCCGCGGACATCGCCGCCGACTGCATGGTCCTGCTCAAGAACGAGGACGGCGTCCTTCCGCTGAGCAGGGAGGACGAGGTCGCCTTTATCGGCGAGTTCGCCGCAAAACCCCGTTTTCAGGGCGGCGGAAGCTCGCACATCAACTGCTTCAGGACCACGAGCGCCCTGGAGGCGGCGGAAGGGCTTAAAGTAACCTATGCCCGAGGCTACAGCATCGAGGCCGACGAGGCCACCGACGAAATGATCGCCGAGGCCGTGGCCGCCGCGAAGAAGGCGAAAACCGCCGTGGTGTTCGCGGGCCTGCCCGACGTGTATGAGTCCGAGGGCTACGACCGCTCCCACATGCGCATGCCCGAATGCCAGAACGCCCTGATCGAGGCTGTGGCCGCGGCCAACCCCAACACGGTCGTGGTGCTCCACAACGGCTCCCCGGTGGAAATGCCCTGGATCGGCTGCGTAAAAGGCGTGGTCGAGGCGTATCTGGGCGGCCAGGCCGTGGGCCTGGCGACGGTGCGGGTGCTTTACGGCGATGTGAACCCCTCCGGCAGACTGCCCGAGACCTTCCCCAAGAAGCTCTCCGACAACCCCAGCTACCTTTTCTACGGCGGCGAGGGCAATGTCACCGAATACCGCGAGGGAGTGTTCGTGGGCTACCGCTACTACGACAAAAAGGAAGCCGAGGTCCTGTTCCCCTTCGGCCACGGGCTGAGCTACACGAGCTTTGCCTTCAGCGATCTCAAACTCGACAAAACCGAGATGGACGACACCGACACCCTGAACGTGAGCGTCCGGGTGAAGAACACCGGCAGCCGCGCCGGCAAAACGGTGGTCCAGCTGTATGTGTGCGACAAGCAGAGCACGTCCATCCGCCCGATCCGGGAACTCAAGGGCTTTGAAAAGACGGCCCTGGCGCCCGGCGAGGAGAAGGAGGTCCGCTTCACGCTGGACAAGCGCGCCTTCGCCTACTGGAACACCGAAATCCACGACTGGCATGTGGAGACCGGGGAGTTCTTCATTGAGATCGGCGCGTCCTCCCGGGACATCGTCCTGGCCGAGACAGTGACGGTGCGCTCCACCGTTGAGCTGCCCCGACGCTATGACGAGAACAGCATTTTCATGGATCTTCTGGCCGACCCGAAGGCCAAAGAGAAGCTCCGGCCCATGCTGGAGGCCATGGCCAAAGCCTTCGCCCCGTCGGACAACGCCGGCGAGGCGGCGCAGGAGGCCATCAGCGAAGAGATGAACGCCGCCATGCTCAACTATATGCCGCTGCGCTCCATGGTCAGCTTCGGAAGCGCCACCGGCGAACAGATCGAGCAGATCATCGCGGAGCTGAACCGATAAACCCACGCGAAAACGGGCCGCCGCCTTCGGTGGCGGCCCTAACTTTGTAAACAACACTTCCGAACAGGATAAACGGAGGATCATCATATGAAGCAGTTTCCCGAAAACTTTCTCTGGGGCGTAGCCTGCGCCTCGTACCAGTGCGAGGGTGCCTGGGACGCCGACGGAAAGGGCCCCAACATCTGGGACGATTTCAGCCATGCCCCGGGCCATGTGAAGAACGGCGACACGGGCGACACGGCCTGTGACAGCTATCACCGCTATACCGAGGACGTGGCGCTGATGAAGGCGCACGGCATCCGGGCCTACCGCTTTTCCGTGAGCTGGGCGCGGGTGATCCCCGACGGCGACGGCGAGATCAACGAGGCAGGCCTGGCGTTTTACGACAGGCTCATCGACGAGCTGATCGCCAACGGCATAGAGCCGCTCGTGACGCTCTACCACTGGGACCTGCCCAGCGCGCTTCAGCGCAAGGGCGGCTGGCTCAACCGCGATATCGTGGAGACCTTCGGCCGCTACGCCGCCGTACTGGCGGAGCGGTTCCGCGGCCGGGTGCACACCTATATGACCGTCAACGAGCCGCAGTGCGTGACCGCTCTGGGCTACGGCACCGGCACCCACGCCCCCGGGCTGAAGATGGAGGAGGAGGACCTCGCGCGCATCTACCATATCCTGGCTCTGTCGCACAGCGAGGCTTACCGGCGCATCAAGGCCGTAGACCCCGACGCCCGGGTGGGCTGCGCCAACTGCGGAAAGCTGTGCTATCCCGTGAACGACACCCCCGAGAACATCGACGCGGCGTACCGCGCTTCCTTCGACCTGAGCGAGGGCTGGGTGTTCACGCAGAATATCTTTCTGGACAGCCTTGTGCTGTGCCGTTACGACGAGAGCGCCCCGGCCGCTGTAAAGCGCTTCGCGGCAACGATCCCCGCCTCCGACTGGGAGAAAATGGAAGCTCCGGATTTCATCGGCCTGAACGTCTATCAGGGCACGCCCGTGGACGAGTCCGGCCGGCCCGTCCCCATCGGGGCGGGACGTCCGCTCACGGCCTGCAAGTGGAACATCACGCCGAAGATCATGCGCTGGGGCCCCGCGAATCTTTACCGCCGCTACGCTCTTCCGCTGTACATCACGGAAAACGGCCTGTCGTGCAACGACAAGGTCTATCTCGACGGGAAGGTCCACGACGCCGACCGCATAGATTTCCTGCACCGGTATCTCATGGAGCTGCACGCGGCTGTGGAGGACGGAGTGCCCGTGCTGGGCTACCTGCAGTGGAGCTTCCTGGACAACTTTGAGTGGGCCGAGGGCTACGACGAGCGCTTCGGCATCATCTACGTGGACTTTGCCACGTTCCGGCGCATCCCCAAGGACTCGGCCGTCTGGTATAAGGGCGTGATCGAGTCGAACGGCGCCGCATTGTTTGACGACTGAATACAGCAGAGGAGGGTCACCATGAAGTTCGGCTATTTTGACGACGAGCGCTCCGAGTACGTGATCACCACGCCGCGAACGCCCCTGCCGTGGATCAACTATCTGGGCAGCGAGGACCTGTTCGCCCTGTGCTCCAACACCGCAGGCGGCTACAGCTTCTACCGCGACGCCCGCCTGCGCCGCATCACCCGCTACCGCTACAACAACAGCCCGCTCGATTCCGACGGATTCCACGTGTATATCCGCGACGGGGACACGGTGTGGAACCCGGGCTGGCAGCCGGTGCAGACGGAACCGGACTTCTACCGCTGCCGCCACGGTCTGGGATATACGGTGATCGAGGGGAAGAAAAACGGCGTCGCCGTCCGGCAGGAGCTGTTCGTGCCCAAGGGGGACAACTGCCTGCTGATGCGCGTGCGCGTCAGCAACGAAGGCGCCGATGAAAAGGCTCTCAAGGTGTTCCCGTATGTGGAGTTCTGTCTCTGGGACGCCATGGACGATTCCTCCAACTTCCAGCGCAACTTCTCCACCGGTGAGGTCGAGATCGACGGCGCGGCGATCTATCACAAAACCGAGTACCGCGAGCGCCGCAATCACTACGCCGTGTTCTGGGCCGACCGGCAGCCGGACGGCTTCGATACGTCCCGCGAGGCCTTTATGGGTGTATACGGAGGCCCCGCGAGACCCGAAGCGGTGTTTTCCGGCGGATGCACCGGCAGTGTGGCCCACGGCTGGCAGCCCGTAGCCGCCCAGCAGTTCAACCTGACGCTGGCCCCCGGCGCCGCCGAGGAGCTGATCTTCGGCCTGGGATACATCGAAAACCCGCAGGATGAGAAATGGGAAGCTCTCGGCGTGATCAACAAGACCCGCGCCAAAGCCATGATGGCCCGCTATGCCGACGGGGCGGCCTTCGACGCGGCGCTGCGTACCCTTTCCGAGCACTGGAAGGGGCTGCTGAGCTCCTATCGGGCGAGCACCGGCGACGAGAAGCTCGACCGCATGGTCAACGTGTGGAATCAGTACCAGTGCATGGTCACCTTCAACATGAGCCGTTCGGCCAGCTATTTTGAGAGCGGCATGGGCCGCGGCATGGGCTTTCGCGACTCCTGCCAGGATCTGCTGGGCTTCGTGCACATGATCCCCGAGCGGGCGAGGGAGCGCATCCTGGACATCGCGGCCACCCAGTTCCCCGACGGCAGCGCCTATCACCAGTACCAGCCGCTGACCAAAAAGGGCAACCTGGATGTGGGCAGCGGCTTCAACGACGATCCACTCTGGCTGATCGCGGGCACCTGCGCCTACATCGCCGAGACGGGCGATTTCGGCATCCTGGACGAGCTGGTGCCCTTTGACAACGACGAGAGCCTGGCAGAGCCTCTTCTGGAGCATCTGCGGCGCAGCTTCAACTACACGCGCACCCATCTGGGGCCCCACGGCCTGCCGCTGACCGGGCGGGCGGACTGGAACGACTGCCTGAACCTGAACTGTTTCTCGGAGCACCCCGGCGAGAGCTTTCAGATCACCGGCCCCAGCGAGGGCCCCGTGGCCGAGAGCGTGTTTATCGCGGGCATGTTCGTGAAATACGGCTCGGTCTGGGCGCGGCTGTGCCGCGCGTTGGGCCGTGAGGAAGAGGCCGCCGACGCGGAGCGCTCCGTGGAGAAAATGACCGCCGTCACTCTGGATGCGGGCTGGGACGGCGAGTGGTTCCGCCGCGCCTATGACGCCTTCGGCCATGTGGTCGGCGGAAAGGAGTGCGAGGAAGGACAGATCTTCATCGAGCCCCAGGGCATGTGCGTCATGGCCGGCATCGGGAAGGAAGACGGACGCGCCGAGCTGGCGCTCAAAAGCGTCCGGGAACGGCTGGACACCGAATACGGCATCGTGCTGCAGCAGCCGCCCTACAGGCGCTATCACCTGGAGCTGGGCGAGATCAGCAGCTATCCGCCCGGATACAAGGAGAACGCGGGCATCTTCTGCCACAACAACCCCTGGATCGTCTGCGCGGAGGCGGAGCTGGGCCACGGCGACCGCGCCTTTGAGGTCTACCGCCGCACCTGCCCGGCCTATCTTGAGGACATCAGCGAGATCCACCGCACCGAGCCCTATGTCTACAGCCAGATGGTGGCCGGCAAGGACGCGCCGACCTTCGGCGAGGCGAAAAACAGCTGGCTCACCGGCACGGCGGCCTGGACCTTCGTGAGCGTCTCTCAGGCGATCCTGGGCATCAAGCCCGAGCTGGAGGGGCTGCGGATCGATCCGTGCGTCCCGTCGGACCTGAAGAGCTTCACCGTCACCCGGCGCTGGCGCGGGGCGGTCTACGTTATCACCGTGTCCGATCCCGAGGGCCGGCAGAAGGGCGTCCGCGAGCTCATCGTCGACGGCGAGCGCCTGGAGGGCAACGTGATCCCCGCCAGGCCGGAGGGCAGCGTCGTGAAGGTCACGGCGGTGCTTGGCTGATAAATTATGTTAACTTGTGAGGACATATGGATAATCGTACACTCCCGTCCGGCGTGGACAGCAAAGCGATATACCGGCGCATAGGCAGGCTCACCTGGCCCATCGTGCTGCAGAACCTGCTCAGCGCGGCGGTGACCAGCGCGGACGTGGTCATGCTCAACTTTGTGGGACAGGCGCACATCAGCGCGGTCTCCCTGGCAGCGCAGTACGCCAGCGTGCTGTTCATGATCTTCTACGGACTGGGCACCGGCGTCACCATGCTGGCCACACAGTACTACGGCAAGGGCGACATGCGCGCCGTGGAGGTGGTGGAGGGCATCGCGCTGCGCTTCTCCCTGGGCGTGGCGGCGCTGTTCGCCCTCGGCGCGGCCTTCTTCCCCACGGGGATGATGCGCGTATTCACCCATGACGCGGAGCTGGTCGCGATCGGAGCGGAATACCTGCGGTGGATCTCCGTGGCCTATCTGTGCTGGGGCGTGATAGAGATCTATCTGGCCACGCTGCGCAGCGTGGGACGGGTGGCTGTGGCCACGGCGCTCAACACCGTCGCTTTCACCTCAAATGTCTTTCTGAACGCCGTGTTCATTTTCGGCCTGTTCGGGGCCCCGAAGATGGGGGCTCCCGGCGTGGCTCTGGCCACCTCGCTGAGCCGGCTGATCGAGCTGGCGCTGGTGCTGATCGTCTCCCGCCGCAGCGCGGACGTGAAGATCCGGCCGCGGACTCTGTTTTTGTCGAACAAACTGCTTCTGCGGGACTTTTTCAAAATGGCCCTGCCCGCTCTGATCAACGACGTGAGCTGGAGCGTGGCCTACTCGATGTATTCCGTCATCATCGGGCAGTTCCTGGGCACGGATATGGTGGCGGCCAACTCCTTCGTCCATCAAATCCACAGCTTCGGCACCGTGCTGTGCTTCAGCGTGGCCAGCGCCGGAGGCATCATGCTCGGGCAGCTCATCGGGGAGGGCCGCATGGAGGAAGCCGACCGCGGCGCTTCGGCGGTGATGCGCCTTACGGTGCTCTCCGGGGCGCTGGGCGGAGTGCTGATCCTGGCCGCCGTCCCGCTGGTGCTGGATTTCGCCAATCTGACAGAGACGGGCCTCGGCTATCTGCGCGTGATGATGTACATCAACAGCTACTATGTCATGGGCGCGGCCGTGAACACCACGCTGATCGCCGGGGTGTTCCGCGCCGGCGGCGACAGCCGCTTCGGCATGATCTGCGACACCATCGACATGTGGTGCTATGCCGTGCCGCTGGGCTTCTTTGCCGCCGCGGTGCTGAAGCTTCCCCCGCTGTGGGTCTACTTCCTGCTGTGCACCGACGAATTCGTAAAGTGGCCCTGGGTGCTCAAACACTATAAGAGCAAAAAATGGCTCAAGAACATCACCCGCGACGACCTGTTCGCCGAAGAAGCGGCGACCTGAGCGCATACAAACACGACAAAGCCATACATTAGGAGGAAGTACATGAAAACGATCTCTCTCAACGGCGCTTGGACCCTGGAGATACCCGCAAGCGCGTTCGGCGCCGTCCCGGCGGCGGTCCCGGGCTCGGTGTATCACGACCTGCTCACCGCCGGGTGCATCGAAGACCCGTTCTGGCGCGACAACGAGACCGAAGCCCTCAAGCTGATGGAAAACGACTTCGTGTACAGCCGGCGGTTTGAAGTGGATCCGGACCTGCTCGGCTGCGAGACGGTGATCCTGCGCTGCGAGGGACTGGACACTCTGGCCGAGATCCGCGTCAACGGCGCCCTTGCCGGAACGGCGGAGAACATGCACCGCATCTGGGAATACGACGTAAAGAGCCTGCTGCGCGAGGGAGAGAACGACATCTCCGTCCGCTTCGCCTCGCCGACGAAGTATATCCGGGAGGCCTACGCCCTCTCCCGGGCCGACGGCAGCTCCGACGCGATGGTGGGCTTCCCGCTGCTGCGCAAGGCCCACTGCATGTTCGGCTGGGACTGGGGCCCCCGCCTGCCCGACGCGGGCATCTGGCGGCCGATCTCGCTGCTCGGCATCGATACGGCGCGGATCCGAGACGTGCTGATCCTGCAGGACCACTCCCGCTCTCCCGATGCCGTCGCGCTGACCGTGCGGACGAATCTTGAGCATGTGGGAGCGGGGGAGACCGCGGTGCGCGTGCGCGTGACGGGTCCCGGCGGCGAGACCTTTGAAGCCTGCGGGGAAGAGGCCGTGATCGACATCCCCGAGCCGAAGCTCTGGTGGCCGGCGGGCTTCGGCGATCAGCCGCTGTACACCGTGACCGTGACCCTGGAGAAGGACGGCGCGGAGCTCGACTCCTCCGAGAAGCGGATCGGCCTGCGCACGATGACCGTGACGAGAAAGAAGGACGAGTGGGGCGAGAGCTTCTCCCACTGCGTCAACGGCGTGGACATCTTCGCCATGGGCGCGGACTACATCCCCGAGGACAACCTGCTGCCCCGGGTGACGCCCGAGCGCACCCGCCGCCTGCTGGAGGACGCCCGCGACGCCCACATGAACGCCATCCGCGTCTGGGGCGGCGGCTATTACCCCGACGACTGGTTCTTCGACGCCTGCGACGAGCTGGGCCTGATGGTATGGCAGGAGTTCTTTATGACTGGCGATACGCGTCACCCCCTCGATGAACCTCTCTACCTCTCGAACG
>JAEEGH010025032.1_pt1 | contig 11998 bp, 15 predicted proteins | sample 9134181 | NCBI WGS metagenome assembly JAEEGH01 (sample SAMN16246544, study PRJNA631951) | gut metagenome | biome: gut microbiome; feature: rumen; material: DP-attached | host: Bos | place: Iran: Karaj | collected 2018-10
GATATACTATCAAGAAAGGCTTTTCTTTGTTTCATCGCATAACCTTCTATGAATAGAATTGTATTTACAATAGTATAGCATACAAACATCATTCATGAAAATATGAATTTTAAACTTTTAGCTATCTCTTTTTCAAAAATCATGGTAAAATATCCAAAAAGGAGGGCTTTGGTATGTGTCCTATCTATAATGCTTTTGATTTCAACCGAGATGGTAAATTGGATGCTATGGAAACAGCCATAGCGTATAATGTTTTATATGGTGATGATGAGGGAGAAGAGGAAGAATTCCTCGACGATATGGACGCAATCGAAGAAGAGTTGTAAAGTTGTACAACAATGCAGCGGGACGGAAAACCGTTGTCAAGTGGCTGCAAACATGATACAATGAAGATGCATCCGGGGGTTCGATCCGCAATCGCGGGCGAGGCGACGGACCGATCTGCAGACGGCGCGGCGCGCAAGGGACTTTCGGAGAGATATTTCAGAAAAAGGAGAGATGGTTGCATGCTTTGGCAATTGCTTGTTGAAATCGTGATCGGTGCGCTTTGCGGCTTTGTTGCCAGCAAACTCATGAAGATGAAGGGCAAGGGGATTCTGTTCTACATCATCGTCGGCGTGATCGGCGGCGCTGTCGGCGGATTCCTCGGCAGTCTGATCAAGGTCGGCGGCGGTTGGGTGACGGGCATCATCCTTTCGATCGTGGGCTCGTGCCTCGTCGTCTGGCTGTACAAGAAGCTGTTCAAAAAATGACGGAACTTTCGGGGGAGCGGAGCGATCCGCTCCTTCTTATTTCGCCGTTTTTGCGGCAATAGCGTGCCCGAATCCGGCAAAGATGCGGTTGAAAAACGACGGCGGCGCATGTTACAATACGCACAGAAACAAGGGAATGCTCCGAAAGAAAAAGGAGGGAGAGCATATGAAAATCGGACCGTTCGGAATGATCGCACTGGGTGCGCTGGCCGTATTTGCGGTGTATTGCATCGTGGGGCTGATCCAGATGGTGCGCGCAAAGAGAAGGGGCGAAACGCTTGAATCGCAGGGGCAGACGGAGAACGTCGCCGACCTCAACGATCACTTCATTCGCGCGCGCTATATGAGCGAGGACGGCAATTGAGCCGGAGCGCCGACAGGCCGTTTGATACGGAGGGAAGGGCAGACCTTCCCTCTTTTTTTACGCGAAACACGCGAGACGTCTTGCAATCCGGCGTCGAATCGGATATAATATACAACCAAACGAGACGGATCGTGAAAGGAGAGGGGAACAATGGAAAAACGGAAGAACAGACCGATCTGGGTGCTGTTTGTGATCCTGCTGGTGATCTTTTTGATCGGCTTGCTGTGCGAGGTTGCGCTGAAAGCGATCAATGTTGCGCTGACGATGCGGGTGCGCGATCCGCGCGTCATGGTGAATCAGATTTTGCGCGGCTTCGGGGATGAGGCGATCCCGCTGTGGGCGGTTCCCGCGCTGCTGCTGAACTGGATCTCGATCATGCCGCGGACGGTCGCGCCGTATGCGGTGCGCTGGCTGCCGTACCTTGTGCTGTTCCTGCTGCCGGTGTTCTGCGCGCTGTTCCGCAAGCGGGCGATCCCGCTGATCATCTGCGCCGTTGTGAACGGTCTGGTTGCAATCGGGATCGTACTGGTCCGGCTCTTTGCGAGACAGCCGCTGCTGCACGTGGCGACGGCGATCCCGTTTGCGGTCGAGACGCTCGTGCTGGTGCTTGCCTGCATCGCGCTCGGCACGAAATCCAAGGGCTTTTCGATCGTGCTCGGCGTGTTCTGCGTGCTGTTCGCGCTGCTGTCGCCCGTGATCAGCGCCGGACTTTCCGGTCTGCGTGCAGGCGCCGTCCCGCCGGGGTACCCGGTCATTCGCATCTTTCTGATGCAGGCGCGGTGGCTGCCGCTGTCCGCACAGGCGTCGCCGTGGCCGATCTTCAAGACGTTCGCCCTGCTGATGTACGCGCTGATTCTGTTCGTCGTGCCGTCGAGATTCCCGAAGCGCGCCAAAGCGTAACGTATCATGTCAATAGAGCCGGTTACCCGGCTCTTTTTCATTGACGGACGCGGAAAGCTGTGGTATCATGCCGATATGACGCGGCGTGTGCCGCAAAGAGAGGGGAAGCCGATGAGTATTCATATCAAACGCATGATCTATGCGGCGCTGTGCCTGGCGCTCTGTATGGTGCTGCCGTTTCTTACGGGGCAGATTCCGGTGATCGGCAAGATGCTGAGCCCGATGCACATTCCGGTGTTTCTGTGCGGGTTCCTGTGCGGCTGGCCGTGGGGGCTTGCGGTCGGACTGATCGCGCCGGTGCTCCGGTCGCTGCTGTTCGGGATGCCGGCGATGTATCCCGACGCGATCGTGATGGCGCTGGAGCTTGCGACCTACGGCGCGGTTGCCGGCGCGCTCTATCGGGTGCTGCCGCGCAAACCGTGGAGCGTGTTCGTCACGCTGATCGCCGCAATGCTGATCGGGCGCGTCGTCTGGGGCGTCGCGAAGTGGGCGCTGCTGGGGCTTGCGGGCAACACGTTTACCTTCAACATGTTCCTTGCGGGCGGATTCATCAAAGCATGGCCGGGCATCCTTCTGCACCTCGTCGTGGTGCCGCCGATCGTGCTCGCGCTCAACAAAGCGGGGCTCTGCCTCAACAATCGAAGATCGTAAAAAAAATATAAGAGCTGCCGCAGCAGCTCTTTTTTCTTTTGCACTGAAAAAATCAGTCGGTTAAGTCAAAGCCATACAGCCGGATATCGCCGGGGATGGACACCTCATCACCGCTGCGCGGAGCTTCCCCTCAAGGGGAAGCCCTGCATGAGCCTCGGTCGATAAGGGGCTGTAAGAGCCTTTGCAGGAAAACTGCGTTTTCAACAGTCCCTTTTTGATGACAGTTCCTTGAGATACGACCGGCGGCGCTTGTGCTGCACGGCGTTGAAGCGTTTCCAGAGGTTCTGGATCGCAAGGTTGTCCTCCAGATTGAGGTTCGTTTCGGCGTACTCGACGCCGCCGACCAGAAGCATGTCGGCGAGCGCTGCGGCGATCACCGCGATGACGCCGGTGTTCTGGTATTCGGGAGCGACGGCGATGAGCCCGAGGTCGATGACCTTCGGCTTCTTAATCGCTTTCAAAAGCCGCACCAGCGCCGCCGGCGTCAGATGCCCGTTCGACGGCTGCACCGCACGCGCGATCGAGGGGAAGCAGAGCCCGAGGCAGACGACCTTGTCGTGCTCGTCGAGGAGGCAGACCACATGATCGAGGTCGATGATCAGACGGAAGTTGTCGATCATCGTTTTTTTCATGCCGTCCGTGAACGGAACGGTGCCGTAGATGTCCTCGTACGCGACGTCCAGCAGGTCGAAAAAGCCGTCCTTGTACCGATCGAGAAAGTCGTTGACGTTCTTCGCTTCGGCGATGCGCAGCCGGAACTTCTTGAGCAGCATCTCGGACAGATGCTTCAGCTTGTCCGCGGTCGCCTGATCGGGGGCGTAGATCTTGGACTCCACCCAGTCGACTTCCTTCCGGTAGCCGCACGCCTCGATCAGCTTGCTGTAGTACGCGGCGTTGTACTGCTCCTCGAAGGTCGAAAGCTCTTCAAAGCCCTCGATCAGAAGCCCTTCGCGCTCAAGATCGGAGAAGCCGAGCGGTCCGCACACGGCGTTCATGCCGCGCTCCTTCGCAAAGCGCTCGACGGCGCCGAACAGCGCGTCGGCGACCTCCTGATCGTCGATCGCGTCAAAGCGGGTGAAACGCACGCGCTTCTCGTTGTGCTTCTCGTTCGACGCGCGCTGCAGAATCGCGGAGATGCGTCCGACGACCTTGCCCTCGCGCTCGGCGAGCCAGTAGCCGGTTTCGCAGGTGTCGTGATAGATGTAGTCGGGACGGAAGATCTTCTTCTCGTCGCCGTACAGCGGCGGGACGAAGTTCGGGTTGCCGCGATACAGGTCCAGCGGGAATTCCAAAAACGCCTTCTGCTGCTTTTTGGTTTTGACTTCGATGATATCGACCATGGCGCTACCTCAGCAGCGGCGGACGGCGTGGAAGCTGACGCCGACGCCGTTCGGTCCGCAGTGGCTGCCGGCGGTCGGGTTCGTGACGACGGTCTCGATCGCAAGATCGTCGCCGAATTTCGCGTGCAGCATGTCGACAAGCTCCGCCGCAAGCTCCGGCGCGTCGGTGTGCCCGACGATGAAACGGTGGTTCTTGATGTCGTCGCCGAGCTCTTCAACGGTTCTGACGAGCCGGTCCATCGCGTTCGCTCTGCCGCGCTCCTTGCCGATGCTGACCATCTTGCCCTCGTCGTTCATGCAGATGATCGGGCGGATGCCGAGGAGCGTTCCCATCGTCGCGGAGATGCCGCTGACGCGTCCGCTGCGCTTGAAGAACTTGAGATCGTCCGCGAAGAAGTACTGCGCGTAGTGATCGACCTCGCCCTTTGCCCATTCGACGAGCTCTTCGGCGGTCTTGCCCGCTTTGTACAGGTCGCCGATCGTACGCACGAGGTTGTAGCTGACGATCGTGATGCCCTTGGTGTCGATCGCGTAGAACCTGCGCTCGGGGAACTCCTTCAGAAGCGCCTGAACCGCTTCGTCCATCGCGCGGAACGTGACGGTCATCGCCGCGGAGAAGTGCACATACAGGATGTCGTTGCCCTTTTCGAACTCGGGACGGAAATAGTTCGTGTAGCGCTCCGCGGAGATGCCGCCGGTCGTGGGCAGCACGCCCTCGCGCAGCGACTGATAGAACGCGTGCGAATCGAACACGTCATAGTCCTCGTACGGCCAGATCGTCTTTGCGTCGATGCTGTACGGCATGGAGATCAGACGGTATCCGTATTCCTTTGCAACCTCCGGCGTGATGTCGGTATCGGTATCGGTAAACAGTGTCAGCATTTTTTATTCTCCTACTAAAATATAATGGTGAACCGGCTGTCCGCCGTCGATGCGGATGACCTCGGTTCTGGGATACGCGGTTCTGAGCGCGTCACAGAGGCGCTCCGTTTCCTGCGGGTTCGCGTCGTGACCGGAAAGCAGCAGCAGCACGCCGAACTGCTCGGCATGCATGTCCTTTGCAAGCGCAAGCGCGGTGTCGTTCGCGTCGCAGTCGTTGATGTAGATCGTGTCGCCGATGAAGCCGATGAAATCGCCCTCGCGTACGTGCACGCCGTCCTTTTCGGCGTTGCGGCTTGCGCGCGAGACGAAACCGGTGACGACGCTTTGGATGACGTCCTCGAGATCGGAAACCAGCGCGTCGGGTTCGGCGCCGGTGTCCATCATGGACATGGCGGCATAGCCCTCGCCGACCGTATGCGAATGCAGCACGCGCACGTCCGAGGAAGGGAAGAGATCGCGCGCCTGCTCGGCGGTCAGCAGCACGTTGCCGTTGTTCGGGAAGACGTAGACCGTGTCGGCGTTGATGCGCTCGAACGCGTTCAAAAAATCCGCCGCGCTCGGGTTCATGCTCTGTCCGCCGTCGATCACCTCGTCCGCGCCGAGCGAACGGAACAGCTCCTTCAGCCCTTCACCCGCCGCGACCGCCACGATGCCGGTCTTCTTGCGCGCTTTCGGCACCTTTGCGGCGACGGTCGGCAGATCGGTCTCGTTGTGCTGCAGCGACATGTTCTCGACCTTCAAGGTCAGGAATTCGCCGTAGCGCTGGCAGCGGTTCAGGATATCGCCGGGGCGCATCGTGTGGACGTGCACCTTGACGATCGAGCCCTCGCGGAACGCGACGACCGAATTGCCGACGCTGTTGAGATATTCGATGAACGCATTCAGGTCGAACGATTCCGGATCGCCCTTCCTGCGCTGCAGACGGAGCAGAAACTCGGTGCAGTAGCCGAACGTCAGCTCGCTGTTCTCGTCGAAGGCGTTCAGGTCCGCTTTCGGGGCGGCGCCGTGCGCTTCGCCCTTTTCGACCGCTTCGCCGTTCAGCACGCGCCGCATGCCCTCGAAGATATACAGCAGCCCCGCGCCGCCGCTGTCGACCACGCCCGCCTCGCGCAGAACCGGCAGCTGATCCGGCGTGCGCTCCAGCGCGCGCTGCATCTCGTCCACCAGATCGCCGAAGTAGCTTTCGAGCGAGGAATCCGCCGTGATGCGCGCGTTCGCAAAGCGCACGCTGTCGGAGAAAACGGTGAGGATCGTGCCTTCGACCGGTTCCGGCACCGCGTGATACGCTTCCTCAACGCCGAGGCGCATGGCGCGCGCAATGTCGTCGAGCGTGGCTTCGCGCACGTCGGCAAAGCCCTTTTTGATGCCGGAAAAGATGCGGGACAGGATGACGCCCGAATTGCCGCGCGCGCCCAGAAGCATGCCGTGCGCGCCCTTGTCGGCAATGTCCGAAAGCGCGGCGTCGAACTGGCCTTCGGTTGCGTCCGCGCCGGAATACACCGTCGCAAGCATGTTGTCGCCGGTGTCGCCGTCGGGAATGGGAAATACGTTGAGATCGTTGACTTCCTTGCGGTAGCAGCTCAAATGGTCCGCGCCGCTGGAGATCATCTGCGCATACAGCGCGCCGTTCAAACGCGTCGTGTTCATTGCGTCACGCTCCGATCCGGCGTCCTCGAAAAGACGGAGGAAACGTCCACAATGTCGTCGAGCGTGCATTGCAGCACTTCGCAGATCTTCAAAAGTGTGTTCATGTGCACCGGCAGTCCCTTGCCGAGCTTTGCGATCACGGCGGAGCTCAGGTGCGTGACCGACATCAGATCCTTCTTTTTCATTTTTCGCGTGCGCAGCAACGCCCAAAGACGGTCGTAGCAGACGCGAAACGTCTCTGTGATCATAAAACCCCCTGCATTATCTGAAGAGACGCGCAAAACGTGCCCCTTCTATCCATACGTCGACTATTGTACCATGGAATCCGACGGGTTTCAACAAAAATCTTTTCGTTCGTAAAGATTCCGCGTCCGGTAAAAAACGGGCGGCGGCATTGACAGCGCGTGAAGCGTTCTATATAATAAACGGCAGAAACAGCCGCGGTTCGCGGCATTCGATCACAAGGAGGTAACGTTATGTTCTGTCCCAATTGCGGAAAAGAAGTCGTCGAGGGCGCAGGATTCTGCGGCAACTGCGGCGCGACGATCGCGCAGCCGAACGCGGAGCGGCAAACCCCGCCGCAGCCCGTCGTCGTGCAGCAGCCGGTGACCGAAGCCACGCTTCCGGCACAGTTCCGGCCGCTCAGCCCGTGGGCATACTTCGGCTATTCGATCCTGTTCTCGATTCCGGTCGTCGGTTTCATCATGCTGATCGTGTTCTCGTGCAAGAAGAGCAACATCAACCGCCGCAACTTTGCGCGTTCCTATTGGTGCGCGCTGATCCTGTGCGTGGTGCTTTTCGCGGTTCTGCTGATCATCGCTTTCCTGACCGGCAGCATCGAGCGGCTGAGCTACTGGATCCGCAGCACATTCTGATTGCGTTCGGCTTGCGCGGACGGGCACATTTCGGCAAGTACAGCGCAGTTGTCTTCGGGCAGCCGCGCTGTTCATTTTCATGATTTCAAGTTGATTGTTGTTATTTCATTTTCATAGTATCTATGCTAAAATCAATTACATAAATCGAGATTTGGAGGACAGTCATGAAAGTTGCAGTATGCGAGGATACAGACTGGCTGCTATCAGAAGAAGCATACTCGATCTATGCTCCCTGCATGTATCATCCTACATGCGAGGACTATAGGACACAGATGGAAGGCTTTTTACAAGCTTCATCGGTGAAAGTATTTGTATGTGAAGATCGAAACAGGAAAACCGGCATGATGGTTCTGAAGTTTTCAGAAGCCGCCGCGGAGATCATCGGAATTGCCGTGTCTGAAAAGCTCAGACGTCGGGGGATCGGAAAACAGCTGATCTTAAGCGCGATGGAGTTGGAAGGAATAGGAAGAATCGAAGCGCAGACGGACGATGATTCAATTGGTTTCTACCGCAGATGCGGCTTTTCTGAGGAGAAAAGCATCATTGATTATCCCGATGAGTCAGTCGTTCGTTATAACTGCATTCTGAACAAATAGACAAATTCCAGTTTGTCGAGCCGCTGATGAAACGGGACCCCGGGAATAACAGAGCAGTAAGTGAGGTATATCCGGAAAAACCGGATATACCTCACTTTCAAATGGCAGCGGTGTCATCGTCTGTTTCATCGTCATCAAGTTCTTCGTCGCGCTGACTGCCAAAGAGCTTTTTGACAGGCAGACGATATTTGTTCTTGGCGTTGTAAGTAATCAGCATTGCCTCCGCATATGTGGAGACCACATACTACGGCCAGACCGTGCGCGGCTTCGTGCCGCTGGACTGCGTGCTGGACCCGGGATACTGACCGTACCGCAGCGGAGAAGCCGGTTATTTTCCGGCCGGCGGTCGTTGAGCCTGATGTTCTTTATTCCGGAATATTTGGATCCTGAACGGAATGCCGGCCCTGGTGACAGGCCGGCGTTTTTGCGTTTTTTTCTGTTCCCGGGATGCTGACTGGAAATGCAATATCTGTGCTGATCATTGACCAATCTGTGCATAAAATTGGCGGACGGCAGGCGGAAATTTGACAAACCCGGAAAAATGTGTTATAAAACCCACCGCCCTCATGAGTGCGCAGGCCGGGGCCGGGCAAGCATGCCCCGCCGGCGTGCGGCGCCATGCCATGCGGAATTGGAAAGCCCCGGGGCCGGGCAGCCTGGATACAGGCGGCATGGGGGGCGGCTGGAAACAGATCACGGCGGGTCTGCGCGGCTGAGGCCGGCTGACCGCATCCGATATAAACGAACACAACCAAAGCGGAATGGACAGGGCCGGATGATGTTTCCGGTGAAAGGAGGAATTGCCCTATTCGAAATAACGAAACGATGATGCAGTACTTTGAATGGTATCTGCCCAATGACGGACTGTGGTGGAAGCGCTGCGCCGCCAAGGCGGAACGGCTTTCCGAACTCGGAATCACGGAAGTATGGCTGCCGCCTGCCTACAAGGGAACCTCGCAGGAGGATGTGGGCTACGGCGTTTATGATATGTATGACCTGGGCGAATTTGACCAGAAGGGAACGGTCCGCACCAAGTACGGGACCAAAGATGAATACCTCGCGGCGATCCGCGCTTTCCATCAGGCGGGGATCCGCGTTTTCGGGGATATCGTGCTCAACCACCGCATGGGCGGGGATGAGCTGGAAGAAGTCAGGGCGGTGGGAGACTGCCCGGAAAACCGCCTGACACAGATCGACGGCGCGCATACGGTGCGCGTCTGGTCCAAATTCAGCTTTCCCGGCCGGGGCGGCGCATACAGCAGCTTTACCTGGGACCACCGGGATTTTACCGGGACGGACTGGGACGAGAACACCGGGCGCAGCGACCGGATCTACCGTTTCACCGGCAAGCGCTGGGCCCCTGAAACGGACCCGGAGAATGGGAATTATGACTATCTGATGGGCATGGATGTCGATATGTCCAACCCTGTTGTCCGCAGAGAAAACGAAAAATGGCTGCGCTGGTATCTGGACGAAACCGGGATCGACGGCCTGCGGCTCGACGCCGTCAAGCACATCAGCTTCCCGTTTTACCGGGACCTGCTCAGGCGCCTGCGGACGGCCGGCTATCCCAACCTGCCGGCGGTGGGGGAATACTGGAGCGGGGATCTTCAGAAGCTGCTGCACTATCTGGACGCGGTGGACAACGCGATGTCCCTGTTCGACGTATCCCTGCACTATCATTTCTTCCAGGCCGGCCAGGCCGGGGCGGACTTTGACCTGCGGACGGTTTTCGGGGACACTCTGGTATCCGCGCGGCCCTCGAACGCGGTCACGTTCGTGGACAATCACGACACGCAGCACGGGCAGAGCCTTGAATCCTTCGTGGCCGACTGGTTCAAGCCCCTGGCCTACGCCCTGGTGCTGCTGCGGCAGGACGGGGTCCCCTGCGTGTTTTATTCGGACTATTACGGCAACCCCGTCAAAAACCGGCCGCTGGTGCCGAACCTCGGCAAAATGATCAAGATCCGCCATGCCTACGCCTACGGCGTGCAGGAGGATTACTTTGACGATCCGCACTGCGTCGGCTGGGTGCGCCGGGGCGACCGGCAGCATCCGGCTTCCGGCCTGGCCGTCGTGCTTTCCAACGCGGAAGGCGGAACCAAACGGATGAAGATGGGCCGCCGCTATGCCGGGGAGCGCTTCCATGACGCTCTGGGCAATTGTCCGGAGCCGGTGACCATCGGCGCCGACGGCTGGGGCGAATTCCGCTGCGAAGGAGGAAGCGTATCCGTCTGGATGCGCGGTTCCGCCTTCGAGGACCTCGTCGTGAACGAATGACGGCGGGGCTTCCGGAATATTTGGAGTGAAGAATTCATGATCAATCAGAATCAGATTCAGCGGCATCTGCCCGGTCAGCGGATCCTCAAGACCAGCATTGCCGTGACCTTATGTCTGCTTTATTATATGCTCAGGGGCCGCCAGGGGGAAACCATGCCCGCAGAGGCGGCCATCACCGCCATCATCTGCATGCAGTCCGATCTGCATGACACGAGAAAAAGCGGGTTCAGCCGCCTGGCCGGCACGGTGATCGGGGCCGTATGGGGCTTCCTGTTCCTGCTGCTGATGGCCCTGGTTCCCGCGCTGGGGAAGAACCTTCTGATTCTCTACCCGCTGATCGGCGCCGGTACGCTGCTGGCCCTGCACAGCGCCGTGCTTTTTCACCGGCCGGACGCCTCCGGGCTGGCCGCCATCGTGTTTGTCTGTGTCGTCATCGCCTATCCGGATATTGAAAACCCGCTGGATCAGGCCTTCCGCCGGATCCTGGACGTCATGCTGGGGACAGGCATCGCCCTGCTGGTCAACGCCGTCCGCCTGCCCAGAGCCAGGCAGCGGAACAAGGTGTTTTTTATCCCCATGGACTGCCTGGCGGAGAACCACCTGACCCAGCTGTCCCCGCCGGTCCTGTTCCAGCTGCAGAAGCTTCAGCAGGACGGCGCGAAGATCTGCCTGGTGTCCGGACACGCGCCCGCATTTCAGACCACGCAGCTCGGCGCCATGAAATTCAACGTGCCGATGATCGTGATGGACGGCGCTGCCATCTATGACCCGAACGAGAACGTATACACAGCGACGACCAACATGAACCCGGCTTCCTGCCGCTGGCTGATGAAACGCCTGGATGATCAGAGCTATTTCATCTATACCGTGCACAGGGACCGCAACTGCATCCACCATCACGGAACGCTGACGGAAATGGAAGAGAAGGTCTACCGGCACCTGAAGCGTTCGCCGTACCGGTACTATCTGGACGATGATCACTTTTCCGTATCGGATGTCGTGTACATCAAGCTGGTCACCGACCGGGAGCATGCGGGCCAGCTGCAGCGCGACCTGGAGCCCATGCTGGAAAAGATGAAGCTCCGCTCCGTCATCCGTTCCCAGGCCGGGCTGGACGAAGGATGCAGCCTGTATTTTTACGCCGCCCACGCGGATACGGAGCATGCCCGGGCCCATCTGATGCAGCTGCTCAGGCAGGAGTATCCGGCGCTGGAAGCCTGTGACATGACCGGAAAAAGCGGCTCAGACCCCGTCCGCCTGCTCCGCAGGGTGTCCCGGGAATATGAACCGATGCTGATCACGCAGTGGATCAGAAACAAAATAGGGAAGAGGTAATATCTTTCCGTCAGACAAAGCAGCGCCGGATGCAATGCCCGGTGCTGCAGTGTTTTGAAGAAATGGCTGGCCTATACGCTGATATCCCGCCGTCCCGTGAGCCTGAAGAACAGCAGCAGGGACAGGGCGATGGTGACGGTCAGGACGGCCGGGCAGGCCGCGGCGCTGCCCTAGAAATTAAGCATCTGGTTATCAATGATGGAATTAAAGAGTATCGGAATCTGCTTAATATGAAAAGGGAATGATAGTAAAAGGCATGTCATTAAAACGGATAAATGGTAAGCCAAGTAACCATTCAACCTTATTTATTTCCACCTGATTCATCTGTGAATAACTGTAGAACACTGTTTGGGTCATGTGTGCAGAGGGCGAGAAA
>JAEEGH010025038.1_pt1 | contig 11997 bp, 12 predicted proteins | sample 9134181 | NCBI WGS metagenome assembly JAEEGH01 (sample SAMN16246544, study PRJNA631951) | gut metagenome | biome: gut microbiome; feature: rumen; material: DP-attached | host: Bos | place: Iran: Karaj | collected 2018-10
CATAGTTGGGATCTTAGTCCCCTCATAGGCCAGATTCCCATAACAAAAATCAAATTTCAGCAGTTCTTCATAGGTGTAATCTTTGATAAAACCAGCTCCTGTACTGGTCCTGTCTATCTTCTCGTCGTGACAGACAACTATCACGTCATCCTTAGTGAGCTGTATATCAAGCTCTACTCCGTCTGCCTTCATATCAGCTGCCATTTTAAATGCAGGCAGTGTGTTTTCCGGAGCGTGGCCGCTGGCTCCACGGTGTGCCCAAATAAGCGGATTACTCATAGTCTTACCTCTTTTCTTTTATGATTTAGCTCAGTTTGCCGACGTTTGTCGGGTTAGCTTAGTTTGCTGGCATTTTTAGGGTTCCACAGATCACTGTACGCAAAACCTGTGACCTTCTCGCAGACCTTCTTCTCCTCTTCTGTTATCTGAGAGCTGTTCTCTCCTTTTCTCCTTGCAATCTCGGTCTGTACGATTGCAAACTCTTTTCCTGTAAGAGGGAATATTACCGCAACGATAAACAGTAGGGTTATCAGAATAGCCGGCACTATAATATAGATCATGTATATTCCTTGCTGTGTTGACAGACTCTGTCTTGCTCCCTGATTGGCTATCACTTCGTCATATCCCACTGCTGACAGCAGGAATCCGATAACTGCAGCGGAAAGGCCGGAAGAAATCTTCCTGACAAAGGTTGCCATTCCGGATACAATACCGGGACGTCTCACTGATGTGATGAGCTCATCAACCTCAGCCATATCTGCCATGATTGCAAAAATACTTGTGAGTGTTGCAGCATTACCGATACCAATAAGTGCTGTCAGCGCAAGGATAGGGACAATGCTTGCTCCCTCATATGAGAAGGCAAGAAGTCCAAGTGTTCCCAAAAGCCTTATAGGCGCACCTATTAGTATTGTTGTCCTCTTGGATGTGCGGCTCATAACCGGTCCCCAGATCAGCATACCTGTAAGCTGCGAAATCAGAAGTACCGCCATCAAATATGTGAAATATCCGTTGGAATAACCGTTCAATACGTCATCAACATAATAAACTGCCATGCCGGAAACAAAGTCCATTCCGCACTGTCCAAACAGGTACAATCCAAGAAATAGCCTGAATGATCTACTCTTTAACACGCTGAGGGACTGAGGAAAACTCTCTGCCAATGTAGTCCTGACGGGTTCTTTTTTCTTTTCCCATGTCCCGATAAATGTGACCATGGAAGTGATGAAAAACAGTATGCTGAATATGATTGCACACCTGAGATAAAGAGCCGTATTCAGATTGTCAGTGATGATAAATGTGGGAACGAGGCCGCAGACCATAGATCCCAAAGTTGACCAGATCATACGTACATTAGAAAATCTGGCACGCATGGTGTAGTCGTCCATCATATCCGGAAGTAGCCCGTTGTATGGCACCATAAGAATTGTAAAGCCTGTTGAGAACAGACAGTACATTACAAGGTAAAAGATATATAGAGCAATTACAGAGTTTGTAGGAATAGTCAGCCACAGCATAAGGAATGTCAGTGCTGATGCAAACCCTCCGATAAGAATGTAAAACCTCTTCGGACCAAATTTGGAAGTTGTCCTGTCAGCAATGTTTCCCATCATGGGATCAGTTATGGCATCCCACACCTTACCTACCAGCGGTATTGTCCCGGCCAGAGCTGTGGGCATTCCCAAAGCCTTGGTCATAAAGACGGCGAAAAACGTGTTGATGATAACAAATGCTCCCCCATTATAGAACTCCGCCATTCCGAACATCAGCCTGTGAAGGACGTTGTAGTTCGGCTTTCTTCCATAGTATTCCATGATAATCCCCCTTCTTTCAGAAGTCCTTTATATTATCATATACCCATGAAGATGTTTTCTACAACACTTCCTCTTCCAATGGCTTTATTGAACGCAACAATTAAGTTGCCAGCCAGGCCGGTCAGTATTACTGCACCTGCATCACTGCATCAACTTCATGCTTCTCCAGGAATTTATCTCTTGCCTTGCTTCCCACAACGCATGTGCACTTATAATGCTCGGATAGTTTTTCTTTTGTCTCCCTTAGCTTGTCTGAGTCCGTTCCCCATATCAAAAGAACGGGCAACTCCTCTTTCTGCTTTGGTTTTATCAGTTGCTTTTCTTCGGGAAGATATTTCTTCAAAGTTATCTCCAGCTTTTCATACTTAACCGGTTTGCTGAGATAATCTGTGAAGCCTTTGGAAATGTAGCTTTCTCTTGCACCAAGGATGGCATCTGCCGTCAATGCTATAACAGGTGTATTTACGATCAGTCCATTCTCTTTCATGGACTGCAGAGTTTCTTCACCATTCATCCCGGGCATCATCTGATCCAGAAGAACGATATCATAGTTCTTTTCACGGACCTTCTCAATGCACTCGTTTCCGGAAAGAGCCAGGTCAATCTTCATCTTTGATTCCCGCAGGAGCCCCTCCATCACTTCAAGGTTCATCTGATTATCATCAACAATCAGGATCTGTGCATCAGGTGCAAAAAGCGTTGTCTCTTCAACTTCCATATTGCTTATAAATTTTCTTACAGCATCGCTGAAGTCACCTATGGGATACTCATCCACGACCTTTTGCGAAATTATAAGTGTAAAAGTACTTCCCTGGCCATATTTGCTGTCCACTTCTATTCTTCCGCCCATTAGTTCCAAAAGCCTGTGAGTGATGTGAAGTCCAAGGCCTGTGCCCTCTATTGACCTGTTTTTCTTTACATCAAGCCTCTGAAAGCTGGTAAAAAGCTTATCCATATCCTCCTTCTTAATTCCCATTCCGGTATCAGAGACTTTTACTATGAGTATAGAACTACCATCAGAAACATCGTGGTCATTTTCGGACCATACCTCAATCTTTACATGACCTTTTTCTGTATACTTTATGGCGTTATTGATTATATTCAGCATCACCTGCCTTACCCTGAGTTCATCCCCGTACAGGACTCCGGGTACTTTTGGTGACACCTCAAAAATGTACTCAATATCTTTTGCCACAGCCTTGTGTCTTGTCATATTGATAACATCATTCAGAACAGATGTAATGCTGTACTCTGCCGGAATGATCTCAAAACTTCCGGCTTCGATCTTGGAAAGGTCGAGTATGTCATTAATAATGGCCAGAAGAGTATTTCCCGCACTCTTTATATCCAGCGCATACTTTTTAATGCTGCTCTGCCTGGTCTGCCTGATTATCATCTCATCCATCCCAAGGATTCCGTTTAGGGGTGTCCTGATTTCATGGGACATATTAGCCAGAAACTGATCCTTCGCCTGATTGGCGCTGGTCGCTTCATTTGCTTCCAGTCTTAAGCCTATAAGCTGCTTGATAGTATGAATTGATGCGCATATAAGAAAACCAAGAAGACCTATCGCCATCAGAAGACCTGAAAACACACCATTGTGAGCAAATATATAAGCCAGAATCTGTCCGACTGCCGCCATCGCCAGGACAACAAACCCTACAGCCACATACTCATATTCCTTTGTATATCCCTCAAGTGAATCTTTTATGATGGTATAGCTCATGACAGCTATGCATACAAGACAGCAGGATGCAGCAACCACAAAGCTTTTTACCAGCGGTACTTTTCCGCTTATAAAAAGAGCTATCAAAACCACAAAGTCCAGTATTTCCAAGGTGCCTGCCAAAGTGATGAGCTTTGTATAGCGCCCCTTCTGAAGGGAATCAATAAAAACCAGAAATGGAATTGGCAGAAGCATGACCATAAGAAAAGGTATATCAGACATCACAGAAATATTTCTTGTGTAAAACTGTCTGAACACTGAATTAGACATGACCCAACAGGCTCCAAGCAATACGCCCATGGAGAGATGCTGCATTTCCAGGTACTGTTTATAGATTAACCTGTAGGCAACAGACGCGATATAGCACATGAGGCCCAGTGACATGATAATAATGCCTACAAACAGCTCTGCTCCATACTGGGAAAAGAGATGTGCCCAGATACCAAGCCTTGTTCCATAATAGACTTCATACACAAAACCGGAATTATATTCATAATCTATGCGTAAGCTCTTTCCCGCATCCTCCTGATACAGAGGGACCATAAGGTAGCACTCAGCCGAACGGTCTCCAAAAAGAGCATAGTCCTTTGTTTCAATCTTTCCGCGCATCACATCCCCAATAAAAACTCTCATGTCCATGCCTCTAAAGCACAGTACAGTCACGTTTTTGTCAAATGAGGCAGGAAGAGTTGTCATAAGCACCACATCTTCCTGCGCTCTTCCCGGGAGTATGAAGGGCTTCCTGCTTCCATCTTCCATGACGATTTCCCAGTTGTCACCTGGCAGCATCTCACATATAAATCCATCCCTGGGAACATTGGCCGGAAATGCAAATTCGCCTATAACTATATATGCAAAGACAAGAATTATTATCACGGATAATGCAGTCTTAATGTATTTCATTTAACAAAGTCCTCAAATGCTCACTCGATAGTCCCTGAGATCTCCTTAATAATTTCCGCAGCATCGTCGTAGCAAAAATCAGATATCAGCTTTATGGCCTTATTCATTTCTCCCTGCTGACGCATCCTGAAAGGATATCCCAGAAGTTTTTTTGCAAGTTCAGCTGATTTCTCTTCATCATAATCATCCAGCGCCTCCAGCAGTTCTTTTGACAAAAGAAGAGCCTCCTCGCCGTTAATCTCGTTAGCAGGCATCTCAATATCGGCTTCACCAATGGGTCTTAATAACTCCACAAACTCACCGTACTTTGATAATGCCTTTTCTCCGTTGAGTTCAATAAATGAGATATTGCCCTCTGATGCTGCCTTTTCGAGGGCTTCAAATTCTTCTGAAAGACTTATTGCTCCCACCATTTCTGAATTACTCTTAAGTGCATGCACCTGGATCATATAGTTCTCAAAATCCCCGCATGCATAAAAATCCTCAATTTTCTTCCTGTTGCCTTCATAATTGGAAAAATATCTTTTTAAGGCTGACAGATACTTCTCTGTTCCGCCGGTATATTCTTTTCCAAGCTTTGTATCTATCCCCTTTTCTTCCAAAAAAGAAAGATCTATGCTCATTTATCTGTCTCCTCTAATAATGGCAGTATATTATCTGACAAAGTCCGCTCGGACCCGATCCCGTAACTCGTCAAAATACGCCTCAAACGGTATCTGGCTCCTGTTCAAGTGCGTCGATTATCTTTGCTACAAGTTCAGATTTTTTACTGGGTTTTACAATATATCCCTGAGGCTTAATATCCACCAGGGTTTTAATGACCTTGTTCTTCTCTTTGACTCCTGTAAGGAATATCACCGGAATTGATGAGATCGACGGATCCTGTCTTATTTCATTTATGACTTCAGGCCCGTCCATTCCGGGCATCATATAATCCAGTAAGATAAGGTCAACCTTTCTTCTTTTTAGGAACTTAAGCGCATCCCTGCCTGATCCCACAAGTGTCACTTCATAGAACTCCTTTAAGTGATCCTTTATCTGCAAAAGCTGCTCAGCGTTGTCATCAACTGCAAGAATATGTCTTCGAACCACTCTGTCTGCATTGGGATTGATATACTCCGAAAGAATTGAATAGTCATCATCATCTCCGGTATACCTGCTCTCCTCTTCCTCAATCTTTTCGTAGAGAGCAAATAAAGATACCGGTCTCGATAAAAAGATCATCTTATCCAGATTTGTGTATTTTATAAAAAGAGATTTATCCTCCTGATTGGCCACGACGATAATGGTCAGCGCCCCCAGCTTTGCACACTCCTTCAGAATATCAAAGGCCCGTACAGTCTCTTTTCTCTCATCTCCAAGACATATGATTATCACCCTGGGTCTCTCTATGGGGACAAGCTGCAAAAGAGCGTCAGGTTTTGCCGCACACTTGATCACCGAATAATCCCTATCAACCGCAAGATGGTTACATATATCCATCGCAATTCGTCTGTTTTTCCCTGTAACAAGGATCTTAAACTTTTTCATCAAAGGTTCCGGCTCCTTTCTCACACCTTTTCCTTCCGACAAGACAACAAAGCACCCCCTGCTTTAACCCCGCAGAGGATGCTTTTCCTTTTTCTTATTCAGCTTCCCAAAACATACATTGTCCAGCCACCGGCAATTGCGTATAATCCAACTTTTGTACCATCCAAAACCTCTCCGCCAGACTGATAAGTTGCGATCAGTTCTGCGCCATCATCGAACCTTACCTGGTATTGTTTTCCTCCCAGATTCATGATTACAGATCCGATTGCGTCATAGTCGGGCTTATCGCCTTTGGCTGCCGTAAGTCCACCGGTAGCACCAAACAGCATCTCATCTGACAGCTGAAAATTCTTTTTTTCTGCCATAGCCCTACTCTCCTTTTTGTGCTCTCATCTTTGCCTGAATAATATCAGCAACGGTAAGAAGCCTCAATATTTATTGCGTATTCGGTCGTTTTCTGTGTCTATTCGGTATCCAAATCACGGATCTTCAGCATTGTTTCAAGATCTTTGTTCATTTTTCTGACCTGCGCCTTCCAGACAAAATACTCAGTAAGCCAGATCAGAGCATAAACTGCTGAGAAAAAGACAAACACCCCAAACAAAATGTCATGCGAAAACCACCCCAAAAGCTCACTGATAACAAACATGGTCATGAAAGATACTATGTAATGAGTAAATGTAGCCCTTCCCAGCGACCAGCTCTCTATATCATAAACAATAGCTCCACCATAACCTACCAGTCCCACTGCGCCGGAACCAAGGAGGTGGCATACCAGATATGGCTTATTTATTACAGTCCCGTCAGGGATTGACAAAACATACATCACTATTCCGAGCAGCAGTCCCAGCGTAAAGCCAAGCAGCATTCTGAACATACATTTATCCCTTATATCCATCGTTGCCTCCTCTCTCAAGAGCTTTTTTGACATCCCGCACTCTTCTTCTGGCAACCCAGGTGCTTTCTCCATTTTCAAGCTCAACACCTATTGTTCCCACTGCAGAAAAATCAAAGCTCTTAACTTTGCGAAGGTTCAGGATCTCAGACTGGGAAATGCGGACAAATCTGTCCTTGTCCAGCATCTCCTCCAGCTCCCTAAGGGTCTTTTTCACCTCATAGGTTCGCTGAGCTGTCTCCACAACTACCCTTCTGCCAGTTATGAATATCCTGAATATCTGCCTTTGTGGCAGCATGACCACGCTATCCTTGAAATACGCCGGAACCATGGGAATTTTCTTGTTGGCGTAGGCCTGAATAGCCGAGATCACACCTTCCACATCATCATTTCGCTCATTGTTTGTTATAACCACATTGAGCTTTTTACAGTCCTTATCAATGATCAGTTTAATATCTAGTAAATCGGACATTTTTCCCACCTTAAACCTGTTTAAGTCTATAGCTGCCTTTGCAGCACTAATATGTTTTTCGTTGCTTAATGATATGACTTTACCATCATCGGATATATGCAACAATAATTTACGACTATTCGGTCGTTTTTGATGTCTAAGCGGTCAGTTCCGGGATCTTTGCCATACCTTTGCAGTTAATCCCTCCGGGATTAATCAAAAAGAGCTCTCCAAGGAAGGGGAAGCTCTTTATAACGCCTGGCCGCACTGCATCTTATGTTTATGTATTTCAAATTTTACTGATCACGTCCATTTTGGTTTTTACCGGCTCATTTCCATTGTTTTACAAATTGTGATATATCAGCAGATTTATCTTTTTCAAACAGCCCCAGTGCGTCTACATCTTCCAGGGATATTGTGTCATCATCCCATATGTCAGTAACATAGGGTGTCGTGCTCTCCTGCCTGATCCACATGGAAACTTTTGCATCCAAAAATTCATTTTCATCCAGCATATCTTCGAGTATGTTTCCTGCCACCTCACCATGTTCGATCATTACCCACTTTTTTCGCACATCAGGATTCAAGCCATCCCAGGTTTTTTCATCATTGACCTGTGGCTTTTCAATCATGTAATAATTGCCGTCAGGACCACTAAGGATTATGCATTCCACGCCGTATATCAGGTTGCCGGACTCTTTTTCAGACTTTTTGCATGATGTGAGGCATAACAACATCATTATCATTACAGCCAATGTGAGCAATCTCTTTTTCATGGGCACCTCCTATCGAGCCATTTAAGTTTTTCTTTTTTTTATCATAAGGTCCTCTTTAACAATTATATATATTTAACTTCAAAAGAAACAGAATCAACTGTTATAACAGTTGTTTACAAATTCTTTAAATATCAGTCTGCTGTTATTGTCCACTTTATATGAATACTCCGGATGCCACTGCAAAGCCCATACAAACTTCTTCCCGGGAAGTTCCACGGCTTCTGTCAATCCGTCTTCAGATACAGCCATTACCTTTAAAACATCGGAGGCCTCTTTGATTGCCTGGTGATGATAACTGTTTACACTTATCTTATCCGCATTCAAAAGCCTGTAGAGGCCGGTATCAGCAAGGACATTTACCTCGTGAGCAGGAACGTCATAAGGCGGCTTTTGATGGTGTTCAATCTCCGAATGATGCGGTTTTCCCAGGTCCTGATAGAGTGTTCCTCCAAGATAAGCATTTATAAACTGGATTCCTCTGCATATTCCCAATATAGGGATGTCTTTTTCAAGAGCCTGCTTCAGCAGCTCTTTCTCCATGCTATCTCTGGCCTTGTTACAGACAAGCGAATCATCAAGCTTTTCTTCCCCGTATATTTCAGGAGATACATCATGACCGCCCGTCAAAAGAATTCCATCCACAGTGTCAAGAAGCTGCCTGATAACATCTTTATCTGCGGTCAAAGGCAGCATTATCGGTATACCGCCGGCTTCTGTAATCCCATCCATATATCCCGGAAGCATCCACAGGCTTTCTTTTTCGTCATCATAAAGTGGCACAACCCCAATTACAGGTTTTTTCATTATTCTCCCATTCCTCCGATCAGATTATCTCTACCGCAATGCACAATGCTTCATAGAAAAAGGCAAAGACCACAATCATCTCTGAAAGCCTCTTTGCCTTTGATAAATATATTATCACATTTTATAAAATTTTTCTGAAAAATGTCTGTTCCTTACATCGATCCCAGCATATCTTTAATCCATCCTTCTGCCGAGGTACCAACTCCGGTGGCACAACCATGTCCGCCGGAAGGATATGCTTTGTAATAAGCTTCGGCTCCGGCTCTTTTCAGAGCCTCATACATTCTGGATGCATTGCTGGGCGGAACCAGATCGTCATCATCGCATGCCCATACAAAGGTCTTAGGATAGTCCTTTGTTACATGCAGATCGATCGATAATTTATCACGCAGTGACTCATCTCCACCGGTCAGATTAACGAAGCTTTCCTCATGCTGCTCAGAGATAAAATTGATCACAGGATATGATAATACCACCTTATCCGGTCTGGCAGAAAACGTCTTTAACCTATCGAACAGCTCCTTATCATCCTTCTCCAGCTCACTCAGAAGCGTCGCTTCAATTTCATCATAATAGCATGCTTCTGATGCGACCAGATGTCCTCCTGCTGAGTATCCCACAACCATCAGATCATCCGCAAGGCCATACTCGGCCCCCAGAGCGCGCATATGCTTTATTGCCATGGCCAGATCAAGCTGCGGCCTGGGATAAAACTGTGGTGTACATCTATAATTCATAACTGCCACCGCATAGCCGGCTTTATCCAATGCTATGGCTGTATCAAGCCCCTCGTTTGAGACAGCTACGGACATATATGCTCCGCCGGGAACTATGAGCGCCATTTTCCTTTTTTCCTTAAATGAATCGTTAAATTTCAGAAGACCCAGATGCATCTTATCACCATCAGTAGCAGGGAAAAAATCTTCAGGAGTCTCTGACGACCATAACCTGATAAAGCTATACGCATCAGATTCTATTATCTCATGAATCTGATTTGCCACAGTCACAACACCCTCACTTAAGTACGGAATACCCCAGGGCATTCTTACCTCTTCCTTAAGCTGTTCCATCGAAACTGACCTTAGCTGCTCCGGAACGATCTCGAGAAATTCAAGCGGCATCATATATTCAAAATGCGCCATCACCACTTCATCATTTAAAATATCATTTATCGTATTACTTGTTGTATACATAGCATTAGTCTCTCTTCCCGTAAACACTCATAAGCAGTTCTTTATTAATAAAAATGCTTGCATTTCCATATCGAACCCGGCACAGGGTTGGTGCCTTTGGATCCATTTCTATATATTTATGATTAAGTTTATCTTCAATCTTAGATTCTCCGGAATAAATCCCATCTACCAGGCCGATGAAATCATCAAGATAACATTCAGCAATCGGAGTGCCATTGTGATTAGGAAGAATATACCTTGTTCGTAATGACTTGATCTTTAAAGCATTCTCCTTAAAATTGTCCAGCCGCTGCCTTACATCATATGGCGCATCAGGGTTATTTGAATTGTCAAAAAGATTTACCTGCCCGGCTTCAAATTCATCACCGACAAAGATCATTTCGCTTTTTTCATCATAGAAAAATAAGCTTGAATTGCAGTGAGCAGGTGCAACATCCAATACTTTGATCACCCTGTTTCCCAGATCTATTAAATCTCCGTCTCCAATCACTGCCTTTTTATAATCCGGATTCGGAAGCCTTGAAATATCAAATGGCGTCCCTTGCGGTGATTCCAGGGAAGGGGCATCCATCTCCCAGTTTTCAGAAACCATGACTTCTTCAAACTCCCCATTACCGGCAGAATGATCTGGATGATAGTGGGTATTTGCTACAAGAATTGGCTTATCTGTAAGTCTCTCAACAAAGGCTCTTAGATTCCCGGCGCCATATCCCGTATCAAGCAGCAGTGCTTTTTCATTACCTTCCAAAAGATACATGTATTCGCTGCCGTTCATAAAGCTGATCACCCAGGTATCATCTGTTATCTTGTATGGCATATAGCTTCCAAAAATTTCTATTAAATCAGGTTCCATATATACATTCCTCCAATTTGTATTTTGCTATAGTCAGCATAACAAAAAGGAGTATTCATCTTAATGTACAATTTTTTGGAAAACCCGACATATTTTATATCATTCATAGCTCTCTATGAGACTTCCGTTATTATGATCCCGGGTTTAATGTCAACATCCGTTGAAGGCAACAATTCGTCTGACTTCTGGCACTCAAAAGCTATGGCAACGGTCATAAGTTTCTCAAACCTCTCAAGATATCTGTCGTAAAAACCTCCGCCATAGCCAATCCTGTCCAGGTTAGCGTCAAATGCTACAAGCGGCATTATTACAAGAGTATTCTCGCTGTCCTGCCCATCATATAATTCCGATCCGTCTGATATCTCCGGCTCCCGAATATGGAAGTATCCTTCAGCGAGATCCTCCGGCGAATCAATCCTTACAAATTCCATGATACCGGCTTTTTTATCAGTCACTTTTGGGCAAAAGACTTTTTTCCCAAGAGACAATGCATCCAGTATTATTTCATCAGTTGAAACTTCACTCCCCATGGAGGCATAGATCAGAATATTGGAGGCATTCCTATACAGCTCCATATCAGCAAGTCTTTCAAATATGGCTCTGCTCTTTTCCCTGATTTCATTTTCACTAAGAGAATTACGCTTCTTTAGTGCGCTTCTCCTGCATGTTTCCTTGTCCATTCAGATAAGTCTTTCATTTTCGCCGAGTAGCGATTTTACTATGTTTGGATCAAAAGTCATTTTATTATCATCCAATATCATCTTTAGTATGAATTGTGTTTAATTCATACTAATTGCTACCATCTCTGCAATCTTAATTCCGTCCATGGCTGCCGACATTATACCGCCTGCGTAGCCGGCTCCTTCTCCACATGGAAACAATCCCTTTATATTGGTGGATTGTCCATCATCTCCTCTTGTTATCCTTACCGGTGATGATGTCCTGCTCTCCACTCCTGATACCAGGGCATGGTCATCATTGTAACCCTTTATCATCCTGCCAAAGCTCTCCATTCCCTCCACAAAAGCTTCATTGAGGTCCGCCGGCAAAAT
>JAEEGH010025039.1_pt1 | contig 11996 bp, 8 predicted proteins | sample 9134181 | NCBI WGS metagenome assembly JAEEGH01 (sample SAMN16246544, study PRJNA631951) | gut metagenome | biome: gut microbiome; feature: rumen; material: DP-attached | host: Bos | place: Iran: Karaj | collected 2018-10
TGAAACGGTCCATTGCGGTGTCGATGGACGAAGAACAAGAGTCATATCGAAAAGGAGTATCAAGATGGAACTGAAAGGTAGCAAGACGGAAAAGAATTTGCAGATCGCGTTCGCAGGTGAATCGCAGGCCCGCAACAAATACACGTATTTCGCGAGCGCCGCCCGCAAGGAAGGTTTTGAACAGATTGCGGCGATTTTCGAAATGACCGCCAACAATGAAAAGGAACATGCGAAGCTTTGGTTCAAAGAGCTGAAAGGCATCGGCAGCACGTTGGAAAATCTGCTAGCCGCCGCGGCTGGCGAACATGAAGAATGGACAGAAATGTACAAGCAGTTCGCGAAAGAAGCTCGCGAAGAAGGTTTTGAAGAATTGGCGAAGCGTTTTGAAGGCGTCGCTGCCATCGAAAAACGTCATGAAGAGCGCTACCGCAAATTGGCTGCGAACATCGAAAAGGGCGAAGTCTGGGTGAAGGTCGGAAAGAACCGTTGGGAATGCCGCAACTGCGGTCATGTCTATTATGGCAAGAAAGCTCCGGAAGTCTGCCCTGTCTGCAAACATCCGCAGGCGTATTTTGAAATTGAGGCAGACAATTTCTAAGTGATTAGTGGCTAGTGGTTAGTTTTTTTCTAGATTTCTAGGCTTCTAGAGCTTCTATTTTCTGGGACTTCTGAGACGATTGTTTCAGAAGTCCCTTTTTATTATTTTTTCTTCGCCAAGTAGTCTTGTTTAATGGTTTGCCAGAGGATGGTGGCGGCGAGGCGGGAGCCGTTGGGAGAGGCGTGTTCACCATCGCCACGGTAGAGTTCAAGAGACGGATTTTCGGCGAGGCGTTTCCACCATTCGACGCCGACAGGAGCGAGCAGGGCGTTGATCTCTTTCGCGCAGGACGTGTAGGCGTTCGTCAATTCCGCTTGCTGTTCAGGATGGCCTTTTTTCGCCCATGTCATGTACATGACTGGCGTGGAACCAGCTGCTTTGATCCATTCGCCAAGCTTTGCAACTGCCTCGTGCATCGATTGTTCGGGGCCAAAAGGATGCGTGTATTCCTGCAAGACGACGTAGTCGTAGCGGCCGTTCACAATATTGAATTTGATGTGCGGCTCCTTCACGTGTTGCGCAAGATGCCATCCGCCGATTGTCAGCATCACGACGTCACAGCGGACGTTGTCCTTTTTCGCTTCCTCCGCGAACATCTTTGGCATTTCATTGACATATGTGTGGCTGTTGCCGATGAACAGCACACGGAGATCGGGCTTGTTTTCGGCGGCGGCGGACAGAAGCAACGTGGAGACGAGAGCGAGGGAGACGGTGGTTTTCATGGTGGTTTTCTGGAAAACGGCGTTCTTTTACAGCGGTTTGAGTACAAAAACGGAAAAAACGATATATGTTAATCTAATATTGTTTTGCCGCCGTGCAAGCCTTTTAGTGGTCAGTGGTCAGTGGCTAGTGGTTAGTGGCTTCGCAGAGCTTAATGCCCAAACAAGAAGCTGAAAGCAGATGCCAGTGACAATGAAAATGCCAGTGGCAATGATTTTATGATACGATAAGTCTTTAAGTAATAATGTCTTCGGAAGCTGTCAACAATTTAACCAATGCCGACGTCGAGAACGCCGAATCGCCAGAATATCTGACGGAGCAGATTCTCACGTATCTTGGCAACAAGCGAGCCTTGCTGACGTTCATCGGCGACGCCATCGAACTCGTGCAGGAGGCTGTCGGTCATGAAAAACTGTCGATGTTCGACGTGTTTTCTGGCTCGGGCATCGTGTCGCGTTATTTCAAGCGGTATTCCAGTCGGTTGTACGCCAACGACTTGGAGGCTTACAGCCGTTGGGTCAACAACTGCTATTTGACGAACCGTAGCGAAGTCGATATGGAGGTTTTGCGAAACATGCTGTTTGAATTGGAAGACCGTATTCTGGCGAATCTGCAAGGCGGCGTCATCACCGATTTGTATTCGCCATTGGACGATGACAATATCCAAATTGGCGAACGCGTTTTCTTCACACGGCGGAACGCGAAGTTTTTAGACACGGCTGCCCAAGAACTTGCGAAGCTGCCAGAAGAAACACGGAAGTTCTTTTTGGCGCCGTTGATGTATGGCGCAAGCGTCCACGCGAACACGGCGGGCGTGTTTAAAGGATTCTACAAGAACAAGGAAGGCAATGGGCAGTTTGGCGGTCACGCGGAAAATGCGCTGTCGCGAATCAAAGGCGACATCTATCTCATGTTGCCTGTGTTTTCCAAATTCGAATGCGATTTTCAAGTTTACCAGAAAGAGGCGTTGACAGCCGCGCAAGAGATGCCGGAGGATGTGGATTTCGCCTATTTGGATCCGCCGTACAATCAGCATCCATACGGTTCCAACTACTTCATGCTCAATCTGCTAGCGGATTACAAACGGCCTGAAAAAGTTTCACGTGTGGCGGGAATTCCGCTGGATTGGAATCGTTCGGCCTATAATCAACGTCACAAAGCGCAGGAGACTCTGTTCACGCTTGTGGAAAACGTGCGGGCGAAATACATTTTGATTTCATATAATTCGGATGGTTTCGTGAAATACGACGATTTCGTGGAGCATTTGTCGAAACTGGGCGAACTGACGACGATGTCAACGGACTACAATGTGTTCCGTGGCTGCCGGAATTTGAGCGAACGGGACATCCATGTGAAGGAATACTTGTTCTTGTTGAAGCGGCGGTAAACGGTTCTATAATGAGTAATGAGTAATGAGTAATAAATAATGAAAGGATAAAGATGAAAAAGATTTTTGCCATATTCCTTTTAATTGAAATCTTCGCGGTTGCCCAGGTGAGTGTGGATCAGGCGTGCGAACGGTTGCGGAAACTGTCGTGGACGGCTGGCGTGGAGGCGATGCCGGAAGTGATCAAATCACAATCCGCTGATTCGCGCGTGGCAGATATGGCGTTGTATGTCTTCCAGCGGATTCGTGACGCGGAAGCGGATAAACAGCTTGTGGCGGCGTATCCGCAAATTCCGGTGGAACGCCATCCGATGATCTGCGAAGTGCTTGGGAAAAAACATGTTGTGGAAGCCGTTCCTGTTTTGAAACAGGCGTTGACGGAAAAAGGCTGTACAGCGGCCGCCGCGCGGGCGTTGGGCGATATTGCGACAAAAGACGCGTTGAATGCGTTGACGGAATTTCTGCCGAAAGCGGCGAAGGGTGATCGGTTGAGCGTGCTTTCTGGCATGGTGAGCTGTATGAAAAAACTGCAAGTGGAAGATTGCAAGGCGGCCAGTGAAGAGATTTTGGCTGCAGAAGATGCGTTACCGCATCAGAAGGCCTGCGCGTTCGCCGTACGTTGCGAATTGCTTGGTGATGAATCAATTCCGCAGATTGTCGAAGCAATGAAGAATGGCGATGTGACAATCTTGAACGTCATTCCAGAACTTCTTGCAAGCAAACGAATTCCGAATGCGCTGCCCACACTTTCAAAGCAGTGGAAAACGTTTGCCAAAAATCGTGCGTCGATGATTTTCGAAGCCGTCGGGCGGACGGCGAACAAACAGTATGAAAACATTCTGCTGGAAGTCATGGCGGAAGAAAAGGAATATGAACGGCTGCGGTTGGCGGCGGTGAATGCCTTAGAGACTTGCGGAACGGAAGCATGCATCGTTCCATTGGCGACGGTGGCGACGACGACGGAACATGGCTGCCAATCATCGCGTCGCGTATTGACGCGGATAAAGTTGGAACCCGTTGGCACCATTGATGATATGATGATGCGCAAGGCGGCGGATGCGACGCTTCCGACGGCCGTTCGGGCCGTTTTGGTAGGCGTTTTGGGGCAGCGTCATTATCGTCCATCCTTTAAGCTGTTGCTGGACAGCGCAGTTTCCAATGATGACGCAGTGCGTCGTGAAGCCATCGCGGCGTTGCCGATGATTGCCAGAGAAGAGGATTATCAAACGGTTGTGGCGCTGTTGGCCCATGCTTCCAAAGCTGGCGATCGCAGTCGTTTGGCGACATTGGCGGTGACGCTGGGGCATCTGGCGAAGGACAAGAAAGCTGTCGGCGATGTTCTGCTGGCGGCGCTGACGCAGGGCGACACACCTGTCAAAGTATCGATTCTCAACGTTTTAGGCAAACTGGGGATGGAGGCGACGTTGGCGGACATCGTGAAGGCGTTGGACAGTCCGGATGACGGCGTGAAACGCGCGGCGATTCTAGCGTTGACGGAATGGCCGAATCCTGCGCCAATTGATGCGTTGCGGACAGCCTGCAAGGCTGAAAACAACAACCATGCGTTGCGGATTTTGGCGTTGCGCGGCTATGCGCAGATGCTTTCGTTGCCGAGCAATCGTCCCATTGACGAGACAATCGCCATGTACAAGGAAGCCATGCAATTGGCGACGGGCGTGAACGAAAAGGTGTCGATTCTCAGCGGAATAGGGCGCGTGGCCCATCTCAAGGCGTTGGAACTAGCACAATCGTATCTAACAGACGCAGAGCTGAAAGAAAGTGCGAAAGTGGCTGTTGAAACGATACTTGTAAATATGGCTGACAGCAGTGTCAAGGCGATGACTGCATCCAATAATTCATCGTCCACGAAATTGGCGATTGACGGAAAGCGCAATACGCGTTGGAATATCGGACGGCGGCAGGCTGGCGGCGAATGGTTCCAAATCGACATGGGCATGTCCAAGACATTGAACGCCATTGAGATCGATTCAGGCGACGAAGGCGACGACTATCCGGGAGCCTTGGATATAATGGTGTCGGCGGATGGTCAGAATTGGACAAAATTCGCGGCTATGGAATTCAGTTCGCGTCAATACACGATTCCGATGAACGGGACATTTACGCGGTATGTGAAGCTTGTACTGACGAAACCGCGGCAGCGGTTCTGGTCGATTTGCGAAATGAAAGTCGTGATTCCACCTGTTGTGATAAAAAAATAAGCCGTGACGTTGGTCACGGCTCATAAGATGGAGCGGGTGAAGGGAATCGAACCCTCCTCACCAGCTTGGAAGGCTGGAGCATTACCACTATGCTACACCCGCATTGTTTGCGAAAGTGCATATACTATACAAGTGATTTCTGAATTGACAAGTTGTAAGCGTGAAAAAAGTAGCGACGGCATTCTCGCCGTCGGCTTGAAAAAGTAAGTAGCGACGGCATCCTCGCCGTTGGAACAAAAATACGGATAATAATTATGGATTTAAAAGACATACGCATAGAAGCGGCAGGAAACAACTTTCCTGCGGAATTGAAACGGATTCGCTATAAAAGCGGCGTAGATGGCATGGATGATTGGGCGATGGTGCTGCCGCCTAAAAGCGGCACGAAATGGCTCGTCTGCATCCATGGCCATGGCAGTTTGGGTGATCAGCTCTATACACGGAAGGACATTCACGATTGGTATCTGCCGCGCTTTCTTGAACGCGGCTACGGCATTCTGACACCGACGTTGCGCGGCAACGCATGGATGGCGCCGCCAGCCGTGGAAGATTTAGACGGTCTGTTGGATTTCCTCCGTGCGGAATACAAGGTAGACAAATTCTACTTTTTCGGCGGTTCCATGGGCGGCACGGCAAATCTGACGTATGCCTGCCTACGACCACAGAACGTGGCGGGCGTCGTCGCAAATGGCGCAGCGACGGATTTGGTGTCGTACATCTCCTTCTGCCGCAACGGACAGGACAAGATTCCTGTGTTGAAGGATATTGCAGACGCGATTGAGAAGAACTACAACCACGATACGGCGTTGATGCGGGCCCATTCCGCGCTTTACAATTGGCAGGCATTGAAAGGCAAACGGATTTTATACACGCAAGGGACGTTCGACCAATTGATGCCTGTGGCGGATGCACGTCGTTTCGCGGGCGCGATGGCGGAGGAGCGCGGCTTTGCTTACGTGGAGATTCCAGGCGGCGACCACGATTCACCTTTGTTCATCGGCTTCACGGAAAATAGCTCCGCCTTCAAGCCGTTTGATTGGATGGAGGGAGCCGCTTCGCAGAGCTGAAAGCTTAAAGCTGAAAGCTAAAAGCAAATACAGCCACTTCGCAGAGCTAAAAGCTTAAAACTGAAAGCCTAAAGCAAAAACAAACGTGTTGTGGAAATAAAAGTATTTCTCTATAAGAGACATAAGGGACGAAAGGGACAGAAGCGATAGCACACACAGTAAAGGCCTATGGCTGAAAGAGTCAGCCATAGGCCTTGATTTTTAGGCGGCATTTCGCTTTAAGCTTTATGCTTTAGGCTTTCAGCTCCGTCAACGGTGGCATTTCGCTTTAAGCTTTAAGCTTTAGGCTTTTAGCTCCGCCGTAGGCGGTCAGTATTTTTGCAACAATTCAAGCATCTTGCGGTCGAGCTTGTGGCCGTGGAAGTCTTCGTATTGGACGTCTTTGCGGTCGCTGTCGAGAATACCGAAAGAGCCGCGGAAGTTCCACAGGGCCCAGCCCATGTTCGCTTCCTTCCAGTTGATGAGGCAGTCTTCCAGCCAGGCGAGAACGACATCGTGCGGCGTCTTGTTGTAGGATCCAAATTCGCCGACGATGATGCCGACGCCTTGTTCGCGCAGTTTGATCCACGGCACGATGCCTTCTTTCCACAACCATTCGCGCCCGAGGGAGGCCTCTTTTTCCATGCCCCACTTGCCGTCTTTGAAATAGAACGGATTCTGCTTCTGACCATAATTCGTCAAAAGGGCAAGAATGTTTTCAGGCTTGTCGCCGACGGCAACAGCGATTTCGGGAATGGTCACCCAGTCGCCTTTCACAGCGGTCAGTTCCAATTGTTTGGCTCCAGCCGGAATATCGATGAAACAATTGAGATTATAGACGTTTTGATAGACGTTCCAGTCTTTTGCGTAAACTTCCTTCTCCCATTCGCCTTTGCCCGGACCGGGCGTGAACTCGCGTTCCCAAATCTGCTGTCCATCGGCCTTTAGGGCAAGCGTGATGCGTGTGGAGACGGTTCCGATTTTGATGCGCAATTTCGCGGCTTCAGCGCATTTCCAGCCGATGGACATCGTATGATCCATTTCAGGCTTGGCAGTTCCTGCGAGCCAGCCGACGGCGTTCATCAGCGGCCAGGTGGGCAGGGCGTATTGATCGCCGTTGGCCCAACTGGCCTTGTAGTGGCTGATATTGCTAGGCCGATAGCCACGGGTGGCCTGCGCGACGCCGAGCGGGATCAATTCCTTGCAGGGATTGCTGCCCCACTGGAGGCCGTCGCAGATGATGAGGCGGTCCGGATCCTCCTTGTGGATGGCGTCCACCATGATTTTGACGACTTTCGCATACGTCGCTCCGTCGATGTCGGCGGGTTCGTTGAAGAGGTTGAATGACAGCTGCGAATTCGGAATGCCTTTGTAGCGTTTCGCGAAGACGCCCCAATGCATCGCGCAGACACGTTGCGCATCTTCATCCTTCCACAAGTTCTTCTTTTCACGTGGGTTGGCGACGGTGTAGCCTGGTGCGCGATGGAAGTTGATGCAGACATGGATGTCGTACTTCTTGCCAAATTCAATCGCTTCGTCCACATGTTTCAGAATGTCTTCATTGATTTTCTCCCAATCGCCATCGACGATCCAGAAGCGGTAGTCCATGGGCAGGCGGACGAAATTAAATCCAAGCTCATGGATCATCTGGAAATCCTCTTCTTTGAAGCGCTCCTGCTGGCCCCATGAGATGAACTTTTCCAGAAGATTGAAGCCTCGCCAACGCGGGAGCTGCTTTGCGGACGCTTCGGGTAGCTGCGCTGCGGAGACGGAGAGTGACATGCCGAGGACGGTGGCTAGTAACCAGTTGCCTTTCATTGAGTTACCTCCTGTGGTGGTAGTGAAAAAATACCCTATTTCTCTTCAAAAGCGAAAACCGTAAACAGATAGATCTTTGTTTCGGGCGACTTCCATGCGTCGTAGTCGAGGCCGGCCTTCTCTTCACAGAGATAGCCCATGAAGCGTTTTTTGTCTGGAAGTTGATCCCAAACCTGCGGGAGGAAAAGGCCGCTGTTATGGCCTTGACGGACCATCACGCCATGTTTGAACGGGACGATTTCGTCTGGCGATTTCGCGAGTTTCATGGGCGATAAGACGGAAATTTCGATTTGCAACGCATCCACTTCATCGGCAGTGACTTTGCTGAAACGCGGATCGTCGAACGCGGCGGCGTAAGCCATGTATTCGACAATCTTCCACAACGGATCGCGCGGAGCAGTCGTGCCAATGCAACCGCGAAGACGCCCATTTTTGTGTAGCGTCACGAAAACGGCGGCAGGCTTGAGCAGTTCGGGAAGATTGTCTGGCGGCGTGTAGCTCCATGGACGGCCGTTGGCTTCCGCTGTGATGCGGTCGCGAACAAGCTTAAGCAGTTCATTCTGAACATCTTTACTGACGGAGAAATCATCATCCGTCGTCTGTGCATAAGCAGGCTTTTCCGTGATGCCGAGATTGACATGGAACGGCGTCCCGTGGCCGGATTTGGAAAATGCAGCGGAACCGTAGCCGACGACTTGTTTGCGGTCGTTGGAAACATCGCCAGAATTGGCCTGTTTCAGAATCGTAACCGTATCAGCACCATGACGTTCCGACCAAATCATCGCGACGCCGACACCGCCTGTCGCGCACAATGGCGTGACGAGGCCCGGCCGATTGATGCCGTCGCCGTCATGCCGTGCGCACATCGCCGCGAGATTACCGTTTTGAATCAACGCCATCGTCTCCGCATCCGTTTCGCGGGCGTCGTCCGACGATGGATAGTGCGACATGTCCGAACTGGCGAAAATCAAAATCTTGCGGTTGCCCATGCAGGCCTGTAACGCATCGACGAAATCGCGGCAGAACGTTGGAACGACTTCACCGAACATGACGGGAAGAATCTTGCAATCTGGCTTGATTGTCTGGATGAACGGCAGATGGATTTCCACCGTGTGATCCTTCGCGTGGACACCATCGTGTACAATGATGGACGGCAGGCGTTTACGCATGGCTTGTGCAAGTTCCGTATCGACGGCGATTTTGCCCAGCGGTGTTTCGAAAAATTCGTGGTCGTCCAACACGGCGACGATGTCCGGAGCGTTGCGGCCGAAATCATGGCCGATGATGACGACTGTATCGAAATCAATCCGTTCCAACAACTTGTAAGCGGGAGCGGCTACATGGGCTGAGAAGACATAGCCTGCGTGCGGCGCCATGACGGCGAAGATTTCGCCGTCGATTTTGATATCTGGCGCTTCGTCCAAATAGGTCTGGACGGTTTTGCGGAGAACATTCGGATCTTTTGGATAGAAGGAGCCTGCGACGGCGGGGCGTCTGGTGGATTTGTCGATGTTGAACATGTTTGTTATTAATATATTGGTATGGAGATTGTTAGTGGAGGCGTTTGCGTTTGAATTCCAAAAGGTTGGAGGCGCGAAGGAGACGTTCTTTCATTTTCAATTCTTCTGGATCTTCGCCGGGCGGTGTGATGGGCGTTTCGGGCGGAAGCTTGCGGACGGTGACCTTCGGAATCTCGTAACGTCCTTCCAGAAGGGCGGTTATGCAGGATTCCGTGCAACGAACGGCTGCATCGGAGAAGAGCAGAAGCTCCTCCAAATCCGGCGTGCTGACGATGCCAGGCGGGAAGGGCGGCACGCAGGACGGGCAGCCGCCTTTGCAATGACAGTCGCGAATGATGTCGCGACATAGTTGTAGGGCATCCGTCAGCCGTTCGCAGATTTTCTCTGCATAGCCGACGCCGCCTTCATGCGTGTCGAAAAGGAATAGGGCGCTCGTCCAACGCTGTGCTTCGTCTGTCGCAAGGGAGATGTCGGTATCGACGTCCTGTTCGTCCGCCATGCAGAGCGACGGCGCGACGCGTCTTAGGATGTATCCGAGCCCGTAGAGCGCGGCGCCAAGCCATCGTTTGTCATGGCTGTCCATGAGCGCGATCCAGTCTTTCGGTGGACGGAGCGTCAGCCCTGTCGTATCGTATTCGAACGGCGGCAGCGTGATGGGCCCGTAGCCGATGTTTTCGTACGTCCGTTCGCGGATTTTCTTGTAGAGTTTCGGTTGTTTGTTCACATGGATGGCGCCAAATTTCAGTTCGGCATTCGGAAATTCGCATTCTTCATAGACTTCCGTCAATTCGACGCGATTCTCCCATGATGCCTCCGTGAAATAATCAACATGGACATTTTCCACGATACAGAGCTTCTTGTCCAGATCGAGATCCATGGACATGTAGCGTTCGCCAAGATGTTGGTAAATTGCGTCTTTGTAGAGAGTTCCGCGTGCGCCGATGGGATCGATCTCACCGATGACGACATCGTCGCAGACAATCTGAATATTGTAGTCCGTCATGCCGCGAAGATTGACGCCGCGCGACGGATAGTCAGTCAATCCGTAGCGATATCCGCCGCTCCACGGCTTCAGCGTCTCTTGTTCGATGAGCAGTTTGATGGCCATTTGCGCGGCGGGAGATGACCACGTCGGTTCGTCCATCCGAACAGGATATTCCTGCGCGGAGCATGGAATGTGCTGCAGGACGATGTACGGATTGTCCGCATTGAGCCATGCTTGCTCCACGGGAGCCTGCGTGATGAAATTCGTGTGATTGACGAGATATTGGTCGATCGGCGTGTCTTTTGCGACATAGACGATGACGGCGCCGTCGCCTTTACGACCGACGCGGCCCGCCTGCTGCCAGAAAGACGCCATCGTGCCTGGATGGCCGGAAAGAATGCACAAATCAAGATTACCGATGTCGATGCCCAATTCGAGGGCGTTTGTCGTGATGATCGTGTTGATGACGCCGTTGAAGAGATCGTGTTCGAGTTTGCGGCGTTCGGACGGAAGGAGGCCGCCGCGATAGGGCTTGACGCGATCCGCAAGATTCGCGTATTTCCCGTCCGTGACGGAACGGTAGAGCCGTTCGACCTCCTGACGGCCACGGCAGAAGCAGATTGTGCGGATGCCAAGCTCCGTCGCCTTGCGGATGAGCGGGATGGAGACGGATGCGGGGCCTTTGCGGTAATTCGCGCCGTCCTCAGCCGTGAAAAGCGGTGGATTGACGCAGAAAAGCTTCCGTTCCGGCCGTGGCGCGCCATCCTTCTGAATAATGTGGAAATCACGTCCAAACAACGCTTTCATGTGTTCGGCGGGATTGCCGACTGTTGCGGAGCAGGCGATAAACGTCGGTTTCACGCCATACAGCGCGCAGACGCGGAGCAGACGGCGGAAGACGTTGGCTACATGTGAGCCGAAACTGCCACGATAGCTATGCACTTCGTCGATGACGATGTAGCGGAGACGTGACAGGAATGACTTCCACAGCCGCTGATGGTTCGGCAGGAAGCCTGCGTGGAGCATGTCTGGATTCGTGATGACGAAATCCGCGTTCTTTTGGAGAATCTTCCGTTGGTCTGGCGGCGTATCGCCATCGAACGTGCCGAATTTCCTTTCGGCATCCACCGCTTGGAGAAGTTTTCCAAGCGTTCCTTCTTGATCGCGGGAGAGGGCTTTTGTTGGATACAGGAGGAGGGTACTAAACGGTGTGACGGCGTTGGCATATTCGTTCAGAATCGGCAGAAGGAAGGAAAGCGTCTTGCCGGAGGCCGTGCGGGAGACAAGCCCTGTGTCGATGTCGTGTGAAATCGACTCGAAGGCCTCTGCCTGATGGGAATACAGCCTTGTAAGCTTCTGGTCGGTAAGGACTTTCAGCAGTTTTGGATTCAGCGTGTTTGGCAACGGCGCAAAATCACCATCCTCCGGCGGAAGGACGATTTCCGCCGTGATGTTGCGAGCGAATGTGTTTTTCAGATAATCAATGAGATTCTTCATGAGTTAACCCGCATGGGTTGAAGATATGAAAAGACGTGGCATGTTATGGGAGTGACGGTGGATCCGCGACGGAATGCCGTCATGCCATGTCCATAAAATAATGCCTTGCGGAATGGTTGCCATGTTGGAATGGAAGAAAATCAGACGTTTTATATATAAGGTAATAAGAAAGACGCGCCGTCGGTTGAGAAAAGCCTTCGGCCGCG
>JAEEGH010025044.1_pt1 | contig 11994 bp, 9 predicted proteins | sample 9134181 | NCBI WGS metagenome assembly JAEEGH01 (sample SAMN16246544, study PRJNA631951) | gut metagenome | biome: gut microbiome; feature: rumen; material: DP-attached | host: Bos | place: Iran: Karaj | collected 2018-10
CATTGTCGCGTACCATTATGGCACATGCAAGACAGGTCTTGCCCGTAGATGCATCCACATAAGGTTCTGAAGAATAAATCTCACCCTTCTTCTCCAAAGCGCCCTTATACCAGGGTCTGTCGGTAAACACGAACGTATCGTCCGGTATCCAGCCCGAACCGTCAAGGAACTTATTCGTATCGCCGTATGCCATATATACGTCCTGCGAATCGGGATCAGATGCCGTAATCTTAAGCAACATTGCGAGCATATCATCATATGAAGGCTCGGGTATGTTTCGAATAACTGAAGCAGTCTGCTCTACTCTCTCTTCCACTCCTGTCCACCAGCTGTGTACCTGATTGGAATAAGTAACAGATTCTCTTGCCAGGATACCGTAAGTCAGAGATTCAATGTTGTCTGCTGCCAGCTTGATACTAATCTGTGTGATGATAACTATGATGATCGCCACATAGATTATTATCCTGCTTAACAGGGTCTTTTTAAGAGCTTTTCTCTTGCTTGCTTTCATTATCAAGTATCTCCTTTGTAAATTCTTTATTTAGAAAGATTCAAGCAACTGCTTAAGCGAATCTTCTACTTTTGTTGTAACCGACTGCATCATTCCGATTGAAGATGTTGTCTCTTCGGATGAAGCAACCAGGCTCTCCGCGCGCTTATTAACGCTTTCAACAATCTCAGTCAGGCGGCTTGACTCCTCGATAAGCTTACCAAGTGTCTCCTTGATATCTTTATTGTTCTTATTACTGTCATCCGCAGTAACCTTCGAATTGTCCGCAAGTGTCTTGATCTCCTCGGCAACTACCGCAAAGCCCTTGCCTGCTTCACCGGCTCTTGCAGCCTCGATAGAAGCGTTAAGTGCCAAAAGATTGGTCTGGCTGGATATTGCTATAACGTTGGCATTGTTGGCCTCAAGCTTCTCAAGATAACCTTCAATCGTAGAGAGCACTTCTCTCATGTTCCTTGAGAACTCGTCAACCTCTGCCATTGACTGAGAAATACCTGTTGTCTGATTCGCGTTGCTCTCACTTGTCTTCTCAATCTGTGAGATTGCATCTCTAAGATCCACAAAGTTCTCGTTGATACCGGCACCAAGCGTCTCTTTCTTCTCACTCATCTGTTCATGAGCAAGCTTAACCTCATCGGCAAGAGCAATTGCCTTATCTTTCTCTTCATATGCACGGTCTTTGATATAGTGAACACAGTTATGATGATGACTGAAACCGTTAAATATTGCTACGGCCATATCATGACATGTATCATATCCACAACATCCACAGTCGATATGTCTCTTCTCCTGCGTATCCTTCTTAAGCTTACGGTATATGGGTTCAAGTTCCGCTTCGGAGGGAACACGGAATGCACAATCCTTACTTCTGTCTGTATATTTTCTTATGAAATCTTCCAGATTCAGATCTGCAAACTGCTTGTTAAGAGCTTCCATTCTCTTCTCGGGCGGTATATTCCTGCCCCAAGCCGACTTCTTGGACTCATTCTTGCTGTCCTTCTTAATCTTCTGAATACTGATGAATACATCTTCGTTAAGAGTCTTACGGTTATCAACACCGGTACCATATAAGCATCCGTTGGTACAGTTGAGTGCATCCACGAATAAGTACGGTGTCTTGCCGCCTTTGATGCGGTCTTTGTTACGGCGAAGATATTCATACATATGATGCTCGCCTTCCATCTGACGAACGAATGCATCTTCTCCCAAAAGCCAATATACATTCTCCTTAAGTCCGCCGGGCATGGGATAGATGGATCCGAGACCGTATTCTATCTCATCGGTATACGGTGTAGCTCCGCTTACCGGATGATTCTTAAGGTATTCAACCAGTCTTGAGAAAGTTAGATTATATGATATGTAGCCGCGATTATTGGGATCGTCTATCTCATTCTTCTTGGCTATACAAGGGCTTATGAAAGCAAGCTTATCGCTTATACCCATATATTTCTTGGCATAGATTGCCGTACACATCATAGGGCTCTGTACCGGCATAAGCTTAGGTAAAAGCTCCGGTAAATATCTCTCAATATAACCCACAACCGCAGGACACGGCTGAGATATGCCGCCGTAGTAATTCCTCTCGGTTATATACTTGATATATCCCCATGTCGTGATATCGGCGCCGAAAGACACGCTTATAAAACGGTTAACTCCGAGCTTTTTGAGCATACCGAGGTACTTCTCATATTCGTTCGGATAATTGGCCAAAAATGCAGGTGCTATAAGAACGGATACCTTCTCTCCTCTATTAAGGTCCTCAAAGAATCTGTCCACATCATCTACATATTCTCTTGCACCGTGTTCGCACGCATCTATACATGCTCCGCAGGCAATACACTTGTTCGGATCGACCTCAATAACATTACCTCTGTCTTTTTCAACGGCAACGTTGGCTCCGGTACAACTGCACGCTCTGATACACTTGTTACATCCGATACACTTATCGTTAGTTCTGATTAATCCCATATCACCCTCCTACATACTTATGTCATACCAAAAGTCGCTATTGCTATTTTACCACAATTCTTATGGCATAGCACGCAAATTGTGTGAAAAATCACATCAAATAAGCAAAATGACGCACTACGCAGAACAGGCATCCGATAAACGGATGCCTGTTTATTCACCGAATCATATATTATGATCAATCATTGATGTGCTTAGCCGCTTCTTCTGCTTCCTTCTTCTTCTTATACTCATCATACATCTTCTTACCTGTAGCTCCGAGCAAGAAGATTATGAGCAACCACATCCAGTTCATCGTAACCTCATTATCCTTGTTGGGGACTTCTGCAAGAGGTATTTCGTTGTCCTTGATCTTAGTGGTATTCTTCTTATTTACCAGATTCTGTTGTTTAACAACATCACTTCCGGCACCTGCTGCCTCGGTTACTGCACCGTTACCGTTAGCAAGAGGTACACCGTTATCATTGATGATCGCTGCATTACCGCCACCTGCTGCATTAGCACCGCCGCCTACTGCGACATTATTTAAAGTAAAGCCTGCGGGAAGTGCGATTCCGGGGATCGTAACCGTTGCGCCGCCTGCATCAACAACTGTAGCCGCACCGTCATCTCCTGCATCAGTCGTAGTTGCTCCACCACCTGTTACAACGTCTCCGCCTGTAACTACATCACCACCGGGTACGATATCGTCTTCTGCCGGATTAACAACATCGGGCTGATCCCCTCTTTCTTCTTCCTCGATGAGTTCGCTCTGCTGTACACCCTCTGTCATATATCTGTACAGATCCTGGAAGTCCTTAAGGCTCTGAGCACTGTTATCATATGCCTCCTGTGCCTTATCAAGTTCGCCCTTAAGCTCATCAATAACGTTGCTGTTAGTAGCCACCTTATCAGATAAAGCATACAATTCATTTCTAAGTCTTACAACTTCAGCCTTTGCCTTCTCTACCTCTGCAGCTGCATCTCTGTAGCCCTTTGTAAGATTATAATCACTGAGGAAATCTGACTCCTCTGAATAAGGAGCATAATTCCACTTCTTAGCTTCCTTATCATATACAACTTCAGCTACGTAACATACGCCCTTGGTAAGATCTACATTCGAACCTTCATACTTAGTTCCCTTATAAACCATGTTATAATACTTGGTCTGAGGCTGACCCGAAGCATCAGTATATGTAACTATAAAGTGGTTCTTTCTGCCGTTATCGCCGTCTTCCTTGTATTGTGTATGAGAACCGGCATCAGTAAGAGTGACTTTGTCCTTGCCCTTAGAGTCTTTTTCAATACTTACTTTATTCTCTACAACGGTCTTGGTTTTATCTGTCTTTCCATCACCGTCAACACCCGTTGCTCCGAATGTAATCTCCTTGGCACCTTCACTCTCAAGCTTATACATAATAAGCTGTTCAAGAAGTTCTCTTCCTATCTCATAAGTGTTACCCTGCATACCGTCGCCTTCAACTATCTGCTTATCTTTGCCGGTAACCGATGCAACTGCTTCTGCGCTTGCTTCTACATCTAACTTGCCGTTCTCATCATACTTAGCCGTTCCAACAGTTTTGGCGAAGTACTCGATCATTAATCCGTAATACTGATCAGCAATAGCCGTAAGCTTCTCGGCTCTGTCCTTGGCAGCATTAAGCTGAGCTTCTGCCGAATTAGTATCAGAGATTGCTGTTTCAACCAGACCCTGAACTTTATCATAACTTGCCTGTGCCGCATCAGCAGCTTCCTTAGCAGCTTTATACTGCGCAGTAGCATCTGCCAAGGCCTTAGTGGAATCATCGAACTTATCTTCACATGCAATAAGATATTTCTCGGCATTTTCAAGAGCTGCTGCCTCAGCAGTTTCATCGCCTTTCGCGCGTGCCTTTATGGCAGCACTGATCTCGTTCATTCCTGCCTGGTATGCACCCTGAACACTTCTGTTCTTAAGATTTACTTTATCGGTAGTGTCGGGATCTTCACCATACTGACCAGAAAGCTGTTCAACAGCTTTACCCTTACCAACCTCAGGGCAATTATCTTCATCTATTACAAGATCTCCGTTCTCATCTCTGGGAACATCATACTGTAATCTGTCTTTACCGGCATCATCCTTATCGCTGTGCTCTAAATAAACACCAACCAATGCCTTCTGAACTTCTTCGATATTAGCTTCTGCAACAGCTGTCTGAACAAGCGCATTGTTAAGATCCGCATTGTTAAGGCTCTCGCTGTTCTTAAGGATATCATTGGCCTTATCCACTTCTGCCTTAATTTCTGCATCATCATCCTTAAGTGCCTTATTGTTAACACTATTTGCATGATTCTCATATGAATCTGCTGCTGCATCAACTGCCGCCTCAGCTGTTTTAACAGTAGCTGCATCAACTTCATCTGCAGTTATAACAGCATCATTTTCTGCTGAGCTGGAAGACTCTGAACCGGTCTCTGATGATCCGGAATTCTCTGAACTGGTCTGCGTGGGACCATCTGTCTCTACTGCTGCATATACATCCATAGGAATACTTGTTGAAGCAATAACTGCTGCAAGACCTATTGTTATAGCCGATAACACTTTCTTATCTTTCACTTTTCTCCTCATATTCATGTCCTCCTTGATGATTTAATTCTTATACCCTTATTAACACATCTTTATCAAATAAAAAAAGCCCAACATTCCCCGATCTACATTCGAATCGGATATTGTTAAGGCTCAATGATGCGGGCGTTCCTCTGACTATCGTGATTCAGTTGGTTAGTACTTTTGTACTTGGTACTTCTTTACTATACCACCTGCCTATCACCATGTCAATAGGTTCGGTAAACTTTTTGTTACTTTTGACCCATGTCTTTTTGATTGTATCTGAGCCTTTTATCTCTATTGCTGTTTTGCAAAGGATCTGCATCCTTCACTTTATATATCGGTCATTAAGCTCATAACATTAATACTTTTTAGAATTATATAGTTCTCTGTATACTCTGTAACAACCTATATGATCTTTCAATATTATCACCCGGATGTGCTTCTGTAAAGTATTTATTTCCCGTCAGATGATCCGTATAGTATCTCAACCCGAGTATAAAACAATTCTTTTTAAGATTATTAAGAATAAGAGAGTTTTCCTCGGTTGTGAATGTAATGTCTGCCCCCTCTTGTAATCCTCGCAAAAGCATATCTGCTCTGTCACTGATCAATACATAATCTCTGCTCATACAGCAGGATCGCATGCAATCTGCGATATCATCATATACAGATCCGTACATAAGAGTATCAAGATCGACAAGTCCTACGACTTTCCCGTTACGGAATATCATATTACCAAGTTTTGCATCTCCATGGATCACTTCTTTTGCCGGTAAAACCGTTTTGCGTATTTCATCAATATTCTCGGTAATGATTTTATCAAGCAAAGGCTCCCTGTCTGTCACCGGATCTTTTACGGCAAGGAATCTATTATAGTAATAATCCAAATCGTGAAGATGCGGAAATACCGCCGTAATTCGGTTTTTATCGCATTTTTCCAATATCCTTGTCATCTTCCCCAGGCCGATTCCCAATTCATATACATCCGCCCCGGGCACGCTTACCGCCTTATCCCCTTCTATATATCGGTACAGTCTGAAAATGCGTCCCTCTTCATCCGTATGAAAGAATTGGCCATTACGGTCAAGAACCCATTCGGGACAATACCATTCGGCAAGCTTTTCACCAAATTCTTCGGCACTTTGCTCACAAGCGGTCCTGTACAGAATATAGTTTGACTCCAGGTCGCTTAAGTGATCTGCAAAGATATCGGGATTAAGACACTGAAGGACATATCTGTCCCCGCCTGCCGTAACAAGCAGGCTGTGGTTGATATGTCCTCCTGTAAGATCACATATGTTATCTATATGTTCGTCTGTGTATTCCTTTAAAATATCTGTATAGATGTCGTCCAAATCCTAATCCTTTTTTACAGCCTTAAGATATCTAAGCTTAAGGTCTGTCTTATAAAAATCTTTTGTGGAGCAGCCGGCTCTTCCGCCACCCGCACATGCACAGGCACAAGCACACGCACATGCACATGAACTGTGTGCACAGGAACTGTGTCTTGATCCGGAACTGCTTGAATAGTGGCTTGTACGGGGTACATTTACCACATGAACATTGATATATGTATTCGGTGAATCATTATATTTAAATGTACCCTCTTTACTGTATTTGACCGCATCCTTAACACCGATGTCCTTGCTCTCGACCACTTCTTCACTCTTAATATAGCTGTGACCGCAATAGGGACATGCTTTTTTGCTTTCCTCACGCACGGATCCGCAACTCGGGCATGAATCATAATAGACGATCTTTGTCCTTGTGATCTTCTTATTTCCTTCAATTCCGAATGCCGCCTGAGCAAGATAGTATGCCTTGCTCGTAAGTTTCACCATCAGCCATATGATACCTATCGGCACACCGAAGGTAAGAGCAAATATAAGAATCACAAATATAATAAACAATACCGGATGCTCTTCTTCATCATCCTCTTCTATTGTTTTGCTCATATCAAATGCAAATGCATCATTAGGATAAGTGACTGAAACAGTCAATTTCTGTCCGGGTGACATATTCTTCTCACCCCAGGCAAGATTACCGTTCACCACATAACAGTCAGGAGTCCAGCTGTCTGCCTTATCGGCATTCCATCTGATTGTCATACTGTCGACTTTGATATCATCAAACCATCCGGGAGTAAATGCATATACCGTATAACCGTCCGAAAGCTTATTGACCTGATACAGGTAGTCCTGTACCACACTGAACTCAAATGTAACAACCTCTCCCGCACGGTAAGCTCTGTCAAGATCGATTCTTGCATAAGAACCGCTCGATGACATATAGCCTATCTTCTTTATATTGTCGGTTAGTGCCTTCATATCCTTATAATGGCTGTTGGGTATACCGACTTTGACCCAGGTAAGCGGTCCTTCCGAAGTTGAATCCAACACTTTCCATTCAACATGATACTTAAGCGTTACCGTCGCATCATCATTGACGTTGGCATCAATCTCATAGTTTATGATTTCATCAAGTGCTTTTGCATAAGCATCGGTTTTTGCCAGTCCGAATATACCCGTCAGAATTGTCACTGCAAGAAGGGTTCGTAATATTATTCTTTTAATTTCGCATGTTATTTTTCTCATTTTGCACCACCTCTTCTAAGCGGGCATAAGCCTGACATCTTAGCCGAATAGTCTCTTCTCTCGATACATTTATCACTGTCCCATATCACCGGCCAGTCATCATTAAGAAAATCACCCAATGTATCATCCGAAAGCCAGCTCTGGCACGGTACAACATTTCCGCCGGGAGTTATTGCCATATTGCTTAGGCAGGCTCCGCATGTCGGGGTGGCTATTCCGAGTTTTTCGCATAACGAATCATCTACCCAGCCCGGGGAAGTGAAGTTTATTTCCATCTCATTGTCGAAGCAATATTTGACTGCATCAGTCAATATCTTGCTCATCTTTTCTTTATCCAGCTGAAGGCTCTCGGATTCTTCCTTCGTGGCATTACCGGTAGTTATAAGTCCCGAACATGTCACATAGGTAACTCCCAGATCATGCAGGAATTCAAGGGTTTTAACGTAATCTTCATTAAGCGTACATAACGGTGTGTTAACACTCACGCTCATTCCAAGCGAAAGAGCATTCTTAATTCCGCTTAGCGTTCTGTCATATCCTTCAGCACCTACGAGCTTATTGTGTATATCCTTATCGTGTGAATAGAATGTAATCTGCACACTGTCAAGTGATGCCGCCTTTAAAGAATGGCAGTATTCCTCGGTAAGCTTTAAGCCGTTGGTGTTAAGTCTTGTCACAAACCACTGACCGTATTCGATAAGTTCTATAAGATCATCCCTCATCGTAGGCTCACCACCGGTAAACGTTATCTGCGGGACTCCGACCTCCTTAAGCTTATCGATTATCTTCTTCCAGTCATCGGTCGATAATTCCTTTTCTTCCGAGTGCGTTTGTCCTGCGGCATAGCAGTGCAGGCACTTCAAATTGCAGTGCCAGCCCTCATCTTTTGTCATGGCCGATACCATCAGATCCATTCTGTGAGGTGCTCTCATATAAGGTGCATACTCGCCTATGCTCATATACGGAATCTCTTCCTCAAGCGGTTCCCTGTATGCGATCTTTTTGAATATATCCATAATGGTCACTATATCCGTACGGATATATTTGGAAGAAAGAAAAGGATATATTTTTCGCATACGCTTGACTGTATCCTTAACTATCTTCTCAGTCTCTGCTGCCGTAACAGCACGACCGCTGTACTTGTTCACCTCATCGATAAACTCAGACAAAAGAATTGTCCAGGATACATTGACGGGAATTATATCCTGTCCGTTGATTATAGCAACAGACGGACCTATCTCATCATCCGTTACCTTGGGAGGAATCAGATGTATTCTCACAACTCCCGGTCCTTCCGGATTCAGAGTCGTGTGCCTTACTTCCCTGTAATTGTTTTTTGCGTACTCAAGCACTCTTTTGGAAATCTTCATAAATCTTCACCTGTTTTCCTGTGTATAACTATATCTTTCTGTTAATGATCGCCAAAGCAATATCCATGTCTTCCGGGGTCGTAACCTTGATATTCTCATAACTTCCTTCTATGAGTCTGACCCTGTGATCCGTCCATGTCTCAACAACCATGGCATCATCCGTGACTATTATCCCCTGACAGGCAAGCCCGTCCTCTTCTTCCCTTAACTTATCATAGGCTTCCAATGCCAAAGAGTAACTAAAAGTCTGCGGAGTCTGGATAATCCACGTAAGTTCCCTGTTGGGTGTGGATACCACATAATCCGCATTATTCGCTATCTTAACCGTATCTTTGCTCTTGACCGCCGCAACGGATGCATGTGTTCTTACCACATCCTCATACAGACGCTCTATGATATCATCGGTAACAAAAGGTCTGGCTGCGTCATGAATAAATACGTAATCGGCTCCGCCTTCTTTTCTTATCTTATCAAGGCCGGCCATAACGGAATCATATCTCTCTTTTCCGCCGGGAATAACGGCTCTTACTTTAGTCAGTCCGTATCTGTCCACTATATCGTCATTGCAGCTTTCTACATCCTCTTTGGATGTCACAAGTATAATGTCGGTTATTGTCTTTGATTCTTCAAACACCTCAAGACAATAAACCATTAGCGGTTTATCATTTAACAACATATACTGTTTTTTAACATCCGAATTCATTCGGCTTCCGCTTCCCGCGGCCAAAACTATTGCGACATTTTTCATATATATAACTCACCCGATTTTCTGTGTTACTATCTTTCGATAATCGGGTCCCTCGTTCATATCCTTCTCTATAAATACTCTGTAATAAGTCTCAGGCAGAATATCCTCTATCATATCCGCCCATTCTATAAGGCAGACCCCGTCACCCGAAACATATTCATCATATCCGACCTCAAACATTTCCTCAGGATCTCCTATCCTGTATACGTCGAAATGATAAAAAGGAATTCTTCCGTCTTCATATACCTGAACTATGGTAAAAGTCGGACTGTTGACCGTATCAGTCACTCCGACTCCTGCAGCAAAACCCTGCGCAAATACAGTCTTTCCCGTTCCGAGATCACCAATCAGGCAATAAACCTCTCCGGGCTTTGCACCCTCTCCCAAGGTCTTGGCAAGTCTGTATGTCTCATCAGCACTGCATGTAAATATAATCTTTTCATTCGATACATTCATATCCATAAAACAAAACTCCGAAATCCGCATCCGTTATACCGGCCGTCTTAACCAATATATACATGCATCCTCGACAGGTTTCTCATAAAATCCGGGTCTGATTCCTTCATTGACAAAACCGATTCTCTCATAAAGATCTCTTGCCGCTTTATTGCTCACTCTTACTTCCAAAGTATAAGCTTCTATTCCGAAGGTCTCTCTTCCCTTCTTAATCATTGACCGAACTAGTCTATCACCAATTCCTAGTCGACGAAAACTCTTCCTGACAACGATGTTACAGATGTTACCTTCGCCTAAAACGCTGAAAAAACCTGCACATCCCAAAATGCTGACATCTTTGTCAATATCATCATCAATAACATCTGCAACCTGGATTACCTCGTCTGAAGCAGTCATTGTGCCACCATCCGAGGCGGGTATAACAGTTGTATCATCTATACGCTCTGCGACAACATATAGCGCGTCCGGTTTGTTGATCATCTCAATAAAAGATTCTCTGTGCCATGGCATGGAAAAAGCTTCTTCTTCCATCTCACATACAGCATCAATATCCTTTAACTCCATTTGTCTAATCAATATCTTCATGATCTCAAATAGTTATATCCTAAATTAACTTTTGTCTATTCCAACTTCAATGCCGGAACTGCATTAAGGCTTAAATCTGCCGTATTTCCCGCCATAAACTCATGATATCCGGCAACGGCAATCATTGCCGCATTATCCGTACAGTATATCGGTGAAGGCATATAGAAGTTTATGCCTTTTTCTTCACAGGCCGCTTTCATGGCTGTCCTTAAATGCGAATTCGAAGCTACTCCGCCTGCAATTGCGAAATCTTTTACCCCGTATTCGTCTATCGCAGCCATACTATGGCCTACAAGTACATCCACAACCGCCTGTTGGAATGAGGCGGCTACATCTGCCTGCTCATAACTTAAGCCTTTCATCTGAAGGCTGTTAAGGTAATTAAGCACTGCAGACTTAAGTCCCGAAAATGAAAAATCATATTCATTGTCGGCTATCTTCGCACGCGGAAAATCTATTGCCGCAGGATCTCCTTCATAGCTGACCTTATCAATCTTCGGACCACCGGGATATCCAAGACCTATTACTCTGGCAACCTTGTCAAAGGCTTCTCCGGCCGCATCATCCCTTGTACGCCCCAAAACCTCATATTCACCGTAATCGGCAACTCTAACCAGATGAGTGTGTCCGCCGGAAACAACCAGGCACATAAAAGGCGGCTTAAGATCCTTATTCTCTATATAATTGGCACAAATATGTCCTTTTATATGGTGTACTCCGACAAGCGGCTTATTAAGCGCCCATGCATATGATTTGGCATAAGATACACCCACTAGGAGCGCACCGACAAGTCCCGGACCGTAAGTCACGGCTATGGCATCTATATCCTTTATATCAAGGGATGCTTCCTTAAGTGCCTTATCGACCACTCTGTCTATCCTCTCCATGTGCTTCCTTGATGCTATCTCCGGAACCACACCACCGTAAAGTGTATGTATGTCTATCTGTGAGGATATAATGTTAGAAAGCACCTCCCGCCCGTTAAGGACGACAGATGCCGCTGTTTCATCACACGAAGATTCAATTCCAAGAATTTTAATATCACTCATTGTCCTATTCTTCACCGGCTATAGGCTGCCAGCCATATATCTTCCAGTGTCCGTTATCATCCTTTCGCAATATGAATATATCGGTAAGTACCTGTGTCCCTGATGAAGTACGTATATTGAATGTTCCGTATAAGCTCGCGCACTCAT
>JAEEGH010025045.1_pt1 | contig 11993 bp, 10 predicted proteins | sample 9134181 | NCBI WGS metagenome assembly JAEEGH01 (sample SAMN16246544, study PRJNA631951) | gut metagenome | biome: gut microbiome; feature: rumen; material: DP-attached | host: Bos | place: Iran: Karaj | collected 2018-10
GGAGCATCGCCCCGAGAGGGCATCCGCGGACATCCCAGAAAGAGGCCACCCGTACCTTCGTAGGGTCGATTTTGCACGCCGCACCCATCGACGAAAAGAAGGTTGCCGACGTGGCCGTGGCGCGGAGGATCAAGGACGCCTTGTCCTTGAGGGCGTCGATCGCGTCGATGATGTAATCGTACGAGTCCAGGTCGAAGCTGTCGGCCGAGGCTTCCGTGAACCGGGCCTTGACCGCCTGGATCGGGGCCTCCGGGTTGATTTCCAGGAGCATTTCCTTCAGCATGTCCACCTTGGACCGGCCCACGGTGGAGACCGTGGCCATTCGCTGCCGGTTGATGTTGGAGGGGACCACGTCGTCCGCGTCGACGATCGTCAGGTTCCGGACGCCCGACCGCACGAGCCCTTCCGCGCACCAGCTGCCGACGCCGCCCACCCCGAAGAGAATGACGCGGACCGACGCGAGGCGTTCCATCACGTCGGCCCCGAGCAGCAGTTCCGCCCGGTTGAAAATGTCCTTGGAGGGGGGCGTCATCGGGCCAGCCAGCCGTCCAGGAGTTCCCGGACGTCGCTCCAGACGTTCTCCCGGCCGATTTCGTTCAGGATTTCGTGGCGCATCCCGGGATAGACCTTGCTGGTGACGTCCCGGTAGCCGCAGTTGCGGAGGAAGCTCACCGCCTGCGAGAATTTCTTCAGGCTGACGATGCAGGGGTCTTCGGCGCCGGCGATGAAATGGACTGGCAGGTCCGGCTTCGTCACGTTCCAGCCCTCCGGGGAATAGATGTCCTTCATCAGGCGGAAGAGGCCGTTGCGGTAGCCGTTGGCCGTGAAGACGAAACCGCAGAGGGGATCGTTGTTGTAGGCTTGGACATTGGCCTTGTTCGTGGAGAGCCAGGCGTTCTGGATGCCGTCGGCCTTGAATTTCTTGTCGTTGTTCCCCGTGCAGAGGTTCGCCAGGAACTGCGACCGGTAGCGGGGACCTCGGAAGACGCTGATGCAGCCGGCGAGGAAGTCGCCCAGGCCGGCGGCCGGGTTCTTGCTCGGGCTGCCGCACACGACGAGCCCGTCGATGTCCCGGTCATACCGCTTGAGGTAGCTGCGGACGATCATCGACCCCATGCTGTGCCCGAACAGGAAGAAGGGGAGTCCGGGGTATTGTGCTTTGGCCCAGTCGGTTACGCAGTGAACATCGTCAACCAGGGCCTTCATGCCGCCCTTGCCCATCCAGCCGAGGTCCTTCTGGTCCGTAACGGTTTCGCCGTGGCCGCGGAGGTCGCAGATCACGCAGGCGTAGCCCATCTCGGACAGGTAATTCATGAAGGGAATGTACCGCTCCTTGTGCTCCGCCATGCCGTGGACCAGCTGGAGGACGGCTTTGGGGGATTCGGGGGCGATGACCAGGGTGCTGAGCTGGACGCCGTCGGCGGCGCCGGGGACGGTGAACGTTTCCATTATTTCTCGATTTTCTCGAACTTGTCAAAGGCTGCGGGCAACGGGGACTTGAGGCGCACGATCTCGCCGGACATCGGATTCCGGAATACGAGGGTGGCCGCGTGGAGGGCGAGCCGGCGGATCGGGTCCGTCTCGGCGCCGTATTTCGCGTCGCCGGCGACGGGGTGGCCGAGGTCGGCGGCATGGACGCGGATCTGGTTCTTGCGGCCGCTCTCCAGGGAGAACTCCGCCATCGTGTACACGCCCTTGCCCCGGCGGACGTACTCCAGGACCTTGTAATGGGTAATGGCGAGCTGGCCGCCGCGGATCTCCTCGGGGTAGGAATAGACGATGAGGGACTTGGGATTCTCCACGAGCCAGCTCTGGATGGCGCCGGATTCCTTCTCGAGTTTCTTCTCGAGGACGGCGATGTAGCGGCGCTCGATGACGAGTTCCTTCCAGCGGCTCTGGAGGATGTCTTTGGCTTGCTCGTTCTTGGCGAAGACCACCAGGCCGGAAGTACCCTTGTCCAGGCGGTGGACGATCCAGATCTTGGCGGTGGACCGGTCAGGCGTCCGTCCGCTGGCGATGTCTTCCTTCCGGCGGGAGCGGGCTTGGGTCTTCACGTACGCGTTCAGGATGGCGTACAAGGTGGCTTCCTTCTTGCCGGACTTGCTTTGGGATCCCTTGGCGGTGGATACCGTCAGGAGGCCGGCGGGCTTGTCCACGACGATGTAATTGTCATCCTCGAAAGCGATCTTGACGCCCGTCCGCTCCACTTCCTCGCGGGCATTCTCACTGCTTTCACGGGCCATGGAAACGACCTTGGCCAGCACCAGCAGGTTGTCACCGGTGCGCAGGGGATGGTCGAAGGCGGTCCTCCGCTCCCCGTTCACCAGGACCTGGCCTTTGGAGAGCATGTTCTTGACGCCGGTCTTGGACTGGGTCGGGAAGATTTCGTACAGGTATTTGAGGAGGGGACTGTCGTGGGAGACGGTAAACTTTTGTCCGGCGGTGTTCATAGTTCTTCGATGAATTCGTGGAGGGATTTGGGGAGGAGGGTGAGGAACCTGTCCAGGGTGCCGGCGGGAACGAGGATGGCCTCGAGCGACTCGCAGTCGTCGAAGGCGTCCTCGCCGATGGCTTCGAGCCCCTTGTTGAGGCGGATCTGGTACAGGTTGATGCAGCCCTGGAAGGCCCGGGGGCCGATGACCCTCAGTGAGGCGGGGCAGGTGACCTTTTCCAGGTTCCAGCAGTCGCAGAAGGCTTCTTCGCCGATGGACAGGAGTCCCTTCGGGAGGCGTATGCTCTCCAGGAGTCCGCACTCGTTGAAGGCGGCGTTGCCTATATGCGTGAGGGAGGCGGGGAGGTGGATCTTTTCCAGGAAGGAATCCCGCTCGTCCAGGGGAATCTCTTCGCCGATCTTCCGGTCTTCGGCCATGTAGTCCTGGAAGGCGAAAACCCCGTCGCAAAGGATGCGGCAGCCCTCGCGGACCGTCACTTCGGACGGGAAATTCTCCGCATCGAGGAGTTTTTCCCCGTCGGCCGAGTATGCGCAACGGTTCTCGTCGTCCCAGACGTCATCGGCCCGGTCTTCGGGGCTGGCGGCCGTGGGGACGCGGAGGATCTCTTCGAGGGTCATTGTCAGAAGGTCTTGACGAATTCGATGTCTTTCTTGAGCATCACCTTCGGCTCCATCACGGAGACTTTCTGGAACAGTTTGAACTGGTAGGCGGGGGAGAGGTACACGACGTGCTCGTGCTTGCCCTTGCGCCACCATTTGTAGAAGGCGATGGGGTCGGTGTCGTAGGGGATCTTGGCTTCGACTTCGGAGGTGTATCCGGGGAAGTCGATGAGCATCTTGAGGCCGGTGATGCGTTTGTAATACTCGTAGTCCGCCCGGCGGAGTTTGGAGACCAGGGGAGCGAAAACCTCCATCTGGTCCACTTTCAGGACCTTTTCGCGCACGACCATGCGGTGGATGCGGACAGGGTCCACATTCAGCCATTCGCCAATTTTCCGGGTCTCGGGCCCGCCTTCGCACTCAAGTGTCAGCAGGTCAGTGGAATTGTACGTTTTTTCCTGGTCAAGCGGATAGGTTTCCATCAATTTTTTTCCTATTCCTTGCAAATATAAGAAAAATTTTGTCAATTTCCGCGAAAAAATGTATATTTGGACGATTAAATAGCACAGACAACAACCTTTAAACACAATTTCTGATATGATTTACAAGATTATCGACATTCAGGGTATCGGCCCTGTGTACGCCGAGAAGCTCATCGGCATCGGCATCGAGACCGTGGACCAGCTCCTGGAGAAGGGCGCTGACGCCAAGGGCCGTCAGGCCATCGAAGACGCCACCGGCATCGATCACGGCCGCGTCCTCACCTGGGTCAACCATGCCGACCTGTTCCGCGTGAAGGGTGTCGGCCCGCAGTTCTCCGAGTTGCTCGAGGCCGCCGGCGTGGACACCGTGAAGGAGCTCCGCAACCGCAATGCCGCGAACCTCGCCGCCAAGATGGCCGAGGTCAACGAGGAGAAGCACCTCTGCCGCCGTACTCCCGTGGAGAAGGAAGTCGCGAAGTTCATCGAACTCGCCAAGGCCCTCGAGCCCAAGGTGACCTACTAGTCTTCCGGCAAACATGTCGAACGGCGCCCCGCAGGGCGCCGTTTTTTTGTCATTTCGAGCGTAGTCGAGAAATCTAGATAATCAGATCTTCAGCTTTCAGTTTTGGGACGAAATGGACACCGTCCTTGCGGTAGTAGGTAAGGGAGTCACCGGCGTCCACGGGTTTTAGGAAGATGTTCTCGGCGCCTTTGCCTATGGCAATGACAAGCAGGGGGACGAGGGCCAGGCCCAGGGCTTCCTGCATTTTCTTGGGGTCGAATGCCCGGATGATGATACCGTTCAGGCCCATTTCGACCGCCTTCAGCAGCAGGCTCTGCGCGGCGATGCCGAGGTCGATGTCCAGGACCGGGTTCTCGGGAATGGTGCTGCAGATGACCAGGAAAGCGCGGGGTTCCGTGCCCGGGAAAGGAAGGTGGAGTTCCGGGAGTGCCCCGCCCAGGCGGATGAGGGGCAGGACCTTGTCGCTTTCATCGGCCGTGACCAGCCGGTAGCGGAGCGCCTGCTGGTTCTTGCCGGAAGGGACCAGGGTAGTCGCTTCCACCATCTTCATCAATTCTTCGCGCGTGACGGTGCGGGAGGGGTCGTAACCGCGGTAGCTCCGGTTGCGGTGCAGGAGCGTGTCCAGCGACAGGTGGTTCCGCTTGATGACCGGCCGTTTTTCCCGGAGTTCCTCGAATTTCTTTTCCAAATAGTTGTCTGCCATATGGCAAAGATACGGATTTTTCTTATCTTCGCACTATGAGAATCACCTTGCTGCAGACGGCTCCGGAGTGGGGAAATCCCGCCCAGAGCCGGGAAGATGCCCGCCGGATGCTGATGGGCACCTTGAAGACGGACCTCGTCGTCCTTCCCGAAATGTTTTCCACCGGATTCGTCACGGACCCTGTCGGGGTAGCCGAGGAAGGGGAGGGGGACAGCCTCCGCTGGATGCAGGACTATGCCCGCAGCAAGGGCTGCGCCGTCGCGGGCAGCGTCTCCACGCATGTGGACGGCACGTACCGCAACCGGTTCTATTTCGTCTTTCCGGACGGACATTATCGGTATTACGACAAGCATCACCTCTTTACTTATGCCGGCGAGCATGAGCGCTATACCGCCGGTGAGGAGCGGGTGGTGGTGGAGCATGCCGGGTTCCGCATCCTCCTTCAGGTGTGCTACGACCTGCGTTTCCCCGTTTTCGCGCGGAACCGGATGGTGGACGGTAAGCCGGATTACGACCTGATCCTGTATGTCGCCAGCTGGCCGCAGCAGCGGATCGACGCCTGGGATGCCCTCCTGAAGGCCCGTGCCATCGAGAATGTGTGCTATGTGGCGGGTGTGAACCGGGCTGGAAAGGATCCCGGAAACCTGTATTCCGGACATACCAGTTTGTATGGACCGCGCGGAGAATTGCTTTCAATTTGTAAGGAAGGACGTATCGATATCATCGAATCAGAACTGAAACGCCCCGTCCTGGATCAATTCCGTCAAAACTTCACGGCCCTGTCGGATGCTGATTATTAATATTTTTTACTACTTTTTCTTGTTTTTTAAAAACTAATTTCCCATCTTTGCTCTCGGTAACGATTTGAAACCGGAATGAATTACGTACTCGTCATTGCCCTCGCCCTTATTCTCCTTGTCAAATAGACGCGGACTGGAACGGCATGACGGTATAAAGATAACTTGAGCCCCTTCCAGTCCACACTGGAGGGGGTGTTTTTTTTAGTAGTGTATGAAACATCCTTTCAGGAGCAGCGTCACCTTCGAGGGACGCCGGATGGCAGGCGCCCGCGCCCTCTGGGCCGCGGCGGGCATGAAACCGGAACAGGTGGGAAAGCCTGTCATCGCGGTGGTGAATTCCTTCACCCAGTTCGTCCCTGGCCATACGCACCTGCATGAGGCCGGCCAGCTTGTCAAGGCCGAGATCGAGCGCCTGGGCTGCTATGCGGCCGAGTTCGACACCATCGCCGTGGACGACGGCATCGCCATGGGCCACGACGGGATGCTGTATTCCCTCCCTTCCCGCGAAGTCATCGCGGACAGCGTCGAATACATGGTCAACGCCCATAAGGCCGATGCCATGGTCTGCATCAGCAACTGCGACAAGATCACGCCCGGCATGCTGATGGCCGCGATGCGGCTGAACATCCCGGCCGTCTTTGTCTCCGGCGGTCCGATGGAGGCCGGTGTGCTCGGTGACCGCAAGCTCGACCTGATCGACGCGATGGTCCAGTCCGCCGACACCTCCCTCTCCGATGACGAGGTGGCCAGGATCGAGGCGGCGTCCTGCCCGGGCTGCGGCTGCTGCTCCGGCATGTTCACGGCGAACTCGATGAACTGCCTGACCGAGGCCATCGGCCTGGCCCTCCCGGGCAACGGGTCCGTCCTGGCTACCCACAAGAACCGGAAGGAACTCTTCCGCAAGGCTGCCGCGCTCATCGTGGAGAATGCCTGGAAGTATTACCGGGACGGTGATGAGCGTGTCCTGCCCCGCAGCATCGCGTCCCGCGCGGCGTTCCTGAACGCCATGGCGCTGGACATCGCGATGGGCGGCTCCACGAACACGGTTCTGCACCTGCTCGCCGTCGCGCAGGAAGCCGGGGTGGATTTCACGATGGCCGATATCGACGCCCTCTCCCGGAAGGTCCCCTGCATCTGCAAGGTGGCCCCCAATACCGCTAAATACCATGTCCAGGATGTGAACCGCGCCGGCGGCGTCATCTCCATCCTCCGCGAACTGGCCTTGGCCGGTCTCATCGACACCACCCTTTACCGGGTGGATGGAACCTCCCTGTCGGAGACGATGGACCGCTATGCCATCCTGTCGGAGCAGGTGACGGACGAGGCCCTTCAGCTGTACCGCAGCGCCCCAGCCGGGCGGTTCTCGACCCAGCTCGGGTCCCAGGAGACCTACTACAAGGAACTGGATACCGACCGGGAAAACGGTTGCATCCGCTCCGTCGCCCACGCTTACACGAAGGACGGCGGCCTGGCGGTGCTCCGGGGCAACATCGCGGCGGACGGCTGCGTGGTCAAGACGGCCGGCGTGGACGAATCCATCTGGAAGTTCACCGGACCCGCGAAGGTCTTCGACTCCCAGGAAGCGGCTTGTGACGGCATCCTGGGCGGAAAAGTGAAGAGCGGCGACGTCGTCGTGATCGCCTACGAAGGCCCCCGCGGCGGTCCTGGCATGCAGGAGATGCTGTACCCGACCTCCTACCTGAAGTCGGTGCACCTGGGCAAGGAATGCGCCCTGCTGACCGACGGCCGTTTCAGCGGCGGCACCTCCGGGCTGTCCATCGGCCACATCTCGCCCGAGGCGGCGGCCGGTGGCGCCATCGCCCTGGTCCGGGACGGCGACCTCGTGGAGATCGATATTCCCGCCCGTTCCATCCGCGTCCTTCTCCCCGAGGACGAACTGGAGCGCCGGAGGCAGGAGGAACTCGCCCGCGGCGACAAGGCTTTCACGCCGCCTTACCGTGTGCGCGAGGTTTCCAAGAGTTTGAAGGTTTACGCCCGGATGGTCAGTTCCGCGGACAAGGGCGCGGTGAGATTTCTCGACTAAGCTCGAAATGACAGGAGCGGGCTCGAATTGATAACGAAGAACGAACGATAACAGATAGCTATGATTACAGGTTCGGAAGCATTGTGGCTGTCCCTCATCGAGGAGGGGGTGGATACCGTCTTCGGGTATCCCGGCGGGCAGATCATGCCCGTGTACGACAGCCTGTGCGGTTATAGGGACCGGGTCCGCCATATCCTGGTGCGGCACGAGCAGGGAGCCATCCACGCGGCGCAGGGTTATGCCCGCGTGAAGGGCGATCCCGGCGTGGTGATCGTCACCTCCGGCCCCGGTGCGACCAACGTCATCACCGGCGTCCATGACGCGATGACGGATTCCACCCCGGTGGTGGTCATCACCGGGCAGGTGTCCTCTGCCGCCCTGGGCACGGACGCTTTCCAGGAGGCCGATGTCATCGGCCTGACCGGCCCCATCAGCAAGTGGAACTACCAGATCCGCTCCGCGGACGAGGTGGCGTGGGCCGTCGCCCGGGCTTTCTACATTGCCCGGAGCGGGCGTCCCGGCCCCGTGGTCCTGGACTTCACCAAGGACGCGCAGGTGGGCCTGACGGACTTCCAGTACAAGAAATGCAACTTCATCCGCAGTTATGTCCCCGATCCGAAGGTTTCGGAGGTGTCCTTGAACAAGGCCGTTTCCCTCCTGAATGCGGCGGAGCGTCCCTTCGTCGTATTCGGCCAGGGCGTCGTCCTGGGCCATGCGGAGGAGGAACTGAAGGCTTTCCTCGAGAAGGGGGACATCCCGGCCGGATCCACCCTCCTGGGTCTCAGCGCTCTGCCTTCCGATTTCCCGCTCTATCGGGGAATGATTGGCATGCACGGCAATGTGGCTCCGAACATCATGACGAATTCCTGCGACGTGCTGGTGGCCGTCGGCATGCGGTTCGATGACCGCGTGACCGGGACGGTCTCGACCTATGCCCGCCAGGCGAAAGTCATCCACATCGACATCGACACCTCCGAGATCGGAAAGATCATCCCCGTGGAGGTGGGTCTCCGTGGCGACGCGAAGAAGGTCCTTGCGCTCCTGACGGAGCGGATGAAGACCCGGAAGCATCCCGAATGGAATGCCAGTTGCACGCGTTGCGACGCCGTGGAGAAGGAAAAGGTCATCGACCCGGAAGTTCACCCGGCCTCCGGCATGCTCCGGATGGGTGAGGTGGTGGACCGCGTGGTCCGGGCTTCCGGCGAGAAGGCGGTCGTGGTGACGGACGTGGGCCAGAACCAGATGATGGGCGCCCGCTATTCCCGTTTCACGCGCACCCGCAGTTTCATCTCCTCCGGCGGCCTCGGAACGATGGGCTTCGGCCTGCCCGCCGCCATGGGCGCCAAGGTGGCCGAGCCGGACCGTCCGGTATGCTGCTTCGTCGGAGACGGCGGTATCCAGATGACCATGCAGGAGTTCGGAACCATCATGCAGGAGCAGGTGGGCGTGAAGATCGTCCTGCTGAACAACAACTGGCTGGGAAATGTCCGCCAGTGGCAGGAACTCTTCTTCGGTTGCCGCTATTCCGAAACCCGGATGCTGAACCCGGACTACGCGATGATCGCCCGCGCCTACGGAATCTCCTGTGTCACCGTCGAAAAGCGGGAGCAGCTGGATGCGGCGCTGGAGGCGATGTTCGCCGACGACAAGCCCTTCCTCCTGGACGTCCATGTCCTGGAAGAGGGGATGGTGATGCCCATGGTGCCGCCCGGCAAGGGCATCCACCAGATCATGATCACGGAAAAAGAATGGTACAATGGATAGCGAAGTGAGAGAATATACGGTGACCATCTACACCGAGAACCAGATCGGCCTCCTGGCGCAGATCACGAACGTGTTCACGCGTCATGGCCTGAGCATCTGGAGCCTGTCCGCCGGCGCCACCTCCATGGAGGGTGTCCACAACATCACCATCGTGACTTCCGGTTCGGAGAAGAAAGTGCGGGAGAGCGTCCAGCAGATCGAAAAGCGCGTGGACGTGATCAAGGTCTTCTTCTACACGGCCGACAAGATCGTGTACCGCGAACTGTGCCTGTACAAGGTGCCTACGCCGGCTCTGCTCGAGTACGGTGACATCGAAACCCTGCTGAACCGCTATCACGCGCGCATCGTGGAGATGAACAAGGTGTTCACGGTCATCCAGAAGACCGGCCTGTCGGACGAGACGGCCGCCCTGCATGACGACCTCAAACCGATCGGCGTGCTGCAGTTCGTCCGTTCCGGCCGCATCGCGGTCTCCCGCGCCGAGCAGGAACCCGTATTCAAGTTCCTGAAGAAGCGGGAAAGGGAAAGAAATCAACAATTAAACAACAAATAGACATGGCAAAGATCAATTTTGGCGGTGTCGACGAGAACGTCGTGACCCGCGAGGAATTCACCCTGGAAAAAGCACGCGAAGTCCTGAAGGACGAAACCATCGCCGTCATCGGCTACGGCGTCCAGGGCCCCGGACAGTCCCTGAACCTGAAAGACAACGGTTTCAAGGTCATCGTCGGCCAGCGCAAGGGCAAGACCTATGACAAGGCCGTCGCCGACGGCTGGGTCCCGGGCGTGGACCTGTTCGAGATCGAGGAGGCCTGCGAGAAGGGCACCATCATCCAGTTCCTGGTTTCCGACGCGGCCCAGATCGCGATCTGGCCCACGGTGAAGAAGCATCTGACCGCGGGGAAGGCCCTCTATTTCTCCCACGGCTTCGGCATCACCTACAAGGAGCGCACCGGCATCATCCCGCCCGCGGACGTGGACGTGATCATGGTGGCCCCGAAGGGCTCCGGCACCTCTCTCCGCCGGCTCTTCCTCCAGGGCCGCGGCGTGAATTCCTCCTACGCCGTCTATCAGGACGCCACCGGCCGCGCCCTCGAGCGCACGCTCGCCCTGGGTATCGGCGTGGGTTCCGGCTACCTGTTCGAGACCGACTTCAAGCGCGAGGTCTATTCCGACCTCACCGGTGAGCGCGGCACCCTGATGGGCGCGATCCAGGGCATCCTGTCGGCCCAGTACGAAGTCCTCCGCGAGCATGGCCACAGCCCGTCCGAGGCCTTCAACGAGACGGTCGAGGAGCTGACGCAGTCCCTGATGCCGCTCTTCGCCGAGAAGGGTATGGACTGGATGTACGCGAACTGCTCCACCACCGCCCAGCGCGGCGCGCTGGACTGGATGGGCCCGTTCCACGATGCCACGAAGCCCGTCTTCGAGAAGCTGTATCAGCGCGTGGCCAGCGGCGAGGAAGCTCAGGTTTCCATCGACGCGAACTCCAAGCCGGATTACCGCAAAGGCCTGGAAGAGGAACTGAAGGCGCTCCGCGAGAGCGAACTCTGGCGCACCGGCGCCGTCGTCCGTAAACTCCGTCCCGAGGAGATCGACCGATGAGCGACCGGGTGTACATATTCGATACCACGCTCCGCGACGGGGAACAGGTTCCCGGGTGCCAGCTGAACACCGTGGAGAAGATCCAGGTGGCCAAGGCCCTGGAACTCCTCGGCGTGGACGTGATCGAAGCCGGTTTCCCGATCTCCAGTCCGGGCGATTTCAACTCGGTGGTGGAGATCTCCAAGGCCGTGACCTGGCCCACCGTCTGCGCCCTGTCGCGTGCGGTGGAGAAGGACATCGACATGGCCGCGGAGGCGCTCAAGTACGCCAAGCGGGGCCGGATCCACACGGGCATCGGCACTTCCGATTCGCACATCCGGTATAAGTTCAACTCTACCCGGGAGGAGGTCCTGGAGCGCGCCGTCCGCGCCGTCAAGTACGCGAAGAAATACGTCGAGGACGTGGAATTCTACGCGGAGGACGCCGGCCGTACCGACAACGAGTTCCTCGCCCGCGTGGTGGAAGCCGTCATCAAGGCGGGAGCGACGGTGGTGAACATCCCCGACACGACGGGCTACTGCCTGCCCGAGGAGTTCGGCGCCAAGATCAAGTACCTGATGGAGCACGTGGACGGTGTCCACAAGGCCATCATCTCCACCCATTGCCACAACGACCTCGGGATGGCGACGGCCAACACGATGGCCGGCCTGCTGAACGGCGCCCGCCAGTGCGAGGTCACCATCAATGGCATCGGCGAAAGGGCGGGGAACACCGCCCTGGAGGAGGTCGCGATGATCCTGAAGGCCCACCACGGGATTCCGCTGGAGACGAACATCAACACCAAGCGCATCTATCCCACGAGCCGGCTCGTGTCCTCCCTGATGAACATGCCGGTGCAGCCGAACAAGGCCATCGTCGGGAAGAACGCCTTCGCCCATTCGTCCGGCATCCACCAGGACGGTGTCCTGAAGAACGCGGAGACCTACGAGATCATCGACCCGAAGGACGTGGGCATCGACACGAACTCCATCGTCCTGACGGCCCGCAGCGGCCGGGCGGCCCTCAAGTACCGCCTGGAAG
>JAEEGH010025049.1_pt1 | contig 11992 bp, 12 predicted proteins | sample 9134181 | NCBI WGS metagenome assembly JAEEGH01 (sample SAMN16246544, study PRJNA631951) | gut metagenome | biome: gut microbiome; feature: rumen; material: DP-attached | host: Bos | place: Iran: Karaj | collected 2018-10
GGTTTCTATGGATTAAACATGGCTGCTAACGCTGGTGGCATGAATGCCCAAGGCTTCTATGAAAGAGCGGAACAAGAAAAGAAACAACAAGCTGCTGAAGGCGGCTGGACATGCCCACAATGTGGCGCGCATGCAACAGGTAAGTTCTGCCCAGAATGTGGCGCTAAGAAACCAGAACCACAAGGCGCTTGGACTTGTCCAAAGTGCGGTGCTCAAGTGACAGGCAAGTTCTGCCCAGAATGCGGCACAAAGAAACCAGAAGATGCTGGTAGTTGGACATGTGAATGTGGCCAAGTTAACACAGGCAAATTCTGCGCTAACTGTGGTAAACCAAGACCAGAAGCAAAAAAGATTAAATGTAATAAATGTGGTTGGGAACCAAGCGATCCAAATAACGTTCCAAAGTTCTGTCCAGAATGTGGTGACCCAATTAACGAAGAAGATAAGAAATAATTATGGCAAACAAACAATTTAAATGTCCTTGCTGTGGTGGCTCACTTCAGTTTGATGACAAAAGTCAAAATATCGTTTGTCCATATTGCGATTCGCAGTTTACACCTGAGTCTTTAAAAGACTACACAGACGAATTAGCCAGTCAACCTCAAGAAGATACTTCTTGGGATGAATCAATGGTGCAAGCCTACACCAATGAAGAAAAGAAAGGAATTAAAATTTATTCCTGTGATTCTTGTGGTGGTGAAATTATTGTTGATGAAACAACGTCTTCAACATGCTGCCCATACTGTGGCAATAACGTCTTAGTCAGTAAAGAACTCTCTGGTGATTTAAAACCAAACTATGTCATTCCATTTAAGAATGATAAAGAAGTGGTAAAAGAGAACTTAAAGAAATTCTTTAAGAAGAAACCATTATTACCAAGTTCCTTCTCTAAAGAGAATGTTATCGAAGAAATCAAACCTTTATATGTTCCATTCTGGCTATTTGACGCTGACGTCAATGGTACAGTCGAATTTAAAGGTGAAACCACACGTCGTTGGTCCGATTCCTATTACGATTATAGAGAAACTAAAGTTTACTCTATCTTGCGTGGTGGTAATATCGCATTTGACCACGTCCCAGTTGATGGTAGTAAAAAGATGGAAGACCAATTAATGGAATCCATTGAACCATATGACTTCAAAGAAGCAGTGGAATTTAACGCCGCCTACTTAGCGGGTTATGCTGCGGATAGATACGATGTTGATAAAGAAGTGACATTCGATCGTGCGACAGTGAGATTCAGAGATGGCACAGTCCAAGCCTTTAGAAGAGATATTTCTGGTTATGATAATGTCTCTGTCACAAAGACTAATCTCCAATTCGAAAACACCAATGCTGCTTATGCGTTATATCCAGTTTGGATACTTAACACAAAGTGGAAAGATAAAAACTTCAGATTCGCCGTTAATGGCCAAACCGGTAAAATTGCTGGTAATTTACCAGTCTCTGTCGGTAAAGCCTTCGGTTTCTGGTTCCTCTTCTTCGCCATCTTCCTTGCAATCGGTGCAGGTATCGGTGCAATCTTAATGGCCAATGGTGGAGAAATGGGCGGATTCTTAATCGGCCTCGCAATTGGTGGAATTCTCGGCATCGTATTTGCCACAATCATCGTCTTAGCGATGAGAAGCAAATGCAAGAACGTCAAGTTCCAATATGGCGCTTCTAACTATGTTAGAGATAATTCGTTCGGTATTAATTATCGTAAATCCATTTATCTCTATAGCAGAGTGAGCAAAACAAGAAGAGCGCAAAACAAATAAAAAAATAAGAACCGGTCAACACCGGTTCTTTTCTTTTACTCTATTTTATTAATATCATCGAAGTCTTCTGGATGGACATTTTCTCCATCTATTCCGAATTCGTTATCCGTATTTTCTACGCGTCTTTCCTTTTCTTGTGCGCGCTTCTTACCGCGTTTAATAAGAATTGGAATAACGATTGCAGGAGCAACTATAAATATCAAAACCGCGCCAAGGATAAGAAAGAAATATACACTTCCTCCGATTACCATTAATAAGAGAATAAGCAGACCTTGAAAAGGATTGTAGCCTGTGTTGCGTTCGATAATTATCGTTTCATAAAATGAAGCTTTGGTAATGGAAAATTTTTCTAAATCTAATTCTTCAAAAACATCAATTGTGAATTTTTCGTTCGATAAGATAGAGAAGAAAGCATATGAATTACCATCATAAGTTGCTTCAATAACTACATATGTTGAAGTCTTAAAATAATCATCATTGGTGACGCCTGTGATTACATATTTATTTTCAACACCCTCATAAGGTGCAAGACCTAAACCAGTAGCATTTCCCATAAAATGATTCTCATAAAAACTTTGTGAATATAATGCATCCTTTTCTGGAAGATTATATAAAGTCTTACGTGGTTTGATTACATATGTACAAGTTGCACCAGGAAGAATTACTTCGTTATGGAATAAAGAGGTTTCAAATCTATTTGCTTCTATTTTTCCAAATTTTCTTGTGCGATACGTTAATGTAAAAGGAGCATCATCCGCAAAAGCGGTCGCATATTCAGAGCCAGTATTTTTAATACTTACACGATATGTATTTTGCTCATCTTCTGATCCAGTAATATCTTCAAATTCAGTTTCGATGTTTTCATACGATGCGTTTATTGGATAATCATAAATTGATGGCGGCGTAGGAGCGGCCGCCATGAAGAAAAGAGGTAAAACAGCTAAGATAGGTAATAGTAATTTTTTTCTTGTCATAATCTGATTTTTCCTCCTTTACTAAAGATTAATACACTCATTTTATACGATATAATCGATAAAAAACAAAAATTTCATTTAAGCGTAAGAAGATTATTATATAAAATAATAAATAAGGAGCATTCTTATGGCGTTTCAAATATTTACCGATACCAGTTCTGGTATGCCTAAGTCTTTAAGAGACCAATATAACATCGATTATTTCCGTATGGGAATTGTGGTCGATGGTAAAGAATATATGGGAGACCTCGATTTTGTCGATTACTCTCGTGAACAAATGTATGGTTGGGTGAGAGATCCAAAAATCACTATTAGAACAAGTCTTGTGACCGCGCAAGAAATTGAATCTAAACTCACACCTTATTTAGAAAAAGGAATTGATATTTTATATATCGCCTGTTCTGGTGCATTATCCGGAACAAGAAATGCTTTTGAGTTATTTAAACCTGAATTATTAGAAAAATATCCAGATAGAAAAATTATCTCTATTGATAGCTGCAGAGCGGAAATGGCCCTTGGCTTATTAGTAGTGGATGCTGCAAAGATGAAAGAAGCGGGCAAGTCCATGGAAGAAATCGCGGAATGGGTAGAAGCGAATAAACAAACCTATCACGAAACAGGTTCTATCGATACACTTAAGTATCTTAAGATGTATGGCCGTGTTAGTGGTGCTGCAGCATTCTTCGCAGATACACTTAACATCAAGCCAATCATTATGTTTGATGTTAACGGCATGAACTATACATTTAAGAAAGTTCGTGGTGAAAAGAAAGCCTTAGATGAATGCTTTAATTATATTAAGGACAACATTGAAGAAGGCGTTACTGATGTCATCTATCTCGGTGCTTCATTAGAAAACCCTGCGCAAGACTACTTCAAAAAGAGAATTGAAGAAGAATTACATATTAAAACAGAGAAATACTTCATCTCACCAATCGTTGGCATTTGTTGTGGACCAGGAATGTATGGTTGCTGGTTTAGAGGCAAAACTGTCACTGTGGATGGTAAAAAGAAATAATTATGGTTTTTGACCCTCAACCAAATCGATATCCATATCCGGAAGATACTGATCGACATTATTTAGGTGTAAAGAAAAATAATGGACTAGTTTTTGATGTGAACTATCCATATATTGATACATCTAAGAAATTTAGAAGAAGTGAGAACTTCACTCGTTTCTTACTAAAAGTAATTGTCTTTCCAATGACTTATATTCGTTTCGGATTAAAAATCGAGGGAAGAGAAAATCTCAAGAAATATAAAGATGTTATTGATAAGGGTGTAGTTAGCGTATGTAACCACGTTCATATGTGGGACTACTTAGGAATCCTTATTGGTATTAAAAAAAGAGCACATGTTTTAACATGGGCCCCAAATATACGCGGTGAAAACGGCAAGATGCTTAGGAGTGTCGGTGCGATTCCAATTCCTGAGAATGATATGCAAGCGACATACAAGTACATGGAAACTGTAAATAACTACATTAACGACGGTGGATGGCTTCATATTTACGCGGAAGGTAGTATGTGGGAATATTATCAACCAATTAGACCTTTCAAGCGTGGAGCGGCCTATTTCGCCTGCGAAAACAATAAGCCAGTTATCCCATTAGCGTTCTCCTATAGAAAACCTGGATGGTTTAGAAAAGTGTTCTTTAAACAATACGCCAAGTTAACACTTCATATTGGTGAACCAATCTATCCTGATTTAACTCTTAATAGAACACAGATGGAAATAGATTTAACTAAGCGTATGCATGATGCGTGCTGCTTATTATCCGGCATAGATCCAAAGGATAGTATTTATAAACCGGTATATAACCACGACAAGAGAGTGGATTATTACACAGAGAAATACGGCGTGAACTACAAAGGTTCATGGTAAAAGAAAAAGGGCTTAAGCCCTTTCTTTTTTTATTAGTCTTCGTCTTCGTCTTTATCGACTGGGTCATTTCTATGAATGGCTTTATCCACTGTACCAGCGATGACATAGTACATAGGAATAGTGATAAATAAGAACCAGAATGGATGCCAACCATTAAATCCGAAGTGTTGTCCAAACATGCCGAGTGTTACATAGACCACAACAATAAGGACTGGATAGACGAAGTTACACATCTTCTTTTCTTTAATGGCGCTGAAGATGCTACCGATAACGATAGCGACAAGGAAGAAGACCCAACCCCATGTCCAACCGAGGTTACCTTCTTTCCAGAAGAATCCCACTAAGAGGTAGGCAATTAATGCACATAACATGAGTACGCCATTAACAATAGCGGTGATAGTGTCGATAGGTCTATGCTCTTTTTGATGTTTTCTTTTAAGAGCTTCCATACCTTCTTTGATCTTTCTTTCGTCTTCATCTTCGACATTACTATCTTTTGAAGATTCTTCTTGAAGTGGTGTATCAGCTACTTCTTCTGCCACTTCTTTTTTATTTTCTTCTCTTCCTAATAATTCATTTACGGACACGCCTAATATGTCTGCGAGTGTAGATAATTCTAAGATATCTGGGGAAGAGATATCATTTTCCCATTTAGATACCGCTTGTGGGGATATGGTTATTTGTTTTGCGACATCTTCTTGGGTTAGTCCTTTGGCCTTTCTGAACCTGGACAATCTTTGACCGAATGTTTCTTTCATAATCATTTTCTCCTTTGTTACGGTATCAATATAAAAAATATACAAGTGGAATATAATAACTTAGGCGTTGATTTACTAACTTGTTAACTCAACTGCTGGTTGAATTATAACATTTTATCGATGAAATAAAGAGATTTTACGTATTTTTTATTAAAAATATGTATAATAGCATTACATGAAAAATATAAAAAATAACAAAGTATTTGGATTATTAGTATTATTGCTAATTTATATATTTGCCACTTGCATTGGTCTTTTGACCTTTTATTTGCTCTCTCCATACGTGCATTTCTTAGTGGCAATCCTCATTGCTGATGCCGTGGCGACAGTCTTTGTTTGGGCTTCAGGAATAGTGGCGGGAACCCCATCCGTTTACGATCCATATTGGTCGGTTCAAACCATTATCATCTATATCCCATTACTTGCTTATTTTAAAAACTGGAACTTATTCACAATTGTTCCTTTAGTGGTAATGACAATTTACTCAATTAGACTAACCGTTAACTTTATTAAAGGTTTCCATGGTTTAGGATATGTCGATTGGCGTTATTCAATGCTCAAAGAAAAGAGTGGCAAGTTGTTCCAAATCGTTAATCTTATGGGTATTTGTATGTTCCCCACAATGGTGGTCTATTTAGCCTCTGTCCCATTATTTGTTTATGCATCACTAAGTTTTGAATCATATAGCTATTTAGACTTTATTGGTTCAGGGGTCATCTTACTCGGTGTCTTATTTGAACTTATCGCTGATTTACAAATGAAGAAATTCATTAGGATTAGAGAATCTAGAGAACAAGTTATCAATATCGGCATGTGGAAGTATTCCAGACATCCAAACTATTTAGGCGAAATTATCATCTGGTTTGGTGTGGCATTAATCTTAATTGTTAATAACATTCAACTAGCCTATTGGATTAGTGGTGCAGTTGTTAACTTATTGATGTTCCTAATCATTTCTATTCCTATGGAAGAAAAACATATGTTAGAATACAAACCCAACTTGAAGGAATATATCAAAACCACAAGTTGCTTGTTATTGTTACCAAAAAGGAAAAAGAAAGAATAATGAAATTATTATTGTCACAAGTTAAAAGTATTGTTGATCCTAATATCCCATTAGTGAGTAACCTTTCTAATGTCTCGGCGATTTTAAATCAAATGGAAAACATTAACTGGGTCGGCTTTTATCTTGTGAAAAATGATACTTTGTATCTCGGTCCTTTCCAAGGAGACGTAGCATGCACAATTATTCCTAAAGGAAAGGGAGTTTGTGGAACATCTTTTGAGAAGAAAGAAAGTATTATCGTTCCTAACGTTAATGAGTTCAAAGGACATATCGCCTGTTCCTCATTAAGCAAGAGTGAAATCGTTGTTCCGATTATTAAAGATAGCGAAGTAGTAGCGCTTATCGACATCGATGCGCCTATCTTTGATAGATTTAATAAGGAAGATAAAGAGTTGTTAGAAGAAGTCGCAAGCGTATTAGCCCCATTATTCTAATTTGTAAATTTTGTTTACAAGAAAACATAAACATACTTCTACAAAGTAGAGGCCTATAAAAACATATCAAAGTAAATGGAACTTTACATGAAGTTTCATTTTTTTATTGCGCGTACTTGTTATAAATAATAAAGTTAATGCTGAAAGAATAAGGAGAAAACTTATGACTATAGGTGAAAAGATTACTCATTTACGTATTGTAAGCGGTATTTCTCAAGATGAATTATCAAAGAAGCTTGGCGTTTCAAGACAATCTCTTTCTAAATGGGAAAACGATGAAACACAACCTCAATTAGAAAATATTAAACAATTATGTGAACTCTTTAAGATCAGCGCAGATGAACTTATCGATGACAAAATTGTCATCCATCGCGGTAAGAAATTAAAGATGAGCATCGGTGAGGATATCAAAACTAAATATTTTGGTACAGATGGTTTTAGAGGTGAGGCTAATAAAGTCTTAACTTGTGACCACGCTTATAAAATCGGTAGATTCTTAGGCTGGTTCTACGGCAATCCTAAATTTACAGGTGTCAAACCTGGCTATAGACCAAAAGTAGTTATTGGTAAAGATACAAGACGTAGTTCTTATATGCTCGAATACGCAGTGGCAGCAGGTTTAGCTGCAAGTGGTGCAGATGTTGAATTACTTCACGTTACAACCACACCAAGCGTTAGCTTTATTGTGAGACAAGATGGTTTTGACTGCGGCGTTATGATTACCGCAAGTCACAATCCTTTCTATGATAATGGCATTAAAGTCATCAACTCTAACGGTGAAAAGTTAGAAGATGCAGTCGCATTCCTTGCAGAAGCTTATATCGATGGTGATTTTAAAACATTAGAAGTTGAAGGCAGTGATTTACCATTTGCGGACAAAGATAATATCGGCACAATTAATGACTATAGTTCAGGTAGAAATAGATATATCGGATATCTTATCTCTTTAGCTAGACATTCTATGAAGTCCTTAAGAATCGGTTTAGACACCGCGAATGGTGCTTCTTGGATGATCGCTAAAAGTGTCTTTGATGCTTTAGGTGCACAAACATTTATTATCAATAATAACCCTGATGGTTTAAATATTAACGTGAATGCTGGCAGTACACACATCGACTACTTATGCAAATTCGTGAAAGAAAATAAATTAGACTTAGGTTTTGCCTTTGATGGTGACGCAGATAGATGTATCGCAGTAGACGAAAAAGGCAACGAAGTTGATGGTGATAAGATCATGTACTTATTAGCCAACAAGCTTAAAGATGAAGGCGCTTTAGAAGGCGACACATTAGTGACCACAATTATGTCTAACTCTGGTTTAACAAAAGCCCTTAAGGCCAAAGGCATTAAGAATGTTCAAACCAAAGTTGGTGATAGATTCGTCTTTGAAAAGATGCAACAAGAAGGATATTCTCTCGGCGGAGAACAATCCGGACACATCATTATTAAGAAATACGCCACAACAGGTGATGGTGTATTAACTGCGATTATGGTCGTTGAAGAAGTTCTTAATAGAAAAGAATCTCTTTCTAAGTTAGTGGCACCAGTTAAGTTATTACCACAAAAATTAAAGAATGTTCGAGTTACCAATAAGGCCGCAGTCGTCGCTGATGAAGCTGTTCAAGCGAAGTTTGCGGAAGTAAATGAAGAAATCGGTGATAACGGAAGAGCGCTTTTAAGACAAAGCGGTACTGAACCAGTGGTTCGTATTATGCTTGAATGCCCAACATTAGAAGAATGCGATAAATATATCGAAAAGATTTATAACGTCATTAAGAAAAGAGGATTTGTCTGTGAATAAGAAAGCTGTTTTAACAAAAGATTTATTCGAATGCGATATTCCTTTTCTTAAAGAAGTATTTGAAAAATCTACTTATCCTTGGGAAATCCTTCCTCAAATCAAAGGTATCGTTAAAGAATTATTAGAAAAAGGCATTCCTGGATATCATCTTCTAAAAGAAGGTGTCCTTGTTGGTGAGAATGTTACTATCGCAGAAACAGCGACAATCATTCCTCCAGCGATTATTGGAAGCAATACCGAAATTAGACCTGGTGCTTATTTAAGAGGCAACGTCATCGTTGGTGAAAGTTGTGTCTTAGGCAACAGCAGTGAATTTAAAAACTGTATTCTTCTTTATCATGTTCAAGCCCCACATTATAACTATGTTGGTGATTCCATCTTAGGAAACTACGCACATATGGGTGCAGGAAGCATTTGTAGCAACCTCAAAAGCGATGGCAAAAATATCGTTATCCATGGTGAAACTGAGATTGAAACAGGATTAAGAAAAATCGGCGGAATCCTTGCAGATCACGCGGATATTGGCTGTGGAAGTGTCTTAAATCCTGGTACAGTTATCGGTAAAAATACCCAAGTTTATCCATTATCTTGCGTAAGAGGTGTAGTTCCAGAAAACTCCATCTATAAAGCAAAAGACAATATTGTCGATAAGAGATAAGGAGCGTGCTCATGAAAGTAGTAGTTGGTAATAACGATTACATCAGTGAATTAATCGCTGAAGAATTTATTAAAGTCATTAAAGGGAAACCAAATTGTGTCTTAGGTTTAGCCACAGGCACATCTCCATTAAAGGTTTACGCAAATCTCATTAAGGCAAATAAAGAAGGAAGAGTGTCCTTCAAAGATGTTTCTACCTTTAACCTTGATGAATATATCGGTTTAGAAGGAACACATGTTCAATCTTATAGATACTTTATGAACGATAATCTCTTCAATCATATCGACATCGATAAAGAAAGGACCCATGTTTTAAAAGGTACAGGCGATTATCTTGCCTATGCAAAAGAATACGATAACCTCATTGCACAAGCGGGTGGCATTGATATCCAAATCCTAGGTATTGGTAGTGATGGACATATCGCATTCAATGAACCAGGTGCTTCATTTGATTCCTTAACACACGTGGAAACACTCGCGGAAAGCACAATTAAAGATAATTCCAGATTATTCAACGATATCTCTGAAGTCCCAACCAAAGCGGTGACCATGGGTTTAAGAAGCATTATGAACGCGAGAAAGATTGTTCTTATCGCCACTGGTAAGAATAAAGCTCAAGCCATTTATAACTTATTAAAAGGTCCAAAAACCGAACAAGTTCCTTGCTCAATCCTTCAAGATCACAAAGATTGCACAATCTACTGTGATGAAGAAGCATATAGCTTAGTGAAATAAAAAATAACTCCTCGATAGTGAAGTCGGGGAGTTTTATTTAAATCTTTTCTTTAATACTTCGAATGTTTCATCTGAGATGATATGTTCTACCGCACAAGCATCTTCCAGTGCGGTTTTTTCACTGACACCTAATGACATAAGTGCTTTAGATATCACTTGATGTCTTTCATATGTATCTTTAGCAATTCTTTCACCTTCTGCGGTAAGAGTGATATGGCCATTAGATTCATCCACAAGAACATAGTTATAAGATTTGAGTTTCTTTAAGGCAACTGAAACACTGGCCTTAGAAAAGTTCATCATCTTAGCGATGTCGATCGCACGAACATCACCAATAGATTCTCTAAGCATCAAAATCTTCTCTAAATAGTCTTCAATGGATTCTTTCTTGTTATACATAACTAACCATATTTTACATATCCTTATAAAAATAAAAAAGATATATATTCAATAATATGATATTAAGTGTAGTGTAGGACTATATATAGTTCTTTATAAATAAAGAAAAGTATGAATTACCGAGTTAGATAAAATTTTAATTCGGTATTTTTTACTAAATTTTACGGAAATGGTTGAAAAAGCTATTCTCTAAGGTAGATAATATAATCACGAGGTATTTTATATGAAAATGTTCGACTTAAAAGGCGCTGTTTTGGGCATGAACAAACCCGGAATTGTTTCCTTACTCAATTCAATTGAACTTTACAAAGGTAAAACCTTACCTGTCGCTAAGATTAAAAAGGTTGATGCATTAAAACTCATCGCTCGTAGAAGTGGAGTTATGGCCAGTAACGCAATCGGTTCTATTTATATTACCGAAGAACGTGAAAAAGCATTATTCGTGAAAGGCGCGCAACCACAATCATTACAAGAACATATGATTCGCGGTTATAGCAACGCTTTAGATTTAATTAACGAAGTCTATAAGTTCCAACCATTCGATCGTAGTTTTATTTCTACATTACATTACTACATCTATAAGGATTACAATCCAGATTTCGGTGGCCGTTTCAAAGATAGCCAAAACTACATCCAAGAAGCGATGCCAGATGGATCATTCAGAACAATCTTTGTTTCTGCCGCTCCTGAAGAAGTTCTTCCATTATTAGATAGCCTTATCTATCAATTCAATATGTGCGCCGCAGATGAAGAATGCAATAAGCTCGTCTTAATCGCTTGCTTTATGCTCGACTTCATGTGCATTCACCCATATAACCATGGTAATGGACGTCTTTCTAGACTCATCCTTGACTTCTTAATGAAGAAATTTGGTTATGATGTTGATGAATATTTCGCAATCGCCTATTTAATGAGACAACACATCAATGAATACATCGATGCTTTTGAAGCTTCATCCAAAGGATGGCATGATAATGAAAACGATTATGAAGCCTTTGTGGAATTCGTTTTAAAGAGAGTCTTAGAAGCATATCGCAAACTCGATTACATCATGGAAGTTAACGCTTTAGAAACAACAAGTGAAGAAAAGATCCTTAAAGTTGTTGTTGATAGCGCAACCCCAATCAATAAAACCGTTATCGTTAACGTTTTATATGCAACAAGCCAAGCCACAATTGAAAAAGGCTTAGCCAAATTATTAAAAGATGGCCGTATCCAATTAATCACCAAAGGCCGTTATAGCAAATACTTTAGAGTGTAAGGAGTAAATATTTACAATGGCAGTTTATGATGCAAAACAAATTAGAAACGTCGCTATTTTAGGTCACCAAAGTAGTGGTAAAACTTCTTTAGTTGAATCCTTAGCGTTTGTTTCTGGACTTATTCCACAAAAAGGTGAAGTTGAAAGAAAAAATACATTATCTGACTATTCACCAGATGAACAAAAACGTGGTGCTTCTATCCAAACCGCAGTGGTCCCAGTATTCTATAAGGATCACAAAATTAACTTAATTGATATTCCTG
>JAEEGH010025050.1_pt1 | contig 11992 bp, 10 predicted proteins | sample 9134181 | NCBI WGS metagenome assembly JAEEGH01 (sample SAMN16246544, study PRJNA631951) | gut metagenome | biome: gut microbiome; feature: rumen; material: DP-attached | host: Bos | place: Iran: Karaj | collected 2018-10
TCTACAGGATCTTTTTTGCCTTCATCATATACAGTAATGTTTAATTCTTTACCAAGCTGTTTCAATTGATCTATCGCAGCAGGTCTATAAACATCTCCAGCAACCATCAAAGGGTTTTTCTTTTCTTTTTTTCTAAGATAATTAGCTAACTTAGCTATTGTTGTTGTTTTACCAGAACCTTGAAGACCAACTAACATCAAAACTGATGGTTTACCACTAACATAAAGTGGTGCTGATTCTCCTCCCAATAAATCAACTAATTCATCTTTAACAATCTTAACAAACATATCACCTGGATTAATACTACTTCTAACTTCAGTTCCAAGCGCTTTTTCTTTGACGTTATTAGTAAACTCTTTAACTACTTTATAGTTAACATCTGCTTCTAATAATGCTAATCTAATCTCTCTCATCATGGAATCGATATTATCTTCAGTAATCATTCCATAACCTTTTATTTTACTAATCGCGTTTTGTAATCTATCTCCCAAGTCTTCAAACATAAAATCACCTAACAATATTATACAAGAAATTAACAATTATTCCAAAGAAAAAATAGTCATACGACTATTTTAACTATAATCTACAGGATCAAACGAACTATCATCGTCATCATCAGTATCTAATATTAAGATATCATCATCTTGTTTCTTTTCTTCAGTAGTTCCTCCAGTAAAACTAGAATTATCAACTAATTCAGGAACCATAAATCCACCATTATCAACATCCTCTTGTTCAGTTGGTTCATGTATTTCACTCTTTAAACTAGCTGTTAAATCAGGAATTTGTTCCTTCTCTTCCTCTTTTTCTTCTTGAGGCTCTTCTACTTTTTCTTCAGTCTTTTCAGTTGGAGTATCATTTGATAAAACATCTACTAATGGAGTTCCACCATCAGTTTTAGGAACACCACTTTCACCATTATCTTCAACAATTCCAACTAAAGGAACTCCTGTATCAGTTTTAGGAACTTCGCTTTCTTTTTCAGCTGGTTTATTACCTAATAATTCAGCAACATCACCATCTATAAATGATCCATTATCTTCTTTAGGTTTAACACTAACTTCTTTAATACCAGTAACTCCAATATCTGCTTTCATAGATTCAGAAATTGAACTAACATTATCAATAATATTTAAACCATCATCATTATTAGTATTTCTAGTATTACTTACACCTTTACTATTACCATTCCAAATTTGAACGACATCAGCATTTCCACTCCATGGAGCTGGATTTGGCATTTCCATTCTAATAATTAAAGGTATTCTAAATCCTAATCCGAAACCTAAACAAGTACCAGATTGTAATGTTTTTTGTTTCTCAACAATCTCTTCACTAATATTAGGAACCATCTTTCTAATATATTCAACATCAACAGGGTGGTTCATCTTAAATATTAAGAAATTTGTACATTGTGAAATAACAGTATCAGATAATTCAACAGGTCTTTGTGTAATCAATCCCAAGATAACACCATATTTACGACCCTCTTTAGCAATTCTTTCGAATATATTATATCCAATTAAGAATCTATCTGTATCGTTTTGAACATATCTATGTGCCTCTTCACAAACTATATGGAAAGGTATACTACCTCTATTTTTTAATCCCTTAGCAAACTCAAATACTAATCTTGAAAAAATCTTAACAATAACTTTAGCAAAATCATCATCAACATCATCTAAGTTAATATTAATAATTTGATATTTTCTACCACTATCTAATATTAATGAACTTAAGAATTCCTCTAAAGAAATATAATTATCTACATTAAAGAATTTAGCATTATTGCCTACTATTAAAGCATGCAATCTAACTCTTATGGTAACTGCATCACCATAAGTATTTTGATTTCTTAACCAACCTTCACTTATTAAAGTAAAGTTTAATGCTTTCTCTAAAGTATCTAAAGTATAATAAACTCCACCCTTAGGTTCATAATTATCAAATTTTTCATCTATAAATGAAGTAACATATTCAGTTAATAAAACACTTTCACTAAATTGTCCTTCAGAATCTATTAAGAAACATTCTCTAAACTTTCTAGTATAACCAATACCTTGTACTGGAGCCTCTAAATTAAATTGAGGTGTTGAACAACTAGCTAATATTGAGAATATCTCATTTCTTTTATTTGGACTAGTTTCATTAGTATATAGAATAGTCATAACTGCTTTAGCAATTAAATGATTCTTAAAAGCATTAGCATCCATATCATCTTGAGAAAAGATTAGAGCTAACTTAAGCATTCTTTCAATTATAGGTAATTGTGAATGTGAATCACATTGTAATAATAAAGCTAAATCTTGAACATTTAGTAAATATATAGGTAATCTTAACTTTTCTCCTAATCCCTCAGCCTCATTAGTTGAAATAAATCTATAATGATAATTTGGATTAATAGTATTTAAATTACTAAAAGCATTATAATACTCACCAGAAGAGTCAAATAATAAGATATTAGCCTTATAAGGATATAATCTCTCATCATGAAACATATTTTGAAACAATCTAGTAACACCACAAGATTTACCTGATCCAGTATTACCCATTATAGCAAAATGGTTACTGAAGAAACTATTAACATCTAAGTAAATAGGAAATCCATCATAGAAAGGACTATTACCAAGTTTCATAAAACCATCTACATCATTACCACAAATCATTGGAATTTCTTTTTCTTCAACAACTCTAACTGATGAATCGATTTTTGGTTTCCTCAATGTACCTGGTATAACTTTATCGTTAACTATTTCACCTAAAAATCTGGCCTTAACAATATCTCCATCAAGGTCATCAACTTCTCCTAATACTTTCTTACTATCGTCTTCAAATATAAGATGCAAATTCATTAAATTCATACTGATATTTTCAGCATCTTTTAATCTTATATGACATCCCTTATCACTAATATAAACTATCTTATCAAACATAGACATCCCCTCTATTTTACCTATATAAATTATAACTAAAAAAAAAGAAATATACAAGTTATATTTCTAATAATTATTCTTATTTACTAAATGTACTATCTAATAAGTCTCTCAATTCTTTTTTTACATTTTCATCATCAACTTTTTCAATAGTTTTACTAATCTTTTGAAAAGTTTGATAAATCCCAACTTTTTTCTCTAATTCTTCTAATTTATCAGTAGCCATCTTCAATTGTTTAAAAACTGCATTTCTACTAACATTATTCTTTTCAGCTATTTCTCCATAACTTAAATTATCAAAATAATAATCTTTAAAATACTCTTTTTGCTTGTCAGTTAATATTTCACCATAAATATCAAACAAATCATTATAATAAAACACTTCATTCATAATATCACCTACATCATATCTTTAAACAATCCATAGATATATTTCTCAATATCAAAACTAACTAAGTCTTCCATTCTTTCACCAAGACCTATAAATTTAACAGGAATACCAACTTCTTCTTTAATAGCAAGAACTATTCCACCTTTAGCAGTACCATCCATCTTAGTTAAAACAATACCAGTAATATTAGTTATTTCTTTAAATGCTTTAGCTTGATTAATACCATTTTGTCCAGTACCAGCATCAATAACAAGTAATGTTTCAGAACATCCACCATCTACAAGTTTGTTGATAACATTATTCATTTTTTCTAACTCATTCATTAAATTAACTTTATTTTGTAATCTACCAGCAGTATCAACAAGTACTACATCGCATCCCTTTTCTCTAGCATTTTCAATACCATCATATAAAACAGATGATGGATCAGAATTTTCTTCTTTTCCAAAGAATTCTACTCCAGCTCTATCAGCCCATTCATGAAGTTGCTCTATCGCACCTGCTCTAAAAGTATCTCCCGCAACCATCATAACTTTTTTACCTTCAGATTTTAATTTATTAGCTATCTTCGCAATAGTAGTAGTCTTTCCTACTCCATTGACACCAACAAATAAGATAACACTAATATCTTTATCATTATAATGAATTTTATTAGTTAATATCTCATCATTAACATAAATAATAAACAACTCATCAACAATAATCTCTTTCAATTCAGAAGGATCATCAATATGTTCTTTTCTAACTCTATCTCTAAGTCTATCAATAAAATCCATAACAGTATTAACACCAATATCTGCCATGATTAATATCTCTTCTAATTCTTCAAAGTATTCATCAGTTACTTTCTTATATTTATTAGTTAAATTAGCTAATTTAGAAACAAAACCTTCTCTAGATTTAGAAAGCCCCTTTTCATAGATTTTTATATCTTTTTTCTTATCTTCTTTCTTCTTTTCTTTTTTAGCTTTCTTAATAGACTTTTTATCTTCAATAACTTTAGTCTCTTCAACTACAGGTTCAGATTCTTCTTCAACTTCAGATTCTTCAACATCAGTAGAATCATCTTCCTCATCTATTTCAGTTTCTTCTTCATTAGTTTCTTCAATTTCTTCTTGTATTTCTTCATCTACTTCAGATTCTTCTTCATCTTCTTCTACTTCTTCATCTTCTTGTTCTTCAACAATATCTTCCTCTTCTTCAGTAGATTTAAACATATTTTTAATTTTGCTAAATAATCCCATTGTCATCACCTGTCTATATTATATCATGTAAGCTTATAAACTAAAAGAAGATATAATATTAAAAGAAAGTATTATAATAACAAAAATAAATATTTTTATGTATAATTTTACACTAATCAACCCACTAAATTATAACCATATTATTATAATATGATATGCTTATTATAGAGGAACTATAATCCTTCAAGTAGACAAAAAGACTATTTTATAGTATAATTACCTAGTTAGTTCTTACGTATAGAAAGGAGAAAAAATGAAAGAAAACACTGAAACAAAAGTAATTGTTTTAGGTGGTTTAGGAGAAGTTGGTAAAAATATGTATTGTGTAATGCATAATGATGCCATAGTTATTATTGATGCCGGAGTAAGTTTTCCAGAAAATGATTTAATGGGAGTAGACTATGTTCTACCTGATTTCACATTCTTAAAGGAAAACGAAGATAAAATTCAAGCTTTATTAATTACCCATGGACATGAAGATCATATAGGTAGTATTCCATTTTTAATTCAACAAGTGAATATACCTGCAATCTATGCACCTAACCACGCAAAACAATTAATAGCTAAAAAATTAGAAGATAGAAACTTAAGATTTGATAATTTATATGTTTATGACGAAAAAACTAAATTAAAATTTAAAGATATTGAAGTAGAATTCTTTATAATGACACACTCTATACCAGATTCTCATGGTATTAGTCTAAAAACACCTGATGGAAGAATTATAACTACAGGAGATTATAAATTTGATTTAACTCCAATTGGACCAATGTCTAATCTTCATAAAATGACTACCTTAGGTGAAGACGGAGTTGATCTATTAATAAGTGATTCAACTAATGCTTTAAATGAAGGATTCTCAAATTCAGAATCAGTAGTTGATGAAACTCTAGGAGAAATGTTTGATAGATTTAAAGAAAATAGAATTATTATCGCAACATTTGCTTCTAATATTTATAGAATTAAACATATCTTTGAAACATGTTATAAACATAATCGTAAAATATGTATCTTTGGTAGAAGTATGGAAAATAATATTTCTATATCTATTGAAGGAGGATATATTGAACACAAAGAATTATTAATTACTCCAGAGGAAGCAAAATCATTAAAACCAAAAGAAGTAACAATTCTTTGTACAGGTACTCAAGGAGAACCTTTAGCTGCATTATCACGTATGTCTGAAGGAACTCACAAACAAATCAAACTTATACCTGATGATATCGTAATATTCTCATCATCTGCCATACCAGGAAACGTCTTAAGTATTTCTAAAACAATTAATAAACTATATCTACAAGGAGTAAAAGTATATACATCTTCTTCTTTAGTAGACCTACATACATCAGGACATGCAAATGAAGAAGAAATTAAATTATTATTTAGATTATTAAAACCTAAATATTTAATGCCATTCCATGGAGAATATAGAATGTTAAAAAAACAAGCTAATATAGGAATAGCTTGTGATATACCAAAAGAAAATACATTTATCTTAAGTAATGGTGATTCATTAATATTAAAAGATCATGTCGTTACAAAAGGTCCTGAATATCCAGGACAAGACATCTATGTAGATGGATCACGTATAGGTCAAATTGGTGGAGCTGTTCTAAAAGATAGAAAAATAATGGCTAGCGATGGAATCTTAGTAGTAATAATTAATTTAAATATGAAAGAAAGAAAATTATTAATTAAACCAAATATTACTACTAGAGGATTTATACTTGTTAATGAAAACGAAGAACTAATTAAAAAGATAGAAAACAAAGCAGAACAAGTAATAAACGAATCTCTAAAAGATCCAAAAACTAACTTTATTATCTTAAAAGGACACCTAACTGAAGCTCTATATCCATTTATTAATAACTTAACTGGAAGAAAACCAATTATTTTACCTATAATTCAAGATATAAAAAAATAAAAGAAGATTAATTAATCTTCTTTTTTTGTTGATAATTTTAATATTTCATCTAATAAAGATTTATCAGTAACAGTTTCAATAACTTCTTTTCCATCTTCTACTTTCAATTCAACAATTTTTACATCAACTGGTTTTTTAGCACTCATAAGATAATAATAATTAGTACCATCTAATACTACATCTTTTACAACTACATAATCTCTATTTGTTGAATTTAATGTAATTAATTCACCAACTTCTAATCTCATATACTCTTTCCTCCTAATTCATTATCATGGATTACATTTCCAATATCTTTATAAGTATCTTTATCATAATCAATCCAACCAGCTGCTTCACTTCTATCAAGATCTTCATTTCTACCTTCACTTACATTATATCTAGCCTTAATTTTACCATTTTCAATATCTTCCATTGAATATCCATTCTCTTCTAATAATTGTTCTAAATTACCATCTTTATCAGCAGTGAAAGCAATTACTTTACCATCTTCATCATGAATAGATATAACATCAACAGTATATTCACCGGCTTCTCTTTCATCATTTTCACCAATTACGCCAGATAAACCATCATCAGCTTGACTATTATGATCATATTTTACTCCGTCTTCTAACTCAACCACATCTCCTATTTCTAAATCACGATTTCCTTCTTCAAACATCTCAGCTAACTCATCTTCACGTTGTTCAATACGATTAGGTTCATAAGGAGGAAGAACAGTAGGATCATCAATAATATAAGGTCTTGCAATAAAAAGTGCAATTGTGATACCGACGATTCCTCCAATTCTTTTTCCATATTCTTTAACTTTATCCATAACAGGTTTATCTTCTTTTTTTCTAGTAATCTCGGTTTTTTCTTCACTTTGATCTTTAACCTTTTCTACCGCATCCTTAATCTCTTCTTCAGTAGGAACTTCAATTATACTATCAAATATTGCATCAATTGTACTTTCATCAACATATTGTCCTTCTTTTGCTTCTACACCATTTGGAAGAATAACTCCTCCACTTTGTTGAACCTCTTTCGAATTTTCATCAGAACGAGAAACACCATAAAAACCAGCATTCTTACTTTGTTGTTTTTCAACAAACAAACTAGTAAATTCAACTAATGCATCATCTAAACCTTCTTCATCAAGTTCTAATTTTCCTTTTCTTTCAAAAGGAGAACTCTCTTTTTCATTTTCAGATTCTAAGAATTCATCTAAAGCAATTAAAAACTCTTCTAAGTTAAAATACTCTCCTAAATAATCATCCCCAGTAGCATCCTTTTTACTAATCATAATTCCACCAGAGACTTTATTAATATCGTCATTAACTACTGTAATTGTTCTACCTTCAATATGTTCAGCTAACATTCTTTCAGCTATCAATCTATTTTTAACTTTACTAACAATTCTTTGAATCTCTAAATCACTCAATCTAGTATTATCCATAAGACCTCCTACTATCATTATATAATATGTTTTTGTTATTAATAAAAAAAATCACATCAAATTGACGTGATTTTTACTATTTAGCTTCTTCTTGAACTCTTGTTTCTCTAACAACAGTTATCTTAATAGTACCAGGATATTTCATCTTTTCTTCTATTTGTTCTTTTACTTCACGAGCTATTTTATAAGTTTCCATATCATCAACTGATTCTGGTTTAACGATAACACGTAATTCTCTACCAGCTTGTAAAGCAAAGGCTTTATCAACACCATTAATACTATTACCAACTTCTTCAAGTTGAGATAAACGTTGAATATAGTTCTCTAGTGAATCATTTCTAGCACCAGGACGTGATGCTGAAAGTGCATCAGCAATAGCTACTATTGAAGATATAACAGATGTTACTCCAGTATCACCATGATGAGATGCGATAGCATTAACTACTACTTCATTTTCATGGAACTTTTTCGCAATATCTACTCCAATATCTACGTGAGATCCTTCTATTTCATGATCGATTGCTTTACCAATATCATGTAATAATCCTGCACGTTTAGCTAATTGAACATTTTCACCCATTTCCCCAGCAAGTAATCCAGATAGATTAGCTACTTCAATTGAGTGATTAAGTACATTTTGTCCATAACTAGTTCTAAAATGTAATTTACCAACTAATTCTAATAATTCAGAATCAAATTTAGTAAGACCTAATTCAAATATAGCATCTTGTCCATATTGAATAATCTTACCCTTCATATCTTTGCATACTTTATCATATACTTCTTCAATTCTAGTAGGATGGATTCTTCCATCTTTAATTAAAGTATCTAAAGTAACTCTAGCCATCTCACGACGAAGCGGATCAAAACTAGATAAAACTACTGCTTCAGGTGTATCATCAATAATTAAATCTACTCCCGTAACAGCTTCAATTGTTCTAATATTACGACCTTCTCTACCGATTAATCTACCTTTCATTTCATCATTAGGTAAATCAACAACAGTAATAGTTTGATCATTAGCTATATCAGAAGCATATCTTTGCATAGAAGTAACAATATACTCTCTAGCAGTCTTATCAGCTTCTAATTTAGCTTCATCTTCTCTCTCATGAATATATTCAGCTATTTCTTTATTCATATTTTCTTTAACAATAGCCATTACTTTTTCACGAGCTTTTTCCTTACTAAATCCTGAGATTTTTTCAAGTTCTTCTAATTGTTGTTTAATTATATCGTCCACTTTACTTTTTTCTTCTTGAATCTCAGTAAGACGCACACTAAGTTTTTCTTCTTTATCATCTAAAGATTTTTCTCTCTTTTGAATTAATTCATCTCTCTTATCAATATTTGCTTCTCTTTGCATTAATCTGTCTTCAGAAGCCTTAATTTCTGATTTTTTTTCACGAATCTCTTTATCAAGATCCAATTTAGCTTTATGTGCCTCTTCCTTTAATTGAATCGCAGAATCCCTTTTAATCTTCTCAGCCTCTTTATGAGCCTTATTAATTAAACTTTCTGCTTTCTTTTCTGCTTTATTAACTTTTAAATTATTTATAACAATAGCTATAAAAAAGCCAACAATTAAGCCTATCAAAACAAGTAAAATGGAGAATACTGTACTATTCATATTTTTCCTCCATTCAGATTAACTAATAATCTAGTTTTATTGTAAGTATAAAAAAGAACTTTGTCAAGTTTAGAAAAAGGACAACAAAGTGTCCTTTTTTATTAAAAATATCTTATTAAATATATGATTACCATAGTCACTACAGTAACAAAAGCAATAATTACCGCTTTCTTAACATTCGGTGAATAAGTGTTATGATTACTCACAGATTTCAATATACCTTTAGCTAAACCAACAATAAAGAAAACTAGTGAAAAAACAAGATAAAGAGCACAACCTATAAGTATCCCATAATACAATTTGGAATTATTAGAAAAAGCACCAAAAATAGACCAGATAACAGCAAAAGAAAGTATGAATGGTGCAAAAACAAAGAAGTTAACTATAGATAAAACCATCATAACATATGTCTTAGTAGAATTATCCTCATTAGTATATTGTATTTCGCGTAAAGACTGTGAATCATTAATTAATTGAAATCCACAATGAATACAAAACTTAGAATCTTCTTTTATTTCCATACTACAATTAGGACACTTCATATCATCACCACCTTAATTATATCAAAACATCAAAATAAACAATAAAAAAAATGACTATTTGTCATTTTTTAACTTAATTCCAAAGTAATCTCTTACTTTATCTTCCAATTCTTGTGTTAATTCCACATTATCTTTAAGAAGAAGCTTAACGTTTTCCTTTCCTTGTCCTAGTTTTTCACCTTGATAAGCATACCAAGCTCCACTCTTTTCAAGTATTCCACACTCAGCAGCAAGATCTATTAACTCTCCTTCTTTAGATACTCCTTCTCCATACATAATATCTACTTCACAAGATCTAAATGGAGGAGCAACTTTGTTCTTAACGACTTTGATACTTGTTCTACTACCAACAACTCCTTCGCCTAATTTGATTTGCTCTTTTCTTCTAATTTCTAATCTTATAGTTGAATAGAACTTTAAGGCTCTACCACCAGTAGTAGTTTCAGGATTACCAAACATAACTCCTACTTTTTCTCTTAATTGGTTAATAAATATAACTGTAGTATTAGTTTTACTAATAGTACCAGATAACTTCCTTAATGCTTGAGACATAAGTCTAGCTTGAAGTCCCACATGAGAATCTCCCATCTCACCATCTATTTCAGCTTGAGGAACAAGTGCAGCGACAGAGTCAATTACAATGATACTTAATGCTTTACTTCTAACCAATGCATCACAAATTTCTAATGCTTGCTCACCAGTATCTGGTTGAGAAAGTAATAATTCATCAATATTAACACCTAATCTTTTAGCATAAACAGGATCAAGAGCATGTTCTGCATCTATAAATGCCGCTCTTCCACCTAACTTTTGATGTTCAGCAATTGCTTGTAATGCAAAAGTAGTCTTACCACTTGATTCAGGTCCAAATATTTCAATTATTCTTCCTTTAGGATATCCACCTACACCTAGTGCTATATCTAATGATAAACAACCACTACTTACAGCATCTACTTGCATATGAGCGTTCTCTCCTAATTTCATTATTGAACCTTTACCAAATTGTTTCTCTATATCATTTAATACTTGTTCTAAAGCTTTGTCTTCATTTTTACTCGCTTTCATAAATCCTCCTTAAGTAATTACAATTCCATTGTACATTATATTTTTATCATTTGCAACACTTTTTCGAACTTTTGTTTTATATGACGTTTTCTTTACAAAATCATTAAAAACAATAAAAAGTTCTTGCCAACAAGAACTTTTCACACACCCTTTTTATTCAAATTATTATTTTTTTAAAATATACTTTTTATTCATATTGAAATATTGGATTGCACTTACTATAGCCATAATACATGCAAAGTATAATAAGAAATCAGAAATATGTAATCCAGTAAATAATGAGAATGGTAAATTATAAAAATAAGCAAATACTATTCCCAACATCAAAGATGCAGTCTTTAACTTACCAGAATAAATAGCAGCAACTACAGTACCATGACTAGCAGCTTGCATCTTAATCGCATCAACACAAATATCTCTAAGTATAATAACTACAGGTATAATTACATTAATATTACCAGCACAAGCTAATATAATTAAAGATGAATTAACAAGTATCTTGTCAGCTATAGCATCTAACATTTTACCTAAATTAGTAACTTGATTATTTTTTCTAGCTAAATATCCATCTAAAAAGTCAGTTAAACTAGCAATAATAAATATTACACCAGCAATAATATAACTAAGATCAATTCCATTACTAACTCCACTTATATTATATACAGGGAAATTAAATCCAACTGTATAAAATGGAAATACTAATAAAATTATAATTATTAGTGTTAATACTATTCTTAATATAGTTAACTTAGTAGGTGTATTCATTCTTTTCATATCCTTTCATTAATTATAATAAGTTCTTCCACTCTAGGTGTTTCCTTA
>JAEEGH010025051.1_pt1 | contig 11992 bp, 8 predicted proteins | sample 9134181 | NCBI WGS metagenome assembly JAEEGH01 (sample SAMN16246544, study PRJNA631951) | gut metagenome | biome: gut microbiome; feature: rumen; material: DP-attached | host: Bos | place: Iran: Karaj | collected 2018-10
AAGAATGCGGATACAGTTCTTATATATGCTGATTATAACGGAGAAGTCGCTACCGACAGGATAATCAACAGGTGTTTTCTTGACGGTAAGGCAGTATATGCGCCTGTTTGCGGCAAGGACTGTGACCTTGCATTTTACAGGATATATGCGCTTGATGAGATGGAACCGGGAGCATATGGGATAAGAGAACCGTTAACCATCGAGTATCTTAAGTTATCGGATAAGGATATCAGCGATAAAAGCATTTGTATAACTCCCGGCAGTGTATTTGACAGACATTGCAACAGGTGCGGATACGGCAAAGGATATTATGACAGATTCTTTGCGGATACGCCGATAGGAATACGTATCGGGCTGGCATATGATTTTCAGATTACCGAAGATATCACAGTCAAAGATACTGATATAGCGATGACAATGATCATCACAGAAAATGAGACGATAAATGGAAAATAAAGAAGAATTGGCAAGACAGCTTGAATATATAGATAAGCTTACAAAAGTAACGGATGAGCTTAAAGATCAATTGGGTCATTTACCCAAATGTACGGTTGTTACTTTCGGATGTCAGATGAATGCAAGGGATTCCGAAAAGTTAAGCGGAATACTTTTGAAAGTCGGTTATGATCTTGATTGCGACGAAAGCGATGCGGATCTGGTAATCTACAATACCTGTACGGTAAGAGATAATGCTAATCAGAAAGTGTACGGGCATCTCGGCACGCTTAAGGCTAGGAAAAAGAAGCAGCCGAATCTTAAAATCGTTCTTTGCGGCTGTATGATGCAGGAGCAGAGCGTCATTGAGACAATTTCGAAAGATTATAAGTTTGTCGATCTTGTATTCGGGACTCACAATATTTATAAATTTGCGGAACTTTTATATAACATGTATGAAGCCGGCTCGCAGATTATAGACATATGGGAGAGTACAGACGATTATGTTGAAGATCTGCCGGTTAATCGTAAATACAGCTATAAATCCGGCGTCAATATCATGTACGGATGCAATAATTTCTGTACATACTGCATAGTGCCGTATGTAAGAGGCAGGGAGAGAAGCAGAGATCCGAAAGAGATATTAAGAGAGATAGAAAAACTTGTTGCAGACGGTGTTGTTGAGGTTATGCTTCTCGGACAGAATGTTAACAGTTACGGTAAAGGACTTGATACGCCCGTTACTTTTGCACAGCTGCTGCAAGAAGTTGAGAAGATTGACGGATTAAAGAGAATTCGTTTTATGACTTCACATCCCAAGGATCTCTCGGATGAATTGATAGAGGTTATGGCAAAGTCCGATAAGATCTGCAGACATATCCATCTGCCGCTGCAGTCGGGTTCTGACAGAATACTTAAGGAGATGAACCGAAGGTATACCAAGGAACAGTATATAGCTTTGGCTGAGAAGATTAAGAAGGCTATTCCCGATATTGCCATAACAACGGATATAATTATTGGCTTTCCGGGCGAGACCAAAGAGGATGTCGATGAGACAATCGATGTTATCAAAAGGGTCGGATATGACAATGCTTTCACTTTCATATATTCCAAGAGGACCGGAACTCCTGCTGCTTCAAGAGAAGATCAGGTTGATGAAGCTTTTGCAAAAGAACAGTTTAAGAGAGTCTTGGATGCTGTTCATGAATCGGCAGGACTTAGTAACAGTTCTTTGACCGGCATGGTTTTGGATGCTTTGGTTGAGGAGATGTCGGATAATGATCCGACAATGGTCACGGGAAGGCTTTCAAATAACAGTATGGTTCATTTCAAGGGAGGAAGTGAGCTTATCGGACAGATAGTTCCCGTTAAGCTTGAAAGCGCCAGGGGATTTTACTACATAGGCAGGATGATCGATAACAATGACAATTGAGTACGACAAGTTGTCACCGATGATGAAACTTTATATGGACACCAAGGATGAATACAAGGACTGTATTTTATTCTACAGACTCGGTGACTTCTATGAGATGTTTTTTGATGATGCACTTACCGCATCCAAAGAACTTGATATAACCCTTACGGGCAAGCAGTGCGGACTTATCGAGCGTGATCCGATGTGCGGAGTTCCCTATCATGCGGTTGAGCATTATCTTGATAAGCTCGTTGCCAAGGGATATAAGGTCGCAATCTGTGAGCAGGTTGAGGACCCGAAGCTTGCCAAGGGACTTGTTAAAAGAGAAGTTGTTCGTATAGTTACGCCCGGCACCAATACAAGTGAAGAGGTACTGGACAAAGAGAACAACAACTATATAATGAGTATTTCCTATACCTGTGACAACATAGGTATATCCGTCGCCGATATTACAACAGGAGATTACTATCTCTGTGAAGTTACGGGGATTAAGGATTTAACGGATGAGATAATCAAGTATTCTCCATCCGAGATTGTATGTAATGAAGCCTTTTTGGTAAGCGGCATCAACATTGCGGATTTAAGGGAGAGGCTTAATATAACGATATCCGCGATGCCGCCTCATTATTATGATGAGGACAGATGCAGGAATTTTATCGCGAAGCATTTCGGCGTTAACGGTATAGCCGGACTTGGAATTGCCGATTTCCCTAACGGCGTTGTTGCGGCCGGCAGCCTGCTTCAATATCTGTATGAGACGCAGAAGCAGGAGCTTAAGCATTTTACGCATATATACCCTTATATCGCCAGCAGATATATGCTCATAGACAGCGCAACAAGGCGTAATCTTGAGCTTACGGAGACATTAAGGGATAAGCAGAAGAGAGGCTCCCTGCTTTGGGTTTTGGATAAGACCAAGACCGCGATGGGAAGCAGAACGCTGTCATCATATATAAGGCAGCCGCTTGTTGAAGCTGAAGCAATAGATGACAGACTTGATGCCGTAGATATACTTAAGAGCAATCCGATTGAGAGAGACGAATTAAGAGAGTATCTCGGAACCGTATATGACCTTGAGAGGATTGTCGGCAAGGTATGTTTCGGCACGATCAATCCCAGAGATATGCTGGCACTCAAGTCATCGCTTTCGATGCTGCCTGCGATTAAGCTTATAACCAAAGAACTGGACAGCAAGTTGATTAAAGATATAAGCGAAGACATCGATCCTTTGGAAGATATTTTTACCATGATCGATGAGGGAATTGAAGAGGAACCTCCGCTTTCAATAAGAGAAGGCGGCATCATTAAAAGCGGATATGACAAGGACATTGACGAACTCAGGAAAGCCAAGACCGAGGGCAAACAGTGGCTTAATGATTTCGAAGCCGAAGAACAGGAGAGACTCGGAATTAAGAGTCTTCATGTAAAGTACAACAAGGTTTTCGGCTATTGCATAGAGATATCCAACGGAGCCAAAGACAAGGCGCCGGATGATTATATCCGCAAGCAGACGCTTACAAATGCCGAGAGATTTACCTGCCCCAGATTAAAAGAACTCGAGGATATGATTCTTGGGGCCGAGGATAAGCTTAATACTCTTGAATATGACATGTTTGTCAATATGCGTGAGACGATTCGCGCCAATATAGAGAGTATCCAGACTACGGCCAAGGCCATAGCTGCACTTGATGTATATGCTTCTCTTGCACTGGTTGCCGAGCAGAACAACTACAGCAGACCCAAGCTTAACAATAAAGGGAGCATTTCGATTGTTTCAGGCAGACATCCTGTTGTTGAGAAGATGATAGCCGGGGATATGTTCGTATCCAACGATACATATCTTGATAAGAACAAGAAACTTATATCGATCATTACGGGCCCCAATATGGCCGGTAAGTCGACATATATGAGACAGGTGGCCCTCATATCCTTAATGACTCAGATAGGATCTTTTGTGCCCGCCGATAAAGCGGATATGTGTATTGTTGACAGGATATTTACCCGTGTCGGCGCAAGTGACGATCTGGCAAGCGGTCAGTCCACATTCATGGTTGAGATGAACGAAGTTGCCAATATTTTACGTAATGCGACTTCGGACAGCCTGATAATCCTGGATGAGATAGGAAGAGGAACCTCTACCTTTGACGGTTTGAGCATTGCATGGGCCGTTGTTGAACATATAGCCAATACAAGGGTACTTGGCGCCAAGACGCTTTTTGCGACACATTATCACGAACTTACCGAACTTGAAAGCAAGATGAACAATGTCAACAATTATTGTATTGCGGTTAAGGAAGACGGTGATGATATTGTATTCCTGCGTAAGATAATTAAGGGCGGAGCGGATAAGAGCTACGGTATTCAGGTGGCGAAGCTTGCCGGCGTTCCTGACATTGTAATAGGACGTGCCAAAGAGATTGTAAGTCAGCTGGTTGATAACGATATCATAGATAAGATACAGAGCATTGAGGTATTCGGTAATCAGGATAATAAGGGAAAAAAGGTTGAGCACTACGATCAGGTTGATCTGACACAGATGTCGCTTTTTGCGACCACAACGGACGAGGATGTGCTTAATGAACTCAAGGAACTTGATATAAGCAACCTTACGCCCCTCGATGCACTCAATACACTTTATAAGCTTCAGAATTCTCTTAACAACAGGTGGAACGGCTAGGAGGATATATGTCTTTGATTCATGTATTAAGCGATGAGACTATCAACAGAATAGCTGCAGGTGAAGTTGTAGAAAGACCTGCCAATGTGGTCAAGGAACTTGTCGAGAACGCCATCGATTCGGGCGCCGATGCGATAACCGTCGAGATCAAGGACGGCGGAATATCGATGATAAGGGTGACTGATAACGGAAGCGGAATAAGCAAGGAAGACATTCCGAAAGCCTTCTTAAGGCATGCCACGAGCAAGATTGAAGACAGCACGGATCTTCTTGCGATAAGAAGCTTAGGATTTCGAGGTGAGGCCTTAAGTTCGATTGCTGCGGTATGTCAGGTTGAACTTATGACCAAATCAAAGGATTCGGTTATCGGAACCAGATATATAATTGAGGGCTCGAAAGAGATAGAGACCAAGGATGTCGGTGTTCCTTCAGGTACTACGATCATCGTTAAGAACATATTCTTTAATACACCAGCAAGGCGCAAGTTTCTTAAAAGTCCCATAACCGAAGGCGGTTATATAGCCGACCTTTTGGAGCATCTTGCACTTGCCAATCCGGATATATCGTTTAAGTTTATTTCAGGAAGCTCTGTAAAGTTCCATACGTCCGGCAACGGAGACAAGAAGGAACTTATATACAGGCTGTTCGGTAAGGATGCCGCATCCAATCTTGTTAAGCTTGAGACCGAAAAGGACGGACTTAAGCTTGAAGGATATCTGGGTAAGCCTGAGCTTAACCGCAGTACAAGAAATTATGAGAACTACTTTGTAAACGGCAGATATATCAAAAACGATGTGATATCATCAGCTGTTGAAGAAGGTTACAGAGAATACCTTATGCAGCACAGATTCCCGTTTTTTGTTCTCTATCTAGAGATGGATCCTAAGGATGTGGATGTCAATGTGCATCCTGCAAAGATGGAAGTCAGGTTTAAGGACAATGTATATATGTCCGATTACATCTCGAGTGCCGTTGCAAGCAAGCTTAAGGTTACGGAGATGATACCGGAGACCGTCCTTGTTAAGGAAGAGGAGCCCAAGCCTTCGGTTTCAACGGTTGAGCCGTTTGAAGAGAAGCGTATAAGCAAGGATATAAGTGCAGGCAGCCTTGATATAAGAAGAATACTCGGAGAATCGGTGCCGGGCAAAGAGCCTTATCCTGAGGCGCCCGAAGTCACTCATGAGCATAATGTCATTAAGGCATCGGATGCGATTATTGTCAATACATCCGTTCAGATGGAACTTTTTGATGATAAGCTTTTAAGCCGGGATGCGGTTGCGGAGTATGAGATTGTCGGTCAGATTTTTGAGACCTATTGGCTGTTCACTTATAAAGATAAGCTTATAATGATGGATCAGCATGCGGCACATGAGAAGGTGAAATATGAGTCCCTGCTTGCACAGATGAAGAACAAAGATGTTGTAAAGCAGATGATATCGCCGGCCATAGTGATTACGTTATCCCCGACCGAACTGTCTGTGCTTAACGATTATAAGCAGAACTTTACGGATATCGGTTTTGAGATAGAGGAATTCGGCGGTTCGGATATAAGTTTAAGAGCAATACCGATGGATTTATACGGTCAGTCACCCAAGGAACTGTTTTTGAATATCCTTGATGAACTTGGCAACGGCAGGATAAGCGGAGTGCCGGAGTCAATTAACGACAAACTTGCTTCTATGGCTTGCAAATCTGCGGTTAAAGGCAATACTCCGATGAGTGCGCCTGAGATAAAAGAACTTCTGGCGAAGCTTTTAACGCTTAATAATCCGTATAACTGTCCGCACGGCAGGCCCACGATGATTACGATGTCGAAAAGCGAACTTGAAAAGCGATTCAAGAGGATCGTATAGATGAGTGAAGTTGTTTTTGATGATAAGAATATCAAAAAACCTCTTATTCTGCTCGGAGGTCCGACAGGTGCCGGCAAATCCGATATAGCGCTTGCGCTTGCTGAAAGGATAGACGGAGAGATAATCAGTGCCGATTCCGTTGCCGTATACAGAGGAATGGATATAGGTTCGGCCAAGCCTGACAGCGACATGTTATCTTCGGTTAAACATCATCTTATCGATGTACTTGATCCGGATGAATATTTTGGAGTCGATGTTTTTGCGGATATGGCAAAAAAGGCGGTCGGTGAGATATATCAAAAGGGCAGGATTCCCATAATAGTTGGGGGCACGCATTTTTACATTCAGGCACTCTTATATGACATAGATTTTGAAGATGAACCTGAACATGACGATGAGTACAGAGATAAACTGTATGAGATCGCCAAAGATTCAGACGGGCCTGATAAGCTTTATAATATGCTTTTGGAATGCGATCCTGAATATGCCTCTTCCGTTCATATGAACAATGTCAAAAGAGTTATAAGAGCTCTTGAGTACGTGCATTATACGGGACGTAAATTCTCTGAATATAACGAAGAGCAGAAAAAACGCACATCACCTTATGATTTTGCTTATTTTGCATTAAATCTTGACAGGCAGAAGTTATATGAGCGCATAGATAAAAGAGTGGATCTGATGGTTGAGGCCGGGCTTGTTGACGAAGTAAAGAGCCTTGTTGATGCCGGATACGGTGCGGATCTTCCGTCGATGTCATCAATCGGATATAAAGAAATCTGTGCGTATTTAAACGGAGAATATGACTTAACACGAGCAATAGAACTTATCAAGCAGAACAGCAGACATTTTGCTAAGCGGCAGCTGACGTGGCTTAGAAAAGAAGAGGATGTAATATACATAGACCGGGATAAGTATGGAACGGATGAGGCCGTAGCGCATATATGCGACGTCCTTGCGGGTAAAGGAATAATATGAACGACATAGAAGATTTATTCGGACAACTCGGAATCAAAGAAGAGACAATTAAAAAGAGTAACGAGGTTTTGGCCGGACTGGAAGAACGATTTAAAGCAATCGATGAAACCGCTTTATACAATCAGTTAAAGGTGGTTAAGGCCATGCAGGATGCAAGAGTATCCGAGGCATGCCTTATGGGTACAACGGGATACGGATATAACGATCTCGGAAGAGATACCCTTGAAGAGGTATATGCCAACATATTCAAAACCGAAGCAGCTTTGGTAAGACCTCAGATCACATGCGGAACGCATGCGCTGGCAATCGCTTTGATGGGTAATTTAAGGCCCGGTGATGAGCTTTTGTCGCCTGCAGGCAAGCCTTACGACACGCTTGAAGAAGTGATCGGTATAAGGGACAGCAGAGGCTCCTTAAAAGAGTACGGAATCACATACAGACAGGTCGATCTTTTAAGTGATGACTCTTTTGATTATGATGCGATAAAGAAAGCGATAAATGAAAAGACAAAGCTTGTAACTATACAGAGATCCAAGGGATATCAGACAAGGAAGACTTTTTCGGTTAAGGAGATAGGGGAACTTATCTCATTTGTCAAAAACATTAATTCTGATATAATCTGTATGGTCGATAACTGCTACGGAGAATTCACCGAAAGGATTGAACCTTCCGAAGTCGGCGCGGATATGACTGTCGGTTCATTAATCAAGAATCCCGGCGGCGGTCTGGCACCTATCGGCGGTTATATAGCCGGCAGGAAGGAATGTGTTGAGAATGCGGCTGTAAGACTTACAACACCGGGACTCGGAAGAGAAGTCGGAGCGTCTTTGGATGTATTAAGAAGCCTTTATCAGGGAATGTTTATGGCTCCTACGGTTACGGCATCGGCACTTAAGAGTGCAATCTTTGCTTCGTGCCTTTTTGAGGATGCAGGATATAAGGTTGTTCCTGATTCCAAAGCCACAAGGCATGATATAATCCAGGCCATTACGCTCGGAAGTCCCGAGAAGGTCATAGCTTTCTGTAAAGGCATACAGTCTGCGGCGCCGGTTGACGGATTTGTATCTCCGGAACCGTCGGATATGCCCGGTTATGACGATCCCGTCATCATGGCGGCCGGTGCGTTTGTATCGGGTTCAAGTATTGAACTGTCGGCAGACGGCCCGATTAAAGAGCCCTATGCGGTATATTTCCAGGGCGGACTCACGTGGGAACACGGTAAATTCGGAATAATGAAAGCCTATCAAAAGGTTTTGGATATAGAATAACGGAGGAAACATTTACAATGGCAAACAATTTTTTCGGTATCGACATAGGTACCAGCAATATCAGGATCTATAACCAGTTAGACAACAGCATCTTTATGGAGAAGAATATGATAGCCATAGAGAACGGAAGAGATCTGCTGGCCTACGGAGACTCCGCATTTGACATGTACGAGAAAGCGCCTTCTAGCATTGTTGCAAGCTTTCCCGTCAACAGCGGTGTTATAGCCGATATTACCAATATGGAGACGCTGCTTAAGTTATTTATAACCGACCTTTCGAAGGGCGGACTTAAGCCTGCGGACTATGTTATAGCCGTACCTACAGATGTTACGGATGTTGAGAAGAGAGCCTTCTACGATCTTGTTGAAGATGCCGGAATAAAGGCACATAAGATACACGTTGTGGAAAAGGCGGTTGCGGACGGTCTCGGTCTTAACATAGACGTTAAGAACTCGCAGGGTGTTTTGATTGTTAATGTAGGATATTCAACGACGGAGATATCAATACTTTCTTTGGGCGGCATTGTATTAAGCCGAATCATAAAGGTTGCGGGACGTCAGTTTGATGAGGATATCAGGAATACGGTGCGTAAGGAATTCAATCTTCTTATCGGCGAAAAAACCGCGGAGAAGATTAAGATGAGCATGTCTTCGCTTATTAAGTCCGAACAGAATGCTGTCTGCTACGGACGTGATATAGTAAGCGGACTTCCGATGGAGAGAGAGATTCCGCCTGCGATCCTTGACGCGAACTTAAGAGATTCATATTCACAGATTATAGACAGCATCAAGATGGTTTTGGAGAGAACTCCTCCGGAACTCGGTGCCGATATTTACAGACACGGTCTTTACCTTACGGGCGGTGCGTCACAGGTATATAATCTTGCTCCGCTTATCGCAGATGCTACGGGCCTTAAGGTCAATCTCGGAGAGGATCCGATTGACAGCGTTATTATGGGCGTGGCAAAGGTAATCAACGAGGAAAAGTATCGTTCGCTTGCATTTTACATTGAAGGAATGAGTGGCAAATAATGAGTCCTTTAGTCAGGAAAAAAAGAGAACGATATACTCTGCCCAACAGATATGTCCTTCTCATACTCACAATCATATGCGTGGTCTTGATGATACTGTCATTCTCCACCAATATACTGTCTACTCCGCTTAACACATTAAGCGGTTATGCTTTGGTGCCTTTTCAGAAGGGACTTAACTCCGTCGGCACGGCCATAATTGACAGAGTCAACAATCTTAAGACTTTGGAACAGCTTTCGGCCGAGAATGACGAGCTTAAAAAGCAGGTTGAGGAGCTTACGAAGGACAATACCCTTTTACAGCAGGATAAGTATGAACTTACCAAGTTAAGAGAGTTGTATGAACTTGACGCCGAATACGAAGAATACGATAAGATAGGCGCCAGGATAATCGCAAGAGATTCGGGTAACTGGTATTCGGGCTTTATCATTGATAAGGGCAGTGACGACGGCGTCAGAGTTGACTGTAATGTCATAGCCGGAAGCGGACTTGTGGGACGAGTTACGGATGTAGGTCCCAATTACGCCAAGGTCATATCAATAATCTCGGATAATTCCAATACGAGCGGAATGACACTTTCTACGGGCGATAATCTTATCGTTACCGGAAGTCTTAAGCTTATGGATATCGGTGTTATAGAGTATTCGCAGCTTGCCGATCCCAATGATCAGGTGGGCGTGGGTGACAAGGTCGTCACATCCAATATCAGTGACAAGTATCTCCAGGGAATACTTATCGGATATATCGACACCATTAATATTGATTCCAACAACCTTACTAAATCGGGCACACTTATACCCGTGGTGGATTTCAGGCATCTTGAAGAAGTGCTTGTCATCACGGATCTTAAGCATGTTCCGGATTCAAACGGATATTGATTAAAGATTATGTATGTATTGGTTACTTTCCTTTTTATGTTCATAAGCTTTTTGCTGCAGTCGACATTGCTGTCGCAGTTTACGATAGGTGATATCACGCCCAATCTTCTGATTATCACCGTTGCGGCGACCGGACTTTTACTCGGCAGAAGATTCGGTATGATTTCAGGTTTTATAGGCGGACTTGTCGTTGATATTTTCTTTGGAAAAGTGATCGGTCTGTATGCGCTTTTGTATATGCTGATAGGATATCTTAACGGACTGTTTCGTAAGACACTTTTCCCGGGTGATTTCAAACTTCCGGTTGCGCTTATAGCGGGAAGTGACCTGGTATTCGGACACGGATGCTATCTGCTTATGTTCTTTTTCAGAGGGGATTTTAACTACGTATACTATCTTACCAAGATCATTTTACCTGAGGTTATATATACGACCATAATAGCCATATTCTATTTTCCGGTGATCAGATTCGTGATTGATCGGATAAAGAAGCACGAAGAGAAGGCAGAACAGAACATTGTATAGAAGAGTCAAAGACAATTTTATAAATTCCACATCGGGCAGAACTCTCGTTATGGGAATCGTCATATTTATAGTGGCCATTGTTCTGATTATCAGAATCTTTGTGCTGCAGATTGTCAGGGGCGAAGAGGCATTGGATAATTTCACCTTAAGTATCCAGAAGGAACGTACAATCAACAGCACGAGAGGCAAGATATATGACAGGAACGGCAATGTTTTAGCATATAACGAGCTGGCATATAACGTTACGATGGAGGACGTATATGAGTCCGGAAAAGGCCGTAATGCTTCGCTTAACGATACTTTGATGAAAACCATCAAAATCGTTGAAAGCAACGGCGACCGTACGATAGGTGACTTCGGCATCATCATCAATGAGGACAATGAATTTGAATTTACCCAGTCGGATACAAGACTGAAAAGATTCCTTGCCGACATATACGGAAGAAAAGTCATAGGTGATCTTAAGTACGAGGAAGAAACGTCCACTCCCGATGATGTCATGAACTATCTATGCGGATACAATAAGTTCGGTATCGGAGAATCAACCGATCCCGCCAATCCGCGAGACAGTTTTGTCATAGGCAAGGGCTATACCAAAAGAGAGATGCTTAAGCTCGTCAATATCAGATATGCGATGAGCCTTAACAGTTATCAGAAGTTCATCCCTACGGTAATCGCCACTGACGTATGTGAAAAAACCGTGGCTACGCTTATGGAGAACAGCAATTCTCTGCTCGGTATAGCAATAGAAGAGAACAATATCAGGAAATACAACGACAGCATATATTTCTCTCAGATAATCGGATATACGGGTAAGATTTCCGAGGAAGAACTTGCGGAATACAACAACATGGAGAGCGGCACAGAGCTTACAAAGACCGTCAAGCCCAGAAATGACTATACTCTTACTGACATGGGGGGTAAAGCCGGTATAGA